>Ga0115002_10007354_pt1 | contig 12420 bp, 12 predicted proteins | sample ArcticOcean_MG_C_8_FD_89576 | JGI IMG/M metagenome (GOLD analysis project Ga0115002, IMG submission 89576) | Marine microbial communities from western Arctic Ocean - ArcticOcean_MG_CB11_86 | ecosystem: Environmental > Aquatic > Marine > Oceanic | place: Arctic Ocean: Canada Basin | collected...
CCCGCCTTCCCGCGTCCACCGGCGTGGACCTGCGCCTTGACGACCACGCGGCCGCCCAGCTCAACGGCGAGTTGCCGTGCCTCGTCGGGCGTCGATGCGACGCCGGCACGTGGAACCGCGATCCCGTAGGACTCGAGGATCTCACGTGCCTGGTACTCATGAATGTTCATATTTGAATTCTGATCTTAATTTCGTGAGGCGCTATTCCGATTGCTCGGCTTCCGCTCCCTCAACATTTGCCTTGAGTCGGTCCAGTTCCTTGAGGAGTCGCTTCCGTGTGAACATCATGCCCGCCACGCCGGATGCGTCCAGCTCTGCCATGAGCCTTGTGCCCTCGTTTTCCGGCGTGAACGTGAAGTGCTGCAACACGTTTCCGCCGACGGGCATGTTCGTCTCGAACCCCAGCTCCTTATCCGGGTCGTAGATGGTGACGGCGCCATCAAGGTCCATCCCCATCACACGACACGACATCGGCCCGTTCACCGTCCAGCCGTCCGGAAGCCTGACGTTCTGTATCTGCGGCCACCAGTCAGCCCAGCGATCAAGATTCGTCATCGCGGCAAACACCGATTTCACGGGTGCGTTGATCGCTATGGATTCTTTGTGGTGGGGCAACATGACCTCTGGATTCACCGCCCGAACGACTACGTCATCGAAGACGTTTGGGAGGCGACGAATATCGTAGTCACCAGTCAGGTGGGTGTCCACTTGCAGTATCAGGTGATACGACCTCTGTCGGGTCGCATTTTCAGATGAACCGCGCTGATGCGGATCCCAGTCCAGATATCTCTATATCCACAAGGTCGCCGCGTTCCAGCCATTTCGTCTCGACGATGCTCCCGAGGAAGACGAACTCGCCCGCCCGTAGCGGCATGCCGTGAAGTGCGGCCGTGTTAGCCAGCCATGCCAGGGCCTCCAGCGGATGACCCATGATGTCACCGCCGACGCCGACGCCGACCTCGATACCGTTGATAGACATCGAGCCGCTCAGCGACGCCAGGTCCAGTTCACGCCAGGCTGTTACCGGATCACCGAGCACACAGCCAGCCCCAAAAAAGTCGTCTGCGATCAAGGTTGCCACGTCCATCGTTCCGTAATCGACCCATCGATCATCAACGACCTCTATCCCACACATAACGGCCTGTACTGCCGGGGACACAGTGGGTCGGGTGTAAGGCGCACCGGACGCCGGTAAATCGTCAGCCAGCCGGACAACGATCTCGCACTCGACTCCTACATGGAGGAAGGATGAGAAGTCGAAAATACCCTCACCCTTACGGACAGTCGGGGCGTACACGAGCCCCGCACACGGGTTGGGAATCTTGAGAAATTCCTGCATCACAGCCGTGGTGCAGCCGATCTTCCGACCGACCGGCTCGCCGTAACCGCCGGCAGACAAACGCTCCCGTACCGCCGCCTGAAGCAAGTACGCCTCGGTCTCATCAGATGGCCGATCAGCATCTGGAAGCGGGCCCAGCCTGGTGTGCTCCAACCGACCGCCGGAGAGAACAATTGCGGCCCTGTAGAGCGCATCAAAGTCCATGATCCTGCCTATCTACGGTGGTCCGTTAAGTGTCGACGCCCGAAAGCATACATCCCCAAAATAGCCGCCCAGCCGGGCCCTAAAAGAAAACCGCCCCGATGACTTTTGTCACCGGGGCGGTTCGTTTAACAAGAGCTATCGGGCGCTAACGCCTACCAGCTGCGGGTCTCCCGCTGCTGTGAGAAGCAAGAGTTGCAGTACACCGGTCGGTCACCGCGCGGCTGGAAAGGCACCTGTGCCTCTTGTCCGCACTGTGCGCAAGTGGTGGTGAACATCGGTCGGTCTGACCGGAATCCGCCGCCGCCGCCGCCGCCGCCACCGAAGCCGCCACCACCACCACCACCGCCGCCGCCCTGGGCTCGGCGTGCTGCCCTACATGACGGGCAACGCTTGGGGTCGGAGTATCCACGCTCTGAGTGGTACTGCTGGTCGTCTGCGCTAAATACGAACTCTTGTCCGCACTCAACACAACCTATATTTCGATCCTGAAACACTTAATCCATCTCCATGGTCTCGTTCGGGGCATCTCGGACTGGTCTTCACGGATCCGAGCATTGCCGGTTAACCATGGGACGAGCTTTCTTACATGCCTACGCCAACATTAACATACCTAAATAGCTACAGCCCATCGTAATCAGGGCATCAAAACGAACGAATTCGTAACGAACTACGGTCCAAATAATCCGTTGTGGCACGAATTCGGTGCATTTCCCTATCGGATAGACGAAAACGAAACTCGCTCGCGGGCCGTAGTTTGATGTACGGAAGAAGATCGCATTCCCCTCGTGGCACTGTAAGATTTAGTCCCATCCCGCCCCGGCTCCGCTGATCTTCAATTGACTCCGGCAGACCAAGAGTCCGGACAAACAAAAGGCCTGTCAACACGTGACCACCGGCTACAAAAACCTGCTGACCATCTCTGTAGCGCTTCTTGCTGCGTTGCTAGTCGCGTGCTCCGGTGGAGATGGCGAAAGTGTTGTCCTTGACCTGTCTGGCATACAGCCGCTGAACGATGGATTCCACTACGAAGCCTGGGTGACGATAGACGGAGACTACATGTCGATCGGCAAGTTCAACGCCTTAGATGATGGGCTACTTGTCACACCTGGTGGGCAGACGATCAAAAACGGCGAATTTACGATAAGCTCCGGCGATGATTTTGGGATCGACGATGTGACGGCGGTGATGGTGTCGATCGAACCCTCAGGGGACACCGACGGGACGCCATCCGATACCCGTTTCCTTGCCGGAGCTATCTTAGATGGCGTCGCCTCTCTTGTGGTTGGCGACGCCGACGCCATAGGGAACACGTTTGAGAACGCCAACGGTTTCTACATACTCGCCACTCCCACCGACGGCCACCTGCGTACCAACGAGAAGAGCGGAATCTGGTTCAGACGGGCGGTCGACCAGCTTGAGCCGGACCCACGCGGGCTGTACGTGCCTGAGCTGCCCGATGGCTGGCTTTACGAAGGCTTTGTCGATATCGAGGGCATTCCTGTGACTTCCGGTAAGTTCTGGGACCCGTGGGCCATCGATATGTCCGCCCCTTACAGCGGCCCGGCTGACATGAACACCACCGATATCTTTGACGTGATGTTTGACGAGTACGTATCGGTAGTGGTCCAGGGAGAAAACGGCCCGGAACTGTTCACGGGCCCCGAGGGCTGGAGGATGTTCCAGAAGGACGGTCTCGGACTCGATCTGTTCTTCCACGGCCCACCGGAACCGGGCGAGGATTACCTGCTCAACGCGCCGCCCGGCCTCACGTTCCCGGTCGATCTGTCCGGTATGCCGCTTTACGTGACGATCGAGCCAGACCCGGACGACTCTCCAGAGCCGTTCGGCCTGAAGACGCTGGTCGGAACCGTGCCGGTCAACGCTGTGTCACACCACACGTACATCCTCACCCCCGGCTTCAAGGACTTCCCAACAGGAACGGCAACGCTCAACTAGGCAGGGCAGGTGTCCCTGCACCCTATTCTGGCGGGGGCAGGCACGCCTGCACCTTATCCCGGCGGGGACTTTGTTCTTGTGGGTGCGATCGTTGCGCACGCTGAGATCGTTTTCGAAACAACACCGTAGGGGCGAATGACTATCCACCCTAAGCCACACTGAGGCGAACCCATCCACCCTGAGGCTCTCGAAGGGTCCTTGACACAACAACACCGTAAGGGCGGCGCTTGCTCCGCCCGCCGTTTATGACTCTGTTGCCCCGTATTCCAGTGTAAACCCCGGTACTGTCATCCTGATCCTTCCAGGGAAGGAGAAGAGCCCGTCCTGAACTTGATTCAGGAATCTCCCGGCTAGCACTCCGGCACGTCCGTATATTCCGGAACGGCTATCACGCCGTGGATATCACGCGCAAGAAGGGTCGTCGGCGTCCCAGCGATTGAACGACGGCTGATCGCCCCTGGCTAGCGAGTCACGGGTGTCTTTCCACATCTCGTACCAGGCATGAGCATCGTGCAACTCGGAATTTGGACTGGACGCGCTTCGGGCCACGAATCCCGGAAAGACACTCCGTCCGGTCGCCTCGCCCGTTGGCTGATATCGCAGGTCAAAACTCCATCGGATGCGATTACTCACGTTTGGCAGAGAAGAGTGAACCGTCTTCTTGGTGAGCAGCAGCGCTCCACCCTTCTTCACCGGCACAGGCATAGAGTCGCCGACGCTGAACAGGTGCTCCGGAATCTGGAGGCCGGGTCGCTCTTGGTACCCGGGGCAGTGGGTCAGTAGCTCACCCTTATGCGAGCCGGGCACGACAGTGAGGCATCCATTTTCGACATCGGCGTCCATCAACGGGAACCACACCGTCAGGATGTTCGTATCGTCGGCGTCCGGGTTCACAACGCCTGCGTCCTGGTGCCACGGGGTGACGCCGAACAATACGTTGCCGTTCTCATCACGAGGTGCGACCGATTCGGGCACCTTGATTCGCACATGCTGAACCGGGTTTGAGTAGACCTCGCCGCCAACCACCGATTCAGCGATATCGAGCACGCCGGGAGCCGTTAGCGCTTTGAAAACGGCTGGTCCTGCCCAGAACGGTGTGTCGCTCAGGACGCCGTTCTGCGGGAGTGAGAAGTCGAAGAACTGATTGTGAATCTCTCCAGATTCACCGTAGATCTTCGTAACCCGGTCGCCAAACTCTAGTTCGGAGTACGTGGACGAGATTTTGCCTTCGCGATGAAGTTTCTCCGCCAAGGAATCGAGCACGCCCGCGTATTCGTCGATTACAGGATCGATGATGCTTTCAGGGTCGAAAACGTCCGGGACATTGACGAATCCGTACTCTTCAAAGTGCTCTTTTTGTTCGACGGTAAGCGCTGGCAAAGCGGTAGACCTCTGATCGTATCGAAGTGATTACAAGTTGTTGCGGTACGTACGTTGACGCGGAATCTTACTCGCTTGCCAACAAATACGCAGTTACGAGTGGACGACTGAAATCATCTCAAACACCTACGACCTTCAGTGCGGTCACACCGCAGGGCCAAGACACACCCACCCTGAGGCTCTCGAACGGTCCATCACACATCAACACCGTAGGGGTGGCGCTTGCTCCGCCCGACGTTCGACGTGCAGGGCGCACTTACCCGCCCGACGCGCTCGTAACCCGCGTCTCTCGGATAATCTGGCGGAGGGGACAGGATTCGAACCTGCGATGCCCTCACGGACATACCTGTTTTCAAGACAGGCGCCTTAAGCCACTCGGCCACCCCTCCGTGCCAACTTCAAATTCTAACGGTATGGCGTGACGAATCGGGGTTTTCAAGTCACCGAATTTGATGAAATCCGTGGGCCACATACACCCGTGCCGTTGCGGATCACGATCATGAAGGGCTAACACGGCGATTTCACCAACCTTGCAGCGCAGTAAATATCACCCGACCCTCACAAACGGCCCCCACCGATTCACGTGATCCTCATCGCATGTCCCTGATGATCGATATGTCGAAGGAACCGACCGTCATCGACACGATGCTGATGAGAGGTCACAGCCGTAACCCCGGCGGTCAGAGATCGGATGGTGTGCCATGACCGCGAGCCTAGCGATTCTCTATGTGACATTCATCGTCGGCGTAGGCGTTCTTGTAGCGGCCAGGTACTCGGGCGATCTTCCAGAGACCAGGGACCTCGGTGAGTCGCCACTTCAGCCAGACAAGAAAAATAATCTGGCGTTTGAAGAAGCGAGAGTTGAGGTCCGTTACAACCCCGATGCACCACTTGGGCGACACGCCTGAAGTGCAGATCGGCTCCGGCGGCGGCACAAAGTCGCCGGAGCGTTTATGGACATCATGTCAGTGCTGGCAAGACGGGCAGTAGTAGGCCGTCCTGCCGCCGAACTTTCTCGACTTGAGCGCTGTATCGCACTGGGGGCAGGGCGCGCCCGCGCTACGAGGAATCTGCATTCGGTCGTCCTGGGCGTCGATCACATATGGACGGCCCTGATCGTCCGGGTGCGATTCGATGAACGCCAACGCGTTCTCGAGCACGCCGACGATCGCGCTGTGCAGCGACTCCAGTCGACCCGCCGATATCTTGTCAGCGCGCCGTGATGGTGCGATGCCGACTATGAGTAGCACCTCGTCGGCGTAGATGTTGCCGACCCCAGCGAGGACCTTTTGATCCAAAAGCACCGATTTGATAGGCGAGCGCTTAACCGACACACGCTCGATGAACTGGGCCGCTGTGAATTCTGGATCCAACGCGTCCGGCCCCATCCCTGAAGTAAACGCCTCTGCTGTGTCCTCCAGCCGGACCATCGCCCAACGCCTGACGTCATCAAGCTCAAGCCGACGCTCATCGTCCAGATAAAGCGCCAATCGCCGATACCGAAAAGACTCATCCTCAGGAGCCATAACCCCAAGCCGTCCAGTCATCCCCATATGCAGACCCAAAACGCCGCCATCAGGGGACACAGACCCCCTCTCCCGGTGGGAGAGGCCAGACGAACCTGGGGTGAGGGAGGCCAAAGCTTCGCCATCGGGCGAACTCGCTACTTCTTCGCGAGATCGACCATCCCCTTCGGCTTGCCCCCTCTCCCAGCGGGAGAGGGTTGGGGTGAGGGAGAAGTCCTGATCTACCGAATAGCCGTCATCCCCGCCGCCGCCTTGCCCTCTCTCCCCTCCGCGGGAGAGAGCCGGATGCCTGCCCTTCCGGGGAAGGGTGAGGGGGCCGTGCTCATCGGGCGCAACAAGCGGCAAAATCAACTGCTTACCCCGACGCTCAATCCCCTCAACCCGCCGGCCGATAAGCCCCGACAACCCACCCATCCCATCAACCGTGTCCTCAACACCCGGCCAATCATCATCCACCTCAACAACAGTCCTGCCAACAAGCCCCTCACGCAACAAATAGCGCCGAAGAGCCTCGATCTCAGGTAGTTCAGGCAATTGGCGGACCTCGACGTTGATCGGTCAAAGTAGCGACCACCGGTCGTAGATCAACTCTATGGTGACCTGGCGCTTCAAATATTGCTGAGCGTTGCGAACCATATGTTTCCACCGGAGCCCGAAGCTCACGCCATCGATGACTCGATCGATGCTGTCATCGCATATGTCGGGATGGATTGCTTGGACAAACGCGTGGATATCGATCGTTGTTTTTGGGCCAGTTGCCAGACTCAATCTGATGGTCTGGGCGAACAATGAGTTCATCGACTGCGTACGTTGGGCACGCAATTGTCGTAGATGCTCGTCTCTGGCGCATAACGCCCGGGACAAAGCCTTATCGACCTCAGCGCGAGTTGGGTCAGTTACGGTCTCGCTCTGCAACGCGGCGTCCGCGGCGACATCGGACAGGGTATTCAACTGATCCGCATCGAGTTGAACACCAACGCTGGCTAACCCGTCCAAGTGGGTAGCCAAGTCGCTGGCTGTACGCCGTTCGGTTACTAGCAATCCGATTTCGGTGTTCGAGTAAAGGGCGTTTGCAGTCAAATTGGCGGATGTAACAATGGCTCGGTTACCGTAATCCAAAGTATCTCGCCTTGGTCTTCGAGGTGTTCTTGAATGGGGCGTGAAGAGTTACCCTCGTCGCACCATTCTTCGAGATCCCGTGGATCATCTGGAGCGAAGGGTTCTAACCCGCAACACCGCACCATTTCCACTCGGATTAGTCCCATTGCATTCCTTATCCCCGTTACTCCATATCGCCCCAGGTTGGCCCGGTCTTGATCTCTATCTCTAGCGGCACCGACAACTCCATCGCGGATGGCATCAGCTCTGAGACCAGCGCTTGGACCTCCATCAGCTCACCCGGCGCAACCTCAAAAATTAGCTCGTCGTGCACCTGGATGATCATTCGAGACTTCAGGTCGCGATCTCGAATCTCGCGGTCGATATTTACCATTGCGATCTTGATGATGTCTGCGGACGTTCCCTGGATCGGCATATTCACCGCCATCCGCTCCGAGGCCGCCCGCGCCATCTGGTTACCGGTCGTGATGTCCGGCAGACGCCGCCGTCGTCCTGAAATCGTCTCCACGTAGCCCTTCACGCGGGCGCTCTCCTTCACGCTCTCGATGTAGTCCTTCAGACCCGGGTACTTCGAGAAGTACATCGCGATGAAGTCGGCGCCCTGCGCCCGGGTCAGGTCCGTTTGGCGGGCCACGCCCACCGGGCCGAGTCCGTAGATCACGCCGAAATTCAGGATCTTGGCCATACGGCGCTGGCCCTCGGGATCATCCGAGCCCTCGCCGTACATCGCCTTCGCCGTCGCTGCGTGAATGTCCTCGCCATTCCGGAACGCCTCAAGCAGCGCCGGCTCCTGCGACAGGTGGGCGAGGATTCGAAGCTCGATCTGCGAGTAGTCTGCAGCCAGCAGCGTCCAACCGTTCTCGCCGTCCGCCTTGAACGCCTGCCGGACACGCTTGCCGAGATCGGTGCGTACCGGGATGTTCTGCACATTGGGGTCTGAGCTGGACAGCCGCCCGGTGGCCGACCCGACCTGGTTGAAGCTTGTGTGGACCCTACCGGTGTTCTTCACGACAAGCCTGGGCAGGGCGTCGACATAGGTCGACTTCAGTTTGCCCAACTCCCGAAAACGCAAGACGTTCTTGATCAGCTCGAACGCATTCGGATTCAGGTCTTCTTTCTCCATCAGCCCTTCGAGCGTCGCCGCATCCATCGAGAAGCCGGTCTTCGTGCGGCGAGTCTTTGGGACGTCGTATTCGTCGAAAAGCACCGTCGCCAGTTGCTGGCTGGAGTTCATATTGATCTCGGTGCCACCCAGGAGATTGGCCGTATCTAACTTGAGCCGATCCAGCTCCACGCCCAGCTCTTCCGAGAATCGGTCGAGCTGATCGGTGTCCACCATCACGCCCTCTTGCTGCATACGGACGATCACCGGCAGCAGCGGCATCTCGATATCGTCGAACACCGGCCGGGCCTCGTCGGTGTCCAACCTCGGGTTCAAGTCCCGCTTCAGTCGCCACGTGAAATCGGCATCTGCGGCGGCATACGGTGCGGCTTTATCGATCGGCACAGCCGCCATCGTGATCTGCTTTCGTCCGGTGCCTATCAGCGCCGAGATCGGCGTCATCTCAACCTGGAAACAGTCCAGGGCGAGCTGCTTCAGCCCGATCTGCCGCCGACCGGTAAGGGCAGCGGCGATCATCGTGTCGAAGTCGACCCCGTTCACCTCAAGCCCGGCGTGGTTCATCACCATCACATCAAAGTTGGCGTTGTGAGCGGTCTTGGGGATGTCCGGGTTCGCAAACATCGCCCGCATAGCGTCCAGCGCCTGCGCAAGCGGAATCTGCTCCTGTGGCGCAACTTCCTCGCCATCCTCTTCCGAATCCGCATCTGGCTCAGGCGGTGGAATGTGACCGACCGGCACGTACCACGCCCGGCCCTCTGCGTTGGAGAACGACACGCCGACCAGGTCCGCCTCCATCGGGTCCACCCCGGAAGTCTCGGTGTCGAATGCGAAACCGTCGGGGGTTGAAAGCTCCGTGACCAGCGCATCCAGGTCGGCAGTGGTCGTAACGGCGCTGTACTCAACATCCACCGTGTCGCCCATGATCGGTGGCGGAGTGTCCGTATTGCTGCCGCTTGTCTGTCCGTCGAAACCCAGACCAAGCTGCTGGCCGGGTGCCGGCGAACTACTGGACGGCGCATCAGCTGAATCGCTCAGGAAAGCCGGGTCCGGGACTTGCCTCAAGACCGTCCTGAACTCAAGCTCCAACAGCGTTTGCACCACGTCCTCTCGGTCGTACTTCCAGAAGCGGGTGTCCTCCATCTCGAAGTCCATCGGCGCTTCTTTTGAGATTGTCGTCAGCCATCGACCCTCAAAGGCCACGTCCCGGTTCTCCTCAAGCAGCCTGCGGACGCGTTTCGCCCCCCGCAACTCGCTGGTAGGCATCGCCTCGATCTCGTCGAGATCTTGGTACACTTTTTCGAGATAATCGCGCCCGGCGAGCACCGCAAACGCGGCCTTCTCGCCAACGCCGGGGACGCCCGAAATGTTGTCGGAAGGGTCGCCCTGGAGGGCCTTCACATCGGGAAGCGAATCCGGCATCAACCCGGCGTAGCGCTCCTTGAACTCCTCGATGCCGTACACCTTGGTGTTGCCGTATCCCGAGTACATCAGGACGTTCACCGTTTCAGACACAAGCTGCAACTCGTCCCTGTCGCCGGTCACCACCAGCGTGTCCATATCGGCTTCCGTCGCGATGCGACACATCGTGCCGATAAGGTCATCCGCCTCCCAGCCGTCCTTCTCAAAAAACGGGATCTTGAACGACTCCAGAACTTCTTTGACAAGTGGAAACTGCTGGCGCAACTCGTCCGGCATGGGTGCACGGCCGGCCTTGTACTCCGGGTAACGGTCGTCGCGGAACGTGGGCGCGCTGGTGTCGAAAGCCACCGCGACGTGCGTCGGTTTGTGCTCGCGAACAATCTTCAGGAAAGTCGTCAAAAAACCGTACACCCCCCGGGTGTCCTGGCCCGTCGCCGTGCTAAGTCGCTCCGGGATGGAGAAGAACGCCCGGTACACCATGGCGTGCCCGTCTATCACGAGAAGAAGAGGGCGGTCGTTGTCCGAGAAAGCGGGCTGGGTCATGGTGCGGTCCTTTAAGGGTCGGGCACTGGAGCTGGCGATAGCCGGGGGGCGAGAGTCGTAGAGTGCCCGGATTATAGCTGTGTGGCCTGTGGTGGCCGGGATGATTGACACCGGGTCATACCAAAGCTCCCTATATATAGTGAACTGACATATAGGGAGCTTTGGTATGACGACCGGGACCGAGAAAGCATCCGGTAGTGACCTGACCGACGAGAAGTACTGGGACATGCTGAATCGAAAAAGCGTGTCCCAGGTTCTTTTTGTTGGCTGCGCTGAGCGATCGGCCACAGCACGGATATGAGCTGCGGCGCTCGATAGGCCAGTGCTGCCCGGGAGCCGAGCCAACGGACGCTATGATCTATCCGAATCAGAAGATTCTTCTCGAGGGCGGGTATATCGCATGCGATATCGACTCCACCGGATCCCGTGACCGGAAGGTTTGCAGCCTCACGCCAAAAGGCGAAGCTGCATATGCCGTCGCCGCCCGGGCGTGGGCGCGGATGTTGCCGTGGCTCCGGCAGTGTGTGTCGAGCGCTGGCGTGGTTGAACCTGAACCGGCGCCGATGAATTTCGAGAACGAAGGACTGACCAGTCAGCCCGCCAACAGGATCTGGACTTAAGGGGAATTGAGATGGCCAATAACGACCCTGGAATGAATACGGGGACACGACTCGGAATGCCGGAGCTTCTTTCCGATAATCCGGTAGATCTCAGAAGTGAAATCCAGCAGCGATACACGCTTGTGGCGGAGCGAGGTTTGCAGGCGATCCTGGACGATGGCGGCGCGTGTCGCGGCCCGGAAGGCGATGTCTGCTGCTCTCCGAACGCCGAACGGCTCTACTCAGCAGACGAAATCGACTCAGTAACGGACGCCGCAGCAGCTGCCGCCGCCGGATGCGGTAACCCCACTGCGATAGGTGAGCTGAAGCCCGGCGATACGGTCCTCGATCTCGGCTCTGGCGGAGGTATCGATTGTTTCCTCGCCGCAAAACAGGTCGGCCCCACCGGCTACGTCATCGGAATCGACATGACGCCGGCGATGATCGAACTGGCGCAGAAGAACGCGGTCACGCTTGAGGCGAACAACGTTGTTTTCAAGCTCTCTCAGATCGAATCGATTCCGGAGCCTGACAACACGGTCGACGCCATCATCTCTAACTGCGTCATCAACCTGGCTGCCGACAAAAACGCCGTCTTTGCAGAGGCGTTCCGTGTTTTGCGTGATGGTGGAAGGCTCTACGTTTCGGACATCGTGGTCACGGAAGAACTGCCGCTCGATGTCCAGGCGGACGTCAACAGTTGGACCGGTTGTATTGCCGGTGCTCAACTCCAGGATGTGTATCTGGGACAGCTGGCCGATGCCGGGTTCTCAGAGATAGAGATAGTGACCAACGTCCCGACATCATCGGGAGGGGAAGAGCCCTGGTCTGACAGCGTACGGAGCATCTCCGTAAAGGCCGTCAAACGAGCATAAAGGTATCGGCGACGATCAGGTGAGGCTAGCTGGCCTCCTCCTCTTCCCCGAGCAGGAGTTGCGGCAAGTCATCCATAAGTGACCAGGGGATGACCCGTGCCATCATGCGTTCCTGCTGTTGGGTATCGATCACGCCGGAATAGGCGCCGGGGATGTAAAAACTGATCGCCGTTCCGCCCCCGGGTGGCGAGTTCGCGTCGATCTTGCCGCCGTGCAGATCGACGATGGTTTTCACTATATGAAACCCGATCCCTGTGCCCGGCACGGAGCGCGTCTCCTCGTTGTCTGCACGGAAGAACAGGGCAAACAGCCCCTCCTTGTCCTGGTCCGAGATGCC
>Ga0115002_10007358_pt1 | contig 12417 bp, 15 predicted proteins | sample ArcticOcean_MG_C_8_FD_89576 | JGI IMG/M metagenome (GOLD analysis project Ga0115002, IMG submission 89576) | Marine microbial communities from western Arctic Ocean - ArcticOcean_MG_CB11_86 | ecosystem: Environmental > Aquatic > Marine > Oceanic | place: Arctic Ocean: Canada Basin | collected...
AGCACTCGGGTATCAAGAGCGGAAAGTACGTCGTCGGCGCATGAAAACCGTAGTCGAGGGGGCGCTTGGCGAAGTCCATCGCCGTCACGCCGAACTGTTTCGCTTCTGGCGCAAGCGTGATGGCAAATTCGTGGGTCGCGCGTCTGTCCGGGTAGGCGAGCGTAAAGCCCGCATCCTTAAGCCGCGCAGCCAGGTAGTTCGCGTTAAGCGTTGCGTACTCGGCCACGCGGAGCATGCCCGCATCGCCGAGCAGTCGTGCATAGTCTTGTGTAGATTCAGGTGAAGAACGTCGAAGCCCATATCGCCCGGATGTACCTTACCCAGGATGGCGTTCAGGTTGGCGCCGTCGTAATAGAGCAAACCCCCGGCGTCATGGACGATGGCGGCAATTTCCGAGATGCGCCGATCGAACAGACCGTAGGTCGACGGATTGGTCATCATGAGCGCCGCCGTTTGTGGCCCGACCGCTGCGCGCAGCGCGTCGACATCGGCGTCGCCATCATCCGCAAGCGCCACCTCGCGAACTGTGAAACCACACATTACCGCTGATGCCGGATTGGTGCCGTGCGCAGCGCCGGGAATCAGAATTGAACAGGGACGCCCCGCGTCCGGGACGACAGCAACGTTGCTGAGACGTATCCCGGCATCCATTAACGCGACATCGGGCGCAGGCAAAGCGGCATTCTGTGCCTGATTTTTCTTGCGGTAGTTCGTGAAGTTGTACAGGAAGTTGGCTCTGACCCGGCGTATTCCTGCGCCATATATCGGTCGAGCAGGTAAAGCCCGAAGTCACGGCCGATCTCGCGAGACGATCTGTCCAAACATGAGCACGATGGCCAGTGGGGGGGTGGACCCCAGGAATTGTACAGGTGGCTTGAGGATATATCCCGATGTACGTCGATACATCCTGAGGACATGAATGACCAAGCGAACTCGCTGGAGCCAGGCACCCGGCTTTCAAGCGAAGGTGGCACTCGCCGCCCCCAATGGCGATCAGCCCCCTCAGAACTGAGCGACCAATTCGGTCCTCACCCGGATCAGATCCTGTTGTGGAAGCGCCAGAAGCGTTGTTGCCTTCATGTGTGGCTCGGCTCGACGGGGTGCTTGATGCCTGGCGTACGCGGCCATCGCCAGAGTCAACGCGAAGGCTGGACCCAGAGTGATCCAATCTACCGACAGCGTCCTGGGACGCGTTTGCATCGACGCACATTCCGGTTCTATCTGTGGTTCACTGGCCGTAGTCCCAAGCGGCGCGGGCTTTCGTGTCGAATCCCAATTAGCGGGGCATGGAGCACAGCATGCATTTGGTCCAGATTTCCGACACACACATCGACGAACCTGGGCGAGCGGTCTACGGACACTTCGACACGACCGCTGCGCTCTCGCGGACGATCACCGCCATCAACGCGTTGTCTCCCCAACCCGATCTGGTCCTGCACACCGGTGATATCGCTTCGCATGGCAGCGTGCCGCGCTACGAGGCGTTTCGCGACATCATGCAGGCGTTGGGAGCTCCCTGGGCTATCCTGCCTGGCAACCACGACGATCGGGACGCTCTTCGGACTGTCTTCGGTAGCACGGATATGCTGCCGACGACCAGCGACTTCCTGCAGTACGTCCTCGACGACTATCCCGTGAGAATTGTCTGTTGTGATTCCGTAATCGTTGGCGAGGCCCCGGGCGAGATGTGCCCGGAACGATGCGCATGGCTCGATGCGCAACTCGCAGCGGCGCCGGAGCGCCCGACCATCGTCGCCCTGCACCACCCGCCGTTCTACTCGGGCATGACAGGCACGTCTGCAAAGGGGCTGAAACGCGGTGGCGCTGACCTCGCCGCCGTGATCAAGCAGCACGATCAGGTTGTGCGCGTGTTGGCGGGGCATGTCCACCGCCCCATCACCGCCGCATTCGGCGGAACCATCGCCTTTGCCGGTCCAACGACCTGCTATCCATTCGGCATGGACATGGGCTCGGCGCGAGTCCTCAACGTGGTTCACGAACCTCCCGCCTTCGCTGTCCATGCCTGGTTGCCTGACGCCGTACCGGACGGTGCCGGATTGGTCACGCACGTACAGCCGGTCGGCGACTGGGACCCACCAATACCGCTGCTGCGCGACGGCAAACTCGTTCTGGGACGCTGACCGCGGCAGTCGGCACTCGATGATCGGGCGAGACGCGTGTGTCCCGAAATCCCGCGCACCGCGAAATCCGGAGACACTGACATCATCTTTTCTGCCCGTAGGGAGGTCCGGTCGACCGAACTCGTTAGCTACTAAGACGTGAGGTCGGCGGCACAAGGTCGCCGTAAAAGGCGTAAGTCCGAATTCTGCTCCGTCGGATTCCGGCCTTCGTGCCCTTAGGGCGAGCCTGGACGGGCTTTCAATACAGCCATCACTTCCACCATCGTGGATCCACCGAGAACCGCTCCTTCTCCAGCTGCTTAAGGAACGAGAAGCTACCGGGTGACTCCTGTTTTACTTCGCCCCAAATTGATTGGAATGCGGGCTTCTTCAAATGGGCTTCCATCCCCGCGCTCCAGTCCCGCCACGTCTCCACGGTGATCCGGTTCTTCTTGCGCAGGAATGTTTGCTCGTTGCAGAGGTCGAGATAGTTGTATATCAGCTCTCGGGTCTCTGTCTTGAGTTCCGATGCGACTTCCTTGCCGACCTCACCGACCTCGACGTCGCAGGGCGCGGTCCGTCGACGGCAGGGGGACTGGGGCTGAACGATAAACAACCGGGAGCAGTGCAAGGCCTGCGTTTCGCCTGTCCGCGGGAATGGAGGTTGCCGGGTGAGACCGGTTCGCAGATGCGCCCGGGGCACGAATACGCCAGGTTATTCGCTAAAAAGGAGACCCCGACCGCACGGCTGGAGTGACGCGAATGACTCACATGCTCTACCGCATACCTGCATCGCCATACGCCCAGATTCACGTTCGTCATAAGCATGCCGTTCAACGACGTGCTCAAGGCGTGGCAAGCGCATCGGCTCTCGTCCGATGCTGACCGGCAGATTCAGGCGGGCATCTTTCTCAGCCGATCCTGATACGCCTGGTGGCAGGTCCTGGTGCGAGGAGAATACGGGCGTCTATCCTGAGTTGTTTGCCGGCATCGACAAACACCGGGATCCAGATCGGGTCCTCGCTTTTCAACATAAGAACTGAGCATGCGCCGACCGCCCCGTGCTGCCCCCGATGCGGGATTGTCGTCTGCACAGCATTCACACGAGCGTAAAGCCCGCCTCACTTAACGGCATTGATCGAATTCGATCGCCGGTTGCGGCGAAGATCGCGTTGGTCACCGCTGGCGCCAGGGGCGGCAACGCTGGCTCTCCCAGTCCCGTTGGGCGATTGTCACTCTGAATGAAGTGCACATCAATCTCGGGTGTCGAAGCAATGCGCATGACCGGGTACTGATGGAAGTTGTCCTGCTGGATCACGCCGTTGTCCATCGTGATCTGCTGCAGTGCCATCGTGCTGAGACCATCGATGACCGATCCCTGGACCTGGCTGGTTGCACCACTCATGTTGATGATTGGTCCCACGTCGACCGCGACGGTGACCCGCTTCACGCGATAGTTGCGATTGGCATCGACCGAAACTTCTGCGACTTCCGCGACATGTGCGGCGTGGCAGAAATAGAAGGCGATGCCGAGGCCCGTGCCCGGGGGCATCGTCTTGCCCCAACCTGCCTCAGCTGCCGCGCGCTTGATAACGTCGATCGCGCGACCCGTGTTGAGGGAATTGATATTCCCTTCGCTGATCCAGCGGCGCGAGCCCATCTGCTCGAGCAGGAAATCCACATGATCCCGGCCGGCCAGCACCGCGAGTTCGTGAAGAAAACTCTGTTCGACAAACGCGTTGGTGTTGGCACCTGGCGCGCGCCAGGCTCCGCAAGGGGTGTTAACTGCCATCATCGATTGTCTGACGCGTGCATTCTTCAGCGCCGGAAGAGAAGACTCGGTCCCGCGCAGACCGGATCCGATGACGGGCTTACCGTTGTGCTCGAAGCCGATGTAGTGCTGGTCCCAGGCCGCAAGCTTGCCATCAGTGTCGATTGCCGCTTTCATATTCTCAAAGCCGCCGACCCTGAAGAAGTCGTTGTGGATGTCGTCAGTTCGCGTCCACGTGAGTTTCACCGGAACGCCGGCGCGATGTGAAATCGCCATCGCTTCGGCGGCGAAGTCGTGAACGGCGCGCCGGCCGAAGCCGCCGCCCATGCGCGTCAGGTTGACGCGGATGTTGTCCGGCTTGACGCCGAGCATGTTGTCCGCTATTTCCTTTACCTGTCCGGGAAACTGACTCGGAATCCAGACCTCCATCGAATCGGGTTTTCCGGCACTGCCGCGCCGGAAGTCGACGGTGCAATTCATCGGTTCCATGCAGACGTGCGCCACATAGGGAAACTGGTAGAAGGCTTCCTGCACGCGGCTGCTGTCGTCAGCCAACACCTTTTCGACTGATTTGCCTTCAAGGCGAACGTCGCCCCCGCCGTCACGGGCGATCTGCTTTGCGCGCTTGACCATGCCGGCCCAGTCGTCATCGGACGCCGCCGTCTCGTCCCACTCAACCTTGAGCTTGCTCTTGGCGTCGAACACCGAGAAGGTGTCGTCGCCAACGATTGCGATGCCCCCGCGCAGAACCGCGAGGCCACTTAAGAACGTCATCGATGCCTTTCCCGAACTGTCGTCCGGTTCCAGGATGAAGGCGTCGGTAACGCCGGGCAGTTGCTTGATTTCCGCTTCGTTGAAGCTAGTGGCGCGCCCGCCAATCCGGGGGCCGCGCGTATAAGACGCGTACTTCATACCGGGGACATCGGCATCGATGCCGAATTTGGATTGCCCGGTGGCGATGATCAGATTGTCGACACCGCCAACCGAGGTGCCAATGATCGTGTAGGCACGCGGGTCCTTGTATGACAGGGTTTCGGGGTCTGGTACCGGTTGTCGAACCGCGAGCGCGGCGAGTTCGCCGAACGTCAGGCTCTGGCCGGAGGTGTGGATGACCTTGCTCTCTCGTGCTTCGAGTTCCTGCCTCTTGACCTCCATCGATTCGGATGCGGCACCAATCAGCATCTCCCGGGCAGACGCCCCCATCCGCCGCATGACATCAAAGTTCCGCGGTATCGACGTTGAGCCGCCAGCGCCCTGCATGCCGAACTTGCTCGGGTCAATTGGCGCTTGCAGGACCACCACGTCCTCCCAACTCGCGCCCATCTCCTCGGCGATGATCATAGGCAGAGTGGTTTTGATGCCTTGCCCCATCTCCGGATTGGCAGAATAGATGGTGATCTGTCCGTCCGATGCGATCTGAACGAAGACATTCAGCTCTTTCGAGCCAACGAGCGTGCCGAGTTCCTGCCCGAGCGCTGTTGACGGCAGCGCCAACTCAAGCATGAGGCCGCCGCCGGCAAGCGCAGAGACTTTGAGGAAACTGCGGCGATCAATTGTGTTGGCAGTCATTAGCGGGCTCCTCGCGTAGACAGGTCGGCGGCGTTGTAGAAAGAGGCGGCCGTGTGAATGGCGGCCCGGATGCGTACGTATGTGCCACATCGACAGTAATTCCCGGCCATCGCTTCGTCGATATCGGCGTCCGTTGGTTGGCTGTTTGTTGACAGAAGAGCAGCGGCGCTCATGATCTGGCCCGCCTGACAGTACCCGCACTGTGGCACGTCATGGTCAATCCAGGCGGTCTGCAGCGGATGCAGGTTGCCGCCATCGGCCAATCCTTCAATGGTGGTTACCGGTCCAGACACTGTGGACACAGGGGTGACACAGGACCGGACTGCTTTGCCACCAACGTGAACGGTACACGAGCCACACTGGGCAATGCCGCAGCCGAACTTGGTGCCGGTTAGTTTGAGCGTGTCGCGCAGTACCCACAGCAGTGGCATGTCTGCTCTGACATCAACGTCTAGACCTTCGCCGTTCACGACCAACCTGTACTTGCTCATCTGGGATTCTCTGTTTGATTCGCCATTCGATTCAGTGACTGGATTTAGCCGGGCATCTTTGTCTGGTCGGGTTAGTTGCCGGCCGTCAACTGCATCACCCGCCGTAGCCGGGTGGCGGAACAAAGTTGAAGCCGTCAGCTTCTAACAGTTTCGCCATGCCAATGGTTTTAAGGTCACCATACTCGGGTCCCATTATCTGGATGCCAATCGGCAAGCCCTCACTAACGGCGCCAGTCGGCACGACCGTACTCGGCAGATAGTTGTTGATTGCGTGGCCGGCCCAGAACACACCCTCGCCGTAGCCGCGGGTTTCGTTATCGACCTGCAGTGTGCGTTCATGGAACGGCTTGTGATCGTGCTCGAACGCTGCGGTCGGCATGACCGGCATGATGACGACGTCCCATTCCTTGAAGAACTCGTGCCAGGCCCATCGGGACCGGGTCCGCGCCTCGTTGGCCATTGCGTAGTCGCGGTACGTCGCGAGTTGTCGTTGCAATTGCTCGCGGACGGGGCGAGGCGTGTCTGCGTGCGCCAGTTTTTCCTGGAGTCGTTGGTACTCTGCCTCCGGGTTTCGTGACGCCATCACAGCCGTCAGCAAAGTACTGTAGTTTTCGTGCGCCTCTGCGATATCGATGTCGGGGCGTGCGTCATAGTCGACAGTTCCGCCTGCATCCCTGATTGTTTGTGCGACCGCGTCGATGCGTTTACGTGTCTCTTCATTCACGGGAGCGTGGTCGTCGTTGCGCCAGACGGCCACTTTGAATCCGGCGAGCGTGGGATGGGGGCAGGGTTGCAGTGCCAATTTGAGTCCGGCTGCCTGAATCTCGTCGGGCCCGGCCATCGCCATCGTCGCGACCTCAAGGTCTGCTGCGCTCCGCGCGAGTGGGCCGATGACGGTCAGGTCGGACTGCGCGACGACGCCAGGGGCAGCGTGGCCCCGCGGAGGCAGCAGGCCCCAGGTGGGCTTATGTCCGAATACGCCGCAGAAGTGTGCCGGATTGCGGATCGAACCACCGATGTCTGATCCACAATCAAGGCCGGTCATGCCGGATGCAAGCGTCGCTGCTGACCCGCCGGACGACCCGCCGGGACCGCGGCTTAGATCCCACGGGTTGTTGGTCGTGCCGTAGATCTCGTTATAACTCTGCATATCGGCCAGGTTGTACGGTACGTTGGTTTTGCCGAAGACATTGACGCCGAGTTGTTTGAGGCGTTTGACCGACAGTGCGTCTTCGGATGCGAGATTATCCTTGAGCAGTGGATTGCCGCGGGTAGTGATCAGGCCGGCGACGTCGTAAGACTCTTTAAGGGTCACGGGTACGCCGTGCAGAGGGCCCCAGATTTCGTCGCGCTGCATGGCCTTGTCGGCGGCCTTGGCAAGCGCCCGTGCACGGTCGTAGTCGTGCACGATGACCGCGTTGAGATCGGGGTTGAATCGTTCTACCCGCGCTAGGAAATAGTCGAGCATTTCCTCAGCGGTGATGGATCGATTGCGGATTGCGGCGCCTAGCTGAAGCGCGGATTGAAAGGCCATTTCAGACATCGATTCACCCTCGAATTCTCAGAATCGGACACTCTACGCGGCCTTGTCATTGGCCGCTACCTGTCGAAAAATGTCTGCGCCCACGTTACGACCGGTCATGAGCAAGAAAGGTTCTGAGTGAACGTGCTCCGAGGTCCCGGGGAGGGTGCGGGCGGCGGGTAAGGATGGTGGCGCACGACGGCGAGGCACGAGCGCTTCGACGCGAGCGGACCCTCGGCGTGCGGTGCAGGGATGCACCGCCATTTTCTGCAAGCCTCTTTTCTTCTAGATCATGCGAGGTTTGCGTGCAAACCGACTCCCATGAATTATCAGGATGACAATTTTGGGACAGGAAATAGCTCAGCTATTCGTGACCGTCCAGTTTCCTTGCAAGAACCAGGCTTGCTATGACCAGAATCCAAAAGAACAGAGTCACCAGATAGAGGAGTAGCTCGATCGAAGCCTCAACATCACCATTGCCCGCGAGCCTGAACCAGTCATAGCAAACGAATAACCCAAACAGCAGTATTGCGGAGATCCCCGTCAGACATAGAACCACCATGGCCATGCCCGTCGCTTCTGATTTCAGGGTCATGTTGATCAATTCGACCCCACCGATGCATAGCGCTACAAAGAAGATGTAATTCAGGAAATTAAACGGTGTCGCCTGCAAGAAGCCGCCCAGGAAAGTCATTACTTCGGTCAGCGCCAGGCCGATGACCATTTTCGTCACAGAGATCCCCACTGGGCTCCCCCTATTCCACAAGCGTGAAAGTAAGACGTCGACTCAGGAACGTAGTACCCAGCCTTGCTTCAATTGGCACCCTGTTTGGCGACGTCGGCGTTGATCGTAGTGCGGAGAAACTCGACAAGCAAACCAAACGGCAAACGTAGGGAAATGTGGGGCCAAGGGTATCGCGGCACGATAACGGGTCCCCGGCGGTGCCGAGCCCCGGCCGGTGTCTTTGCATCGAGACGTCTTTTCTGTTCTGGTGGGATTGATACTTTCAGGGCCACCAATGACCTGTTGGCCCCGAGAGCAGGCGCGTGAGTCGCGGCTACTGATCTCCGGGGGAGCCCGTGATCTTCAATGATCACTGTGAAATCAATTTCGATATCTAATTTCGATATCCAGAGGCAACGCCATGATCCTGCGTGCAGTCTTTGTCACCATTGCGCCCGAGCGAACCGCTGATTACTGGGCCTGGGGCCGCGAAATCGTGGCGTTGTGGGACAGCCATGGGATTGTCCGTCACGGGGGTCCGTTCATGGGCGAGGGCACCGATGGTGAAGATACTGCTGTGTGGCTGACGTTGCATGACTCGGAGCAAGGCGCCGAGGACGAGTTCCGCTCGATGTACGGAACGCCGGAAGGACGGGTGCTGCTGGAACGACGCCGGCCCCTCGTAGACGAGACGAGCATCGCGAACTATTCGCCTTTTACAGCGTGATCGTCGCCGCCAGTCTGACTGAGTGCAACGAAAAACGATCGCCTGCCTCTGAACCGCCGCGGCGTCCGTGGACCGGCGTGGCGGCGGCTCCCGGTGGTCGGCGAGGTTGATGTCCAAGCTGGATGGCGGCGGCATTTATCGGTCAGTTCTGACGCGCAATGTTCTGTTGCTGGTTGCCTGCCAGGTCATCAACATCAGTGGCACGGTCACCATGGTGACGCTCGGGGGGATTCTGGGCGCAGTGCTCGCCGAGAATCAGGCGCTGGCAACATTGCCGATGTCTCTGATGATTGTCGGGACAGCAGGCGCGACGATCCCCGCGAGCTACCTCATGTCGCGTGTGGGCAGGCGGGCGGGTTTCATGGTCGGTGCCGGCTTCGGCGTGTGTTCGGCTATGCTGGCTGCGGCGGGAATCTGGTTAGGAAGCTTTGAACTCTTGTGCGTCGCTGCGACGACGCTGGGTGCCAAGCTCGGGTTCTCAGCACAATACCGGTTCGGTGCGGCAGAGAGCGTGCCACCAGCCGCGGCAAGCTTGGCGATTTCGATGGTGCTGGTTGGCTCGTTGGCCGGTGCGATTGTTGGCCCTACGCTAGCTTTGGGTGCCCGGAACTGGATTGATGGTGCGGAACATGCGGGCACGTTCTTCGCACTGGCGGGGTTGTATATTGGCGAGGTGGTGTTCTTGTCGCGGCTGCGATTCGCGGTACCGGGCTTGAGGGCCGAGGCGTCGGAGCGAACGGGGTTGAGGTCGGTCATCCGCAACCGCGTCTTTCTGATCGCGGTCCTGGGCGGTGTTGTTGGCCAGGGAACGATGACCTTCATTATGACGGCGACGCCGCTTTCCATGCACGTCATCGACGGCCTGTCACTTGCTGACACCGCGCTTGTGATCCAGAGTCACGTCATCGCTATGTATGCGCCGTCCCTGGTCTCTGGTTTTCTGGTCATGTGGCTCGGCGCCCCTCGGATGATGGCAACGGGGACGGTCGTCATCAGCCTGACGATTGTGGTGGGCCTTGCTGGTCACGAGTTTCTTCATTACTGGGGCGCCCTGTCTGTGCTCGGCCTTGGCTGGAATCTGTTGTTTGTCGGCAGCACGACTCTGCTGATCGGGTCTCTGTCGGATGCCGTTCGATTCAAGGCCCAGGCAGCGAACGAATTCAGTGTGTTTGGCGTTTCTGCCGTGGCGTCCCTTTCTGCCGGCGCTATTGTTCACTACCTTGGCTGGAATACTGTTCTGCTTTCGGTCCTGCCGGTGCTTGTGATGATGCTGGCTGCCATCGCGATGCTGCCGCGGCAGCGTGTCGCCACTGCATCTGTGTGATGTCGTGCGTCGTCGAGGCGATTGAGTTTGTGGTGCGGATCAAGAACACTTGGATATGGATGTTTCGCATTTCGCCGACATTGCCGAGATCGTGGGAGCCGGATCGATCCTGACCGGGCTGGTCATCGGCCGGATACAGCTCAGACATTTCAGGGCTGGGTGAACAGGCGTTGAAGCGGAAGCAGCACGCTGAACCCGCACGTTCGCTATCGGGACTGGCAGGGGTAAACAGCCTCACCGTGATGCGTGATCTTGGCGTCTTGCGCATCCTTGAGATGAACGTGCAGAATCGGTCCGTTGGCATTAGTTGATCCGTCGGGCGCAGCCACCACATTATCCCGGCCTGAGAAGACCACGCTTTAGCAGCATCTCACGGTGCCGGATTACCGCGCTGTCAGGGAACCCACGGCGGCATATTGCTTTAGTTCCATGAAGGATGCTGCAAACGAGCACGAATGCCCGACCACACTTCAAACCACGGCAAGAAAGAGAGATCGGAAATGCGCGTAAGAATCGATATTTGCCCACATATTGGTGGGACGGGAACTGCCCATGGACGCTGACAACGTGCTGCGTCTGCGGCAGATCTGTCTGCTGTCGCACGATCTTGAATGGACCTCTAGTGTGCTCAGTGCGGCCTTCGATGCGCCTGTTGTTTTTCGGGACCCGCGGATGGCGGCGGGTGGAAACCTGACGAATACCCACATTCGGCTCGGTGACTCGTTTCTGGAGACGGTGTGCCCTTCGGATAAGGCATGGCAGCGTTCCACGACCCAGACCCGGCTGCTTGAGCGCAATGGCGATTGTGGATACATGGCGATCGTGCAAGTGCCTGACATTGCGGTGTCGTCACAGTCGATGGCGGGCCAGGGTGCAGGGCACGGGATCGTGTCGGGGGACTGGAACGTTTGTCCCGGCGCACCCGGTGACGGCCTTGCCGGGATTGAGTCAGGTCGCTACGTGTTGGGCGAGTCTCTGCCCAAAAGCCCAGGCACAGTGTCGGGCGTGAACGTTCAGTATCACCCTCGTGACTTCGGGACCCTGGCCGAGATTCAGGAGAATTGGCCAGGGCACGATGAGTTCCCCCGGAACAAGGGCGCCTACTTTCCGGCTGGAAACCAATGGCAGAAGGCGGTTGACGCGCGACCGAACGGGGGTGTCACAACGGGTTTCGCGGCGGTTGAGATCGCACCGCCCGGCGGGTCACCCGAGGAGGTTTGCCAGCGCTGGCAAAATGGCCTCGGTGCGGGTTGCTGGATTGACCCGGCGCAACCTGCGACGCTCCGGTTGGCGGGCGAACAGACGATGAGATTTGTCAGTCCTGAGCCGGGTGGCCCCACTGGGGTTGTCGGCGTTGATCTGTGGGCGGTCCGGGGTGGCCAGAGAAAGTTCGAGACCATCGACATCTGTGGTGTCAAGTGGACGCTGGTCGAACATCCGGACCCTGCGAACGAGTAACTGCGAGCTCAACTGTCGGCTTGGAAGCCCCGGAGTCTTTCCTGCTGCGCGCGGCGCGGTGCTTGTCAGCGGGAAATCGTGCCAGTGGTTTCGGCGGCAGGTCAGGTGAAGGGCTCGCCGCGCGGCGCCGAGCCCAGGCTTTCTTTAGGTCGCTTGTAGTTCTGCCATGATCTCATCGATGATGGCAAAGCCGCCGGTCCAGCCGCTGCTCATATTGGCGACCGCGTTGAAGCAGGCAACCTCGGCGTCGGCTGCCTCAAATGGCAGCCAGGTAAGCCGCAGGGTTGGTCTTTTCGCCAGCCGCTTCGAGCGTTACCCGCGTTTCTATCGTGAGCGGCCAGTCCGGCATCATGGGTTGGCCAACGTTCCACTCTGCATCGGCCGGCGATTCATGCCAGACAAGGAGTTGGGGTTCGGTGACCTCGCGGAAGACAACTTGCTGTAGTTGGATCGCTCGCGAAACTTCATCTCGCCAAGCCACAGCCCACCGGGCGCAGGTCAAACTTGTGCACGACGGTTTCGACCCCAGGACCGTACCAGCGTGACAGCAGCTGTGGGTCGGTACACGCGCGCCAGACTAATTGGCGGGGTGCGTCGAAGACGCGGTCGGGTACATACTCGGATACTTCACTCATCTTTTTTTTCCTTGTCATCGTTCTGTTTCATTTGCTCAAGAACTTCATCGAGCTGGTCGAGACGTTTCCCAGAAGG
>Ga0115002_10007365_pt1 | contig 12411 bp, 15 predicted proteins | sample ArcticOcean_MG_C_8_FD_89576 | JGI IMG/M metagenome (GOLD analysis project Ga0115002, IMG submission 89576) | Marine microbial communities from western Arctic Ocean - ArcticOcean_MG_CB11_86 | ecosystem: Environmental > Aquatic > Marine > Oceanic | place: Arctic Ocean: Canada Basin | collected...
ACGGTAATCCCATGGTCAAACAAGTCATTGCTCAGCCCCCAGGTTAAGCCAACAAGGCCCGCCTTAGCTGCGCCGTACACCGAATGCCCCTCAGGGGAGCACCACTGCCGTGCAACGGTATTGAGGACACGACCAAAGCCCTGCTGTATCATGATTGGCACGGCGTGGCGACAGATATTGAATGCCCCCTTAAGGTGAACGTCAACAATGGCATCCCAATCCGCTTCAGTCATCTCTTGGAAAGGGGCTTGAAGATTAAAACCCGCGTTATTAATCAGAATATCCACACGCCCAAATGCATCCACGGCGGTCTGGATGATACTTCCAGCACCCTTAAAATCAGCTACTGAATCGTAGTTAGCAACAGTCTCCCCCCCCAACTCTCTGATCCGCTTTACCACTTCATCAGCAGGAGCATGGCTGCCTCCAGTACCGTCTTGCTCTACACCAATATCATTGACAACCACCCGAGCCCCCTCGGCAGCGAAGGCAAGGGCAAGAGCCCGCCCAATGCCGCGCCCACTCCCTGTAATAACGGCGACCTTACCTTTAAGCAGATTCCCCAAAACGACCTCCATTTCTGGCCCTATCTTATAATCTTACCCACCACGAGCTCCGATTGTACCCGGTGCCTATGGCTTATCGCCGATAACCTCGACAAGCACGTTGGCGTGGAATGAGTCCGGATGCTTCCCCCACAACATCAGTGCGTTCGCGAGTTCATCGAGATGAGCCTGGTCGATAGAGCCCTGAACCACCAATTCGGCACCCATCTGTCCCCGCAAGAGGCCGAGGTAAAAGAAACCTTGGACACCTCTGGCGGTATGCCAGCATCGTAGGAGGAAACGCTCTTGACCGTGTTCTCGAACCCCGCCTCTCGCAGGACCTCGGGTAACCACTGTCCGAAATGCATACCGCTTCCTCGCTGAAGTTGCCACATATCTAGGAGACGGTGGTTTTCCTCGATTGCAAGTTTCAGATTCCCATAGCCAGTTAACTTCGTGTTAACGTCCCGAGCGGCAAACCTCCCGCCTGGCTTTAGGACGCGAAATATCTCTTTTGCTGCGGCAATGGGGTCAGCTAGGTGGGAGAACACGCTGTTTTCAAAGACAACATCGAAGGTATTCGAATCGAACGGCAGAGCCTTGACGTCGCCGAGTTTGAACGCAACGTTTTCAATTTCCATTTCACTTACAAGCTTGCTCCCTGATTCCACGTTTGCAGCATCATGGTCGATACCGGCGACGAGGCCGTTCGGCGTGACGGATGGGTCAATCGTACCGGTGCCACATCCGAAGTCCAGCACGCTCATACCGGGAGACAAATAGGGCAACAGGAACCGGGCCTGTTGATCAGCAGTTCGTGCAGAGTTGCGCTGGTGAAGACCCGGAGTCGTGCCGTGGGCTTTCTCGTTTGTCATACCCCACCACAGAACCCACCCAAAACGATTTGGAGCCTATTGGTGAGTTGCTGCGACAGTATCTGTCGCCCTTTACGGACAGTCAAGGTATGGCCCTATTCAACGAGCCATATCTCCAGAAATTCTGCCTATTACGTTTTACCGATGCTGAGCTTCTTCGAGTTCTTCAAAATGCTCTTTTGATATGTCTTCGGCCGCCAGTCTTTTCCGAGCGATATCTATTGGTGTTCCATTTTTATAGGAGCCCTCTCCCCGGTTGGTTGAGAATTGTTTAACACCCCATACCACCAGGCCGACGATGATTCCCCAAAACGCAAACATCCAAACAATGCCAATCGCCATCCACCAATCCATCACTCGCCTCCTTACACGTCGCGTGGAAGCCTCATGCGCACGACGATAGTCCTACCATACATGTGGAAACCGGTCGCCCATAATCTCCATATGGGTAGGTTGAGGGTAGGATTTGATGGTGATAATTGCTGATTAGGAATTGGAATTGCTATCCCTATAAGACTAACTGCACCACCAGCAATAACCGTTATGCAACTGCTTGGAGGCGCTCCATCCAGTGCTGGACGCCTAGGATCTGGATACCAGACGGAAGCAGGGGTAAGGAACAGCCGGGTGAAGTCCTATCACCCCGACCAACCATCCCTTTTCGCTGTAGCTATGACCAAGCTCGAGACCACCGTTTTCGGTGGTCTTTTTGGGTGGATTTTTTTCACCACCAAATCAGTCCGACCCCGTGCATTTGGGCGCCCCCTGCATAAACTATCCCAGTACTTGCCCACCAGACAATTCCGGAAAAGGAGGCAAGTAGTTATGGTACCCAAGATGACAGCGAAAGAATCCAAGCTTAAGCGTGCAGCCCAGATGACCCTGGAGGAGGCTTAGTCCTTTTTCCAGATCCACGGACGGGCCGATGGGAAGTCCCCAAAGACCGTGGAATGGTACAGAGAGGTGCTGGGGAGGCTCCAGCGATGGCTGGAGGCTGATGGTCGCCCAACCCGTCTTCGGGACATCGACGATATGACCATCCGGGAGTTCATCGTCTACTTCCAGCAGCAACCCGGCACAAAGGGACCCACCGTCTCCTCCCACACCGTCTACAACCGGGTCAACGCCCTACGGAGCTTTTTCGGCTGGCTGTATCGCCAGGGATACACCAGAGAAAACGTCCTTGCAAACATGAAGCAGCCCAAGACTACTAAGATCATCATCGAGCCCCTGACCGACGAGGAGATAGGATCCATCTTCAAGGTGATTAAGACGTACCAACATGAAAGCGCCCGCAACATTGCAATGGTGGCGCTCATGCTGGACACCAGCCTCCGGATCATGGAGGTGGCCGGACTCCGGGAAGATGACCTCCACCTGAAGGAGCAGTACATCAAGGTGATGGGTAAAGGGGCCAAGGAGCGGATCATTGCCTTCGGTAGTGCCACCCTGGAATCCCTGCTGCACTACGGTCTGGCGGAACGGCCTGAGCCCGGAGACGCCAGGGTCGAAGTCTTTTTTCTGAACCGTGAGGGGTACCATCTGACACCAGATTCCATCAGATCCATATTTAAGCGATTGTCCGTAGCGTCGGGAAGCAAGCGGTTGCATCCCCATTTGGTCCGTCATACCTATGCAACGATGTTTCTCTTGAACGGAGGAAATGTGTTCCTGCTTCAACAGAATTTGGGGCACACCACCCTGGCCATGGTGCAAAAATACGTCCACTTCGCTTCCCAGACCGCGGCCATCCAAAGTCAGGAGTTTTCTCCAATGGATCGGCTTCGCTCCGGTGGAGGTAGTACGAGCGGAAACGCGAGTCGGTCTACTCTCCAAGAAGCGGAGACTGTTACCCCCCGATACCACGGACGTGAACGGTATCGCTGGTAAAACACATACGGGATCCAGATCATTGTGGCCTAACCTCTATGTCTACGACCCTCTTGTTCTCCACCACGAAACCAATGACCAGCGCCTCCAGCACTTCCCAGCGCCTTTTCTCGTCAACTGCCGCAATAGACAATCTTTACAGACTGTCCGTCGAGATGGTGGCGGGGCCCCGAGCCTTCATATTTGGATATACAGTCATGTAATTGTTTCGGGTGTTGGTTTGAACACTGGTGGTCGCGCTAACAAAATTAAGCCACTGGCGCAGAATGCGGCAATTCCCACAACGATGAAGGCCCTGTCATAACTCCCGGTGGTGGCGTACACCCATCCAGCGAATAGAGGACTGAACGCCTGGCTCATGGCGAATACGGGGGAGAGAGTGCCGCGGATGGCACCCTGGAACTGTCGGCCATAGTAGTCTGCCCATATGATAGATTGGAGCACCGTCGTAGCGCCAACGCCACACCCATACAACACCGCGAACAGCATTAAACCAGACAAGCTACTCGCAGCCGCCAATACAAGCAGTGAAGTCCCAGCTAGTCCGATGAAGAAGCACGCTACATAACGGACCGAAAGTCTCTCCGTCATAAATCCGACTATGGGTTTGATGATGAACGAGAAGAAGAACAGAACCGCCATTACTCCGCTAGCCAACTCAACGCTGAAGCCTTTGTCGGAGATAGCGGCAACTTGATGGACCATGAACGCCCCGCCAGCCATGTTGCTAAGAACAAACCCTATCACTAGCAGCCACGCTGTAGGTGTGTGCAGGGCCTGGGTCACTGTCCAGCCAATCTCGTCGGAGCCTTTGGCAGAGGCTGATGATGAATCGGGTGGCGTCGCAAGAGCTAGACCGTCGTCTGGCACCCGAGCGCCATCGGGAAGCAAACCCATGTCTTCCGGTTGCCTTCGCACAATGATGAGTGCCAATGGAATGATTAAGATCCAGGTCAGTATGGCCAAGCTGACCCAGGCTCCCCGCCAACCCACCGATGAGATCAACACCGCAATCAGTGGAACAAAGATCGCTCCTCCGGCAGGAATGCCCATCGTGTAGAAGCCAAAGGCCCTACCACGTTGTCTGACAAACCACTTTGAAACCAATGCGCCGGACAAGACCTGCCCTGAAAAAGATGTTTGGCCGATGCTCCACAACACGCCGAAAGATAAATAGAACTGCCAGATGTGGTTCGATTGGGAGAGCATGAGCAGACTTGCTCCTGAGATAATACCCCCGCCGACAATCAATACTCGAGGGCCCCATTTTTTATCGACCGCAAATCCCACGATTGGTCCAGAAATGCCCATCATGATGGCCCTGACAGTGAATACCCCGCTCATGGCGGTCCGGGACCATCCCAGGTCTTCAGACATGAATGGGATAAAAACCCCTAGCCCGATACTTCCGATTCCGAACCCGACAATCCCCCCGAGAAACACGACCAGCACGATCCACCAGCCGTGAAATATGGAATTCTTACGGTGAAGTACAAAACTGTCTAGGAAGTCCATAGATGGATGATACCCCATCTCTCAATCCTCCGCCGAACCCCTAGATAATGCCCCCCTTGATTGAGCTTAGGTCTACAATGGCGAACATGAAAAACTACCTCGTCCCCATGCCTGACGGACGGCTTATGGACACTCGCTATCGCTTCAAGCGAGGAGATAGAGTGTTGGTCATTGCGGGGCCACACAATGGCAGGAGAGCCACGATAGACAGCCGAGACGGCCAAATGAAGGGTGAGAGGGGTTTAGTGTCTATCCCCACCTACAACGTCCAGCTTGGAGAGAACCGCTGGGCGCAGGTGCAGTGGGATTGGGTACAGAAGGGCAACGACGGTTATAAAACAAACGCCTAACAATATCCGGTGTGAATGCGAGGTGAGGCATGGCTGAGTTATTCGGCGACATAGAGCGATTAGCGGCTGATTTGTACCCTTATAGGTGGCCAATTGCTACAGGGATAGTGCTGGCCTTCCTGGCTGTGTTCGCATATGGTCACCATCACGGATGGCATTTGATTCTTTGGGAACGTCGGAGATTGGTTGCCGTCATTGGCATTCCAGTGTTGGCTGTGGTTGGGTTCATGGCCTATGATCTCGGATCGCCGCTTTTTACTAATACAACTGTCGATGAAGAATTCCCTTTTGCATTCTCTGCTATCGTCCCACCTAACATGAATCGAGAACAAGTTGAAGAAGTCATGGCAGGCATCGCAATGGTTGATCAGAGTATCCAAGAGGCCATGCCGCCTTCAATGGCCAAGGCCCCTTTAACTGAGTTAGCAGAGAGCACGCCAGGAGTAATTAGTTCCCTGGACTCTCCTCCTAACCAACCCGATTTGACTCCTCCGGTAGCCACTGAAGTTGCACCATTGATTCCAGATGTTTCATTACCCGTATTGGAAGCAACACAGGCTCCACCACAAAGCCCATTGGGGGTTCCAACTATTCAACCCAGCAGTACGCTGATCGCACCTGGGCCAATAAAGATCAAAACCGGTATCTTCCGCGACCAAGATAGTTTTCATAAGGGATCGGGAACGGCCACTGTCTATTTGGGCCCCGACGGATCTTACCTTTTGCGAATTGAGGACTTTAAGGTCACTAATGGGCCCGACCTGCATATCTTTTTATCGCCACATCCTAAATCCCTCAAAACTCAATGAACTATACACATTTGGCGCGGTGGACCTCGGAAAGCTCAAAGGTAATATCGGAAACCAAAATTATGTTACCCCTGTTGATGTTGATGTAAATGCGCAAATGTCGGTGGTGATCTATTGTGTACCGTTCAGCGTTTTCTTCAGCATTGCGTCGTTAGGTAGCGCTGAGTAGGGCACCGGAACATCCAAAAGATGTAGGCACAACGTAGCTGCCGGCTTCAGGAAGTCGCTCCCAACTGTGTGTCCTATCCTCTCGCTAACGGCAGGAGTCCCTTGATGGGCGAGGCCCCCCTTCGTTAACTTGGAGGGAATTGGAGTAACAAACATCTAACAAGTTAGGAGTCGCGTACATGAGTTGAACCCAGAGCAGATATATGGGTTTTTAAGTGGCCGACACAACATTTACGGAATGCTGAGGTGAGCCCTGATGTCCGAGGAAAACCTGGCAATAGCAGTTCGATTCCACAAAGAAATATTTCAAGATGGGCAGCTGACAGCGGCAGATGAGTTATTAAGTGACGACTTCATCTGGAAGGGTGGATTGGGGCTAGGCACCTCCACGAAGGGACCGGAGAGCGTAAAACAAATCGCCTCTGCGATTAACCTAGCCTTCCCTGACAGAGTAATAACGCATGAAGATCCCATTGTATTGGGCGGTATCGTCCTCATTCGTTGGTCAATGGCCGGCACCCACAAAGCTAGTCTCCTAGGAATTCCTCCTACAAATCGACTCATGACCGTCACAGGGCAAGACAGCTTTCTTATTGAAGGTGGCAAGATTACTGAATTGACTCAGGATATCGACCAGTTGGATCAGTTGCAGTCTCGGACCTGATCTCCTGTCCTCGTGCATTTGCCAATTCTTGCCACATGCCGTGTACCGAATATTCTCAGCTAACAGGCTCGTGTCAGTGGCAACTCTTGCCCCTCTACATACCCCCGGGTCAGCATCAAAGTACCCCGGTATGCCCCCTTCATCGAGCTTGGCGCTATAATGGCGGATGGCATCGTGCGGAGGAATACTTACTCTCGTCATCCAAACTGACTACCTTCAAGGCTATTTCAGAGTCTAGGGCAAACCGAAATGGAAAATCTCATGTTCGATCAGTCGTTTTGGGAGGAGATTGCCAACAATCTGCCTGAGCTCGTCGGCAATCCGGATGGAACTGAGCTCCTGGCTTACCGATTTGTCGGCTCTTACCTACCGGCCTTGCTCTCAGCTAGGACTAAAGAGGCCACAGACCAGGTCTGGCTCGCCTACTGGACCTACTTGACCGCGCGTGAAAGCAAGCGTAAGCCGTTCAGGCTATCCCAGCAGGCGGCCGATCAGCTTATAGGAGAGTTTCAAAAGGCTCTGTCGAACCTATCTGAAAGCGCTTAGTGCTCAACTTGGCCTTCGATTAGCTCTCAAAATGACCTGATTTTAATCTTGGCCCTTTCAGATAGGGCAGTTTGTAGCTGACGGTGAAATCCCCTTTTTAGTGCTAACCTTGCTGCAATACTCAATAGGAGGCTTCATGGAACGAGTAGCGGCTCGCTGTTCTCAATGTGGCTACGAAGAAATAACGGAGTTTGACCTTGTTGGCGTAGCCCTTCATAAAGCAGCGATTGCATGGAGCGCTGAAGTTGAAACCCGTCATAATTCCAAGCCTGATATGGACCACCAAATGGTAGTGGTAGTATCAGGAGACTAAGTGTCCGTATTTGAGAGGACAGGGTCAAAGCTTCCGTTTTTAAGTAAAGGTAAACCGGGCTTGATAGGAAAAGGGCAAGGAAACACAAAACCTCAGTTTTCGGATATAAGTAAACGTGGCCTAGACGTAAATAAACATCGGGCCACGACCCAAATACCTGAATCGAAAGAGGACTAAATGGACACGGAAATTCGGTTGAACTTCAATCGCAGGATCAGTTTCGCGGATGGTCATGCCTTTGGGGAAGTTGGAGCATACGAGCGCTTGACCGGGACAGTAAGTTTCGCGCTTGACCCAGAAGAACCCAGCAATTCAAACATCGTGGATTTGGAGTACGCACCAAGAAACTCTAATGGATTAGTAGAGTTCAAAGCAGACTTGGATATTCTTAAACCGATTGACCTCAGCAAAGGGAATCGCCGTATCTTGTATGATGTAATTAATCGAGGCACCAGGACTGCTCTTACGCACTTCAACGACGCACCTAGAACGCCCGACCCGATGACTCTTGAAGACGCAGGTAATGGTTTCCTGATGCGCCAGGGTTATACGATAGTCTTCTCCGGTTGGCAGGGCGATTTACTACCAGGTCAAGAATTGCTAACAGCCGATCTTCCGGAGGCGGTCAAGGATGGTGAGTCGCTTGAAGGGGTTGTTCGACAAGAGTTCATAGCAAACGAAGAAGGCGTTTTATCTATACCCCTCAGCGGACATAAAGTTATCCGATGCTATGAGCCTATCCACCAAGAAACTGCTACTCTCACCTACCGAGAATTTGAGGCGGACCAAAGACAGTTGGTACCCCGGAATGAATGGTCATTTGCCTCAATAACTACCGATTTAGCTGGGAACATAAAAATCATTCCTTCGACCACACATCTTTTAATACAACCCATGTTTCGACCCGGTTATATATACGAACTCATCTATAGCACGCAGGGCTCTCGTGTGATGGGATTAGGCGTCATTGGTATCCGCGACCTTCTCTCCTTTTTAAAGTATGAAGAAACGGATGCTAATAACGCCCCTAATCCATTGGTCGGTGGTATCGATAAGGCCTATACATATGGTATGTCTTTGTCATCACGAGTCGTTCGCCAGTTCATATATGACGGCTACAACGTTGATCCCTTGGGGCGAAAGGTTTTCGATGCTGCGTATCCCCACGTATCAGGGGCAGGCAGGCTATTCACAAATATTCGCTTCGCTCAGGTAGGACGTTACCCTCGTCAACATGAAGAACACCAATGGCCTGCAGAACGATATCCATTCGCATATTCCGTAATCCCGGATCCATTCACGGATAACCTTGACTCCGTCCTGAGACGGCCAGAATCTGACCCTTTGGTGATGCACACTCACACAAACACTGAGTATTGGCAACGTTATGCATCACTAGGTCACACTGATCCCCGAAACGGCGAGGATCTAGAAATGCCGTCAAATGTCCGAATGTACGTTATTGCCAGCGCTCAACATGGAGGTTCACATACGCTAAGTGAAGGAGATTTTAGCCAACAGCTTCCTAATCGGATGTCAACGGGGCCCATTCTTCGAGCCATGCTCACTTTAATGGATAAATGGGCTACCGATGGGACCGCACCACCGGTCAGCCGAATTCCTCTTCGAATGGAAAATACTCTGGATTGGGCCGACTCAATCCTTGCAAGGTTTCCACGTATCCCCGGATTCAATCTCCCATCTTCGCCGAGTAGGTTGGTAAAATATAATTACGGGCCTGAGTTCAATGCTGGTCATATTACAGAGCATCCGCCTTCCTCGGTTCCTAATCAAGAGTATCGTCTACAACTTCCAGAGGTTGATAGCGACGGTAATGATATTGCAGGTATCCGGACACCCGAAATCGAAGCTCCTGTTGGGACACATACCGGCTGGAGTCTACGCAAAGCCGGCGTAGCTGAAGGGGATTTATTCTCCCTAACCGGCAGCTTCCTACCTTTTGCAAGGACCCAAAAAGAACGAGAGGTAAACAATGACCCACGTCTCTCTATCGAAGAGCGTTATCCGAGTCATGAAGTTTATGTAAAGGCAATAGGAAACGCCGCTTACAAACTCGTGGAGGAGGGCATGTTGCTCTTGGAGGACGCTGAACGTTATGTACAAGCAGCAAAGGAGAGGAATCCCCTGGATTCTAACGTTCCTTTACTGCCATTAACTCTAAAGTAGACCCATTCTCTTTTTTGGGAATCTTCGATCTAGAGTGTCCTAGGTTAAGAACGTACTCCTAAGAAAGAACTAGTCACTTCGATAAACTGATTGTATTGTTCCGTAGTCAGAGGGTGTCCAGAGTCAGGAATATCCACCGACCTATAGTCTTTTGCAGTCTTGGCCATTCGGTCGTTCACTTCGTCTGACACCATAGGACTTAAGCCGCCCCGCACTTCCATGATAGGGCAGGAAATTTCAGCAAGGCCCTCCCAATAACGGTTTATTATTGCAGGGTCTGTTAAATCCACTAAGGAATCAGCTAGGATTGCAGGATCTGCTTTGTGAGTCCAAGTACCATCTGCTCGTTGATAGATTTTATCAAGGACATCTTTGTGGATTCGCTCGTCGCTAGCTCGGGGGTTTGAACTTCTCCCCCAAAGAAGAGCGGCGTCGACATCAGGGAATTCCAATGGAGTAGGTGGTCGATTGTGCCAATATTCCACGAATTGTGCTGTTGGCTCAGGTGCGATATCTCCTATAATTATCCGGTCGACTCTTTCTTGGTTTTTAGGCGTGTAGAGTAAAGAATGCCAACCACCCATTGAAAGCCCTACCAAAACGAATCGCGCTAACCTTAGCTTATCTACAAAAACAGTTAAATCATCTACAAATTTATCTCTTCCATATCCATCTGTAGCCCAATCACTTCCACCATGGCCACGCTGATTCAGAGCCAAGACTCGGTAGTACGGAGCCATGGCATCCGCAAATTCATCGAAGACATGAGCCTGACTACCGTGGCCATGAAGGCAAATCAATGGTGTTCGATCTTCATTGCCCCAATCTAAATACAGTAAGTTCAACCCATTTATTTCAATTGACTTCTCTTCTGGTTTCATCATGGCCAGAGAATAGAACTAGAAAATCAGTGTGTCAATCAGGCCACAATTTCATGGAAGTACATTGCTCACAATTGGATTCGGGGCTGTGTACGAGGGACCCCCTACGGCTTTTATCATTTCAGGGATAGGAATTATATGGATTACTTACTACAAAACAAAGATGTCCACAACATGTTGTTAAGCAGCTGAGGTGTCTGCGCTGTGCGGGTGCGAAGAATAACCGAATTTATGGCTAAATGTTTCTGGGGGCGTATTGAGAGTTATTTGGATCAGTATTCCTACAGCCATTTGCAATCTAGAGATGCAACATGCAGAGTATCGTGGAAGCTTATTGAAAAGCAGGGGTTCTCTACAGGCTTTCGCAAGATGCACCAAAACTGTCGATTCTTGATTCTTTCGAATGTGAAGAGGATAGTTCTAGTCGTGATAAGTTTGACTACTAGGGCAACTCTTGACAATATCCCTACACGAATGCTCAGTGTTCATTAATGGATAAGCGGGTCAATAAATTCCAAGGAGGATTGATTAGGAGGTAATTATGAGTTCTTCGAACGAAACACCGAGCACCCCTAGGCGACGCTCACCACCACGTCCCGTCAACATTGTAGGTGTTAGGCAACTTTCCCCTCGCACTGTTAGGGTAACGTTCGGAGGCGAGGACCTCAAAGGATTTGAAACGAAGGGACCCGCCGAACACCTCCGGGTGTTCTTTCCTGATCAAGTATCGGGAAAGTTAACCCTCCCGGTTCTCACCCCCGAAGGATATGCGTTTCCCGAGGATGTCGAACGTCCAATAAGCCGAACCTTCACACCACGGACTTGGAATCCAGAAACAACGGAGTTAGAGATTGACTTCGTACTTCATGGAGAAGGTGTCGCCTCCCAATGGGCTGCGAATGTTAAACCCGGAGATCAAGCAGTAATTAGTGGTCGCGCTCAAGGAACGTACTTCTTGGATTACGATGCCGATTGGTACATACTGGTTGGGGATGAGACTGCGCTCCCAGCCATAGCAACAATTATTGAAACCCTTCCTGCATCGATACCTGCACAAGTTTATTTAGAAGTGCTTGATAATGCAGAAGAACAAGAATTGCCGAAACTGCCTCTAGTCCAAGTCTTTTGGCTCCATCGTGGCCCCGATAAGGTGCCGTCCGGGCAAATGCTCTTGTCTGCTCTTCGTAATATTTCCATACCAAGAGGGAACGGACACATTTGGATTGGTTGCGAAGCATCTGTGGCGCGTTCGGCTAAAAGATTTTTCATCGAAGAGCGATCTCTTGATGAAACCATAATTCATGCCCAAGGGTATTGGCAGCATGGGAACTTGAACCATCCAGACCACGACGTAGCTTGAGTTCCTAGGAGAAACAGTATCTCATCCGACTCCCCGTCTAAAGTGCTCAAATTTACCATTCGGATCTGCTCTGATTCGTTTCAACCATCCTGTAGTTATCCAACGGGCAACCGGGTATAATAGGGGCAAGCAAATACTGGAAGGGCCAAAACAACGGCACTCTGCATAGGTCGGAGAAATGCTTGTCTCGAGCCGAGTCCATAGCTGAAACGGGACGAAATTTGCCCTCTCACGCGGGAGGGAATGGGGTGCAGGGGGTCGTAGGTTCAAATCCTATCACCCCGACCATTACTTACCCCTAGGTTTGC
>Ga0115002_10007369_pt1 | contig 12407 bp, 7 predicted proteins | sample ArcticOcean_MG_C_8_FD_89576 | JGI IMG/M metagenome (GOLD analysis project Ga0115002, IMG submission 89576) | Marine microbial communities from western Arctic Ocean - ArcticOcean_MG_CB11_86 | ecosystem: Environmental > Aquatic > Marine > Oceanic | place: Arctic Ocean: Canada Basin | collected...
ACCCTGTTGCTGGCAGTACTACCCGCGTCGGCGTCCTTCGCTCAGGAGGCGACCGGCCCGGATCACGGCGCTGTTACGGTCCGAGTAACCGATCGCGATGGCACGGCACTCTCGGGGATGACCGTGCGGCTCCTCGGTCCGACCCGCCAGGTGGTACGCGAGGCCGAGACCGACGAATTCGGCGCAGCGATACTCGCCCAGATTCTGCGCGGGACCTACGAACTGCGCGTGCTGAGCAGCGCCTACACGGACGTCTATCAGGTCGTCGAGCTCACCTCGAGCACGCTGGAGATCGCCGCGATCATGTTTGCGATCGGAATCGAGGAGCGCGTCACGGTGACCGCGTCACGCGGCACCGTGCAGCAGGAGAACAAGATCCCGGCCACGGTCCGATCGCTGAGCGAAGTTCAGCTCCGGGCTCGCGCCGTGGATCTATTGCCGCGCATGCTCGACGAGGAGCCCGGGATCCTCACCCAGCAGACCACGCCCGGACAGGGCTCACCGATCCTGCGCGGACAGAGTGCTCAGGCTGTTCTCTACCTGGTCGATGGCGTGCGCTACAACAATGCGACGTATCGCGCCGGGAATACGCAGTACCTCGCCTGGATACCCGACGTGGGCGTCGAGTCCGTCGAGACGCTGCTCGGTCCGGCGGGCGTCAACTATGGATCGGACGCCCTGGGTGGCGCGATCAACGTCCTGACCAAGTCCCCGCCAGCCTTTAGTGCACCTGGCACCTCGCGAATGCGAGGCAGCATCCGCGCCTTTGGTGAGTCGGCCTCGCTTGGCGGCGGGCTCCACGCGACTGTCGGCGGCAGCGGCGGAAAGTTCGCCGGCCTCCTCGCGGGCTCGGCGACCCGGCACGATGACTCGCGCGGCGGCGGTGCCCGCGACTCGCACCACTCGACGGTGCGATTCCTCGGTTTCAGCGATGACCAGGTTGAACAGGCCTTCGGGTCGCGCTACGTCGACACCAACTATGGCCAGACTGGCATCGTCGCCAAGGGCAGCATGCGGGCCGACGCGACGAGTTCGATTGACGCGCTCTTCATGCGCTCCCAGCAGAACGACATCCGTCGCTACGACCGCCTCCTGGGCGGAGATGGGCGCGTTCGCGCGGACTTCACGCCGCAGAGGCTTACTTTCGGTTACGTGCGCTACGAGAAGTTCTTTGCCGACACGTTCATCGAGGCGAAGGTGTCGTTGAACACCCAGACCGATGGTCGCCGCGATCAGCGCCGGCCGACCAGCACGCTGCGGATCGAAGAGAACTCGGACACCGTGTGGGGCCTCGACTTCAGTGGGTCCAAGACGGTCGGCCAGCACCTGCTGACTGGCGGCATCGATTTCTATCGTGACAACGTCAGCGCGGTCCGGACCGAGACGGCGGCGGATATGACCACTGTGGTGCGCCCCCGCGTCCCGAACGGCGCCGCGTATCAGTCGTTCGGCGCTTTTGTTCTCGACGAGTGGAGCACGCTCGCCGGCCGTCTCCGTCTGTCGGGTGGCTTGCGCTTCTCAGCGTTCAAGTACCGCGCGCTTGCGGCCGACAACATCATCGATGGGGTGGCTGTCGTTCCGGACACGCGCGCCGACTTCACCGACCTGACCTTCAACCTCGGTGCCAATTACGAACTCACCGAGAACCTCGGGATCTGGGGTCGCGTGGCCCGCGGCTTCCGAGCGCCGTCGATCTTCGACTTCGGCGAGATCGGACTTGCCGGCGCCAGCTTCGAGGTCGCGCCCGACGAGGCCGTAGGCATTGGCGCGCTAGTGGGCAACTCTGCCAGTTCGAGTGCCATCAGCACCGGTACGAACTGGGCGCCGCTGGCACCCGAGACCGTGCGGAGTTACGAGGGCGGCATCCGGTACTTCACGCGTGAGACGCGGCTGGAAGCGACGGGCTTTCTGTCGAACTTCGGCGACAACATCAATCGCCGCACGCTGATCGTGCCCGATAACATGGTCGGACAGGAGATCGGTGGCCAGACCATCGTCGCCCAGGACGATGCGGGACGGATCTACGTGGCCGACGAGTCCGACCCCGTGGTTTCGCGGGCCAACGCCAGCATGCTGCGCGTGTGGGGTCTCGAACTGCTGGCGCAGAAGTCCTTCGGCGATCGTTGGCTCGCCACGATGAAGGCCTCGATGCAGCGCGGCGACGAGCTCGACACCGGATTCTTCGCGCGCAAGATCGCGCCAGACAACGTCACGGCAATCATGCGCTGGCGCGGCACCGGCGGCCGACTATGGCTCGAAGGCGTGGTCAAGGGAGCCGCAACCCAGAGCCGACTCAACCCGGCAGACATCGACGACGCCCGCATCGGCGCGTACCGCGATGCGTCAGACATTGCGGACTTCTTCGTGAACCAGGGGCGGCGTCTCGGACTTGTGGACAACGGAATCCTGGTCGCCACTGGCGAGACGCTCGACGAGGTGATCACGCGAGTCCTCGGCCCATCCGGAGCCGGAGCTCCCCTGTTCACCTCAACAGCCGGGTGGCTAACCCTCGGGATCCGCGGCAGCTACACACTGGCCGGCAACCAGAACATCACCTTCGCGCTGAACAACTTCACTGACCTCAACTACCGGCTGCATGGTTCGGGATTCGATGGACTCGGACTCAACGTGACCGTCGCCTACTCGCTAGACTTTTGAGGCCGGTGCGGCACACTCTCTGAAGCCGTCCTCACTGGACCCAGGCAGCGCGCAATTCAAAGGCTGCGCAGCCCCTAACCCGCGATGAATATGAACTTCCTCGCCTCGCTCCGCCCCGGTGCCGCCGCGCTCATCCTGCTGACGCTCACAGCGCCGACGACGGCGCTCGCACAGGAAGAGGCCGAGGGTACGGCCGCTGCTCCGAAGACCTGGACCAACCAGGCGGACATCGGGATGGTCTTGACCGGTGAAAACTCGAACACCACGACGATTCCGTTCGACAATCACACCCAGGCACAGTGGGGAAAGGCGCGTCTGACGGTGCGGTTTGGCACCTACAAGCAGACCACCGACGACATCACTCGACTGGCCTTCGGTAGCGACGACAACTTCACTCCGGTCGATGTTGCCACGGAAGAACTCGACCAACTCCGCATCTACATCAGCGGTGGCTACCGACGCGACATATCCGACGCGTTCTTCTGGACCGTCGGTGGAGGCTGGGACAAAGACGCCGATGCCGGGATCGAGAGCCGTATCGTGAGCTTCGCCGGTATTGGCAACACCTGGCGGAACAGCGACGACATGGAGTTCAGCACCGAGTACACGCTGGCGATCGAGAACCGACAGGACGAAATTCCCGATCCAGAACTTGGTGAGAGTCGCCCGTCCATTCGTCTCGCGTGGGACTACATGAACAATCTCTTCGGCAAGGACACCACGGTGCTCACGAATAACATGGACTTCTTCTACAACCTGAAGAATTCCACGGCGTATCGTTTCATCAACACCCCGGCGCTAACCATGGGGCTGAGCAACCTGCTGTCGCTGCGTACGAGCCTCGAGTTCCGCTACGACAACGTGCCCGGGCTGGAGACGGTCGATCTGTGGGATGTCGATCCGACCACGAACCCGGACGCGATGATCATCGGCAACGTGAACATCCGGAAGAAGAAGCTCACCGTGGTCTTCAGCCTCTAACCAAGGCCGGCGTAGCTGACAATGAAACTCCGCGCGCCGGGTGCCGTAGTGTTTAAGAGCACTACATCAGGTACCCCCGTGTACCAGGAGATCTCATGCGCCGAGTGACATCCGCCGTTGCCCTCACCGCCATCGTTCTCGGGATCGCTGCGCCCGCAACTGCGGCGTCCGCACCATCACCGAGAATTTCGGCGCCCGTAGCCGCGAGGGAATCTACGTCGATTTCCCAATCGGGGAACTGTCCATCGAAGGGACCTCGAGCGAGCGCGTGATGGTCGAGATCATCTTGGAGTACTCCAGCCGCAGATCGCTGGATGCCTGCATCGATCGCGCCGAAAGCATCGAGCTGGAGTCGCGCGAGAGCGGCGATCGACTCGACCTGTCGATCGAGGGGTTCAGCAAGTGGCGTAGCCGGGGCATGTCCATCGAGATGAAGGTCCTTGTTCCCGAAGCGCTCGACGTCCGTGTCGACATGAGCATCGGTGAGTTGGAGCTCGAGAAGCTCCTGGGCTCGGTCACTGTCGACATGAGCATTGGTGAAGTCTCGTTCGAAGGTTCCGAGGAGATGGTCAGCCGCGTCAGGCTTGATACCGGAATCGGCGAGAGCTCGCTTTCTACGCACAGAGGGCGCAACAGCAGCGCCGGCCTCTTCACGCGCGAGATCGCGTGGACAGAAGGCAACGGCGACTCCGAGATTCGGATCGAACTCGGAATCGGTGAGATCTCCGTCAAACTGCGCTGAGACGCTGGTTCCGACGCCGGCATCATGCGGGCAGGTTTGGCCGGCGGATTTGTGGTCATCTATTGACTCTCGCCGCATGAAGAACCAAGGTGCTTCGTTATGATGCATGAATGCACTCTCACGGCTCCGATCTTGATCGAGGACGGAGTGCGTTCGTTTATGAGTTTTAGCGTGTTTACCCGCTGGTATCTGCGGGTGCCGTAACCGACCAGCAACTCAACTGGTCGAGGTGCCCGCCGATTTACTTCGGCGGATTTTTTGTGCCTACAAGCGACCGGTAGGATATGGAGACTTCGAATCATGGAAACTGCGATCGATGTCCTTCGCGGCAAGCTTGATACGATCGACCGACGGCTGGTCGATGACCTCGCCACGCGACAACGGCTCGTCGTACAAGCCGTCGATGCCAAACTCGAATCCGGCACCGAGATTCGTGATTCGGACCGCGAACAGGATGTCCTCAACGCGGCCCGAAGGCAGGCGCGGGCAAGCGACCTGGATCCCGGCTACGTCGAGGAGCTCTTCCGGCACATTCTGGAACAGTCCCTGCGAGTGCAGTCGGCGAGCCTCCTGACGGCGTCACCTAGTGGCCGGGCAACGATCAGCTTTCAGGGTAGCGCCGGCGCGTTCAGCGAACTGGCGGCAAAGCGACACTTCGCAGGCCGCAATCTCGAACTGACTCTTCGCGGCGAAACCACCTTTGAGGCTGTGCTCGAAACAGTGCAGAACGAGCGCGCTGACTACGCCATGCTGCCGGTCGAGAACACGACAGCGGGATCTGTTACCGGAGCCTACGACGTCCTTGCCGACAGTCGCCTGGTGGCGGTTGGCGAGGAGGTCATCCCCGTGCAGCACTGTCTGATCGGACTTGAGGTCCAGCCGCTTTCGGCGATCCGTCGCGTGATCTCCCACCCACAGGCATTGGCGCAATGCAGCCAGTTCATCGGCTCGATGTCTGACTGCGTGGCCGAATCCTACGCGGACACTGCGATGGCGGTCGAGCGGATCGTGAGCGACGGCGTCACCACGCAGGCCGCCATTGCGAGCGAGGCCGCAGCCCGACTCCATGGGCTGCCCGTTCTTGAACGGAATATCGTGGACCAGCGTGACAACTACACGCGGTTCCTGGTCATCGCGCGCGAGCCCGTCGCCTGTGATATGCGCCTGCCCTGCAAGACCTCCGTTGTGTTCGCGACCCGACACCAGAAGGGCGCGCTAGCCGCGTGTCTGGCGGAGCTAGCCGATCGCGGTCTCAACCTGACGAAGCTCGAGTCCCGCCCTAGCAAGTCGTCGGCCTGGGAGTACCTCTTCTATGCCGACTTCCATGGCAACACGCGCGAGCCGCGGGTCGCGGAAGCCCTCGAGACGCTGGCGAGTTTGACCCGCTACCTCCGCGTCCTGGGGTGCTACCCATCGCACGATGCAGTGGCTAACTTGTCACCGCGCCAACCGACGTTGTCCGCGGGCCCTGCTACGGGCGACGCTCGTTCCCCAACAACCCACGGCCCCGTCTCCGTACCCGCCGCAATAGACGACGACGCGCCCCCGGTCGCGACCAACTCGCCGTACAAGCTGGTGCATCGCGGCGATCGTGCCGACACTGTTGTGCGCGTAGGCGAACTTGAGGTGGGAGGCGACAGCGCCGTACTGATTGCCGGACCTTGCTCTGTCGAGTCCCAGGAGCAGATCCGGGAATGCGCGGAAGCCGTTCGTGCGAGTGGCGGCCACATTCTCCGCGGCGGGTGCTTCAAACCGCGCACGTCACCGTACTCGTTCCAAGGCCTGGGCTACGACGGCCTGGACCTGCTGGCCGCGGCCGGTCGCGATGCCGGATTGCCCGTGATCACCGAAGTACTCCGGCCAGCCGACGTGCAGCGCGTGGCGCGCCTGGCCGATGTGCTGCAGGTGGGGGCACGGAACATGCAGAACTTCGCGCTCCTGCGCGAAGTGGGGCATGCGCAGCGTCCAGTACTGCTCAAGCGCGGCATGATGTCATCCATCGACGAGTGGCTGGCCGCGGCCGAGTACATCCTGGCGCATGGCAACCAGGAAGTGATCCTATGCGAGCGTGGGATCCGGACCTTCGAGACGGCCACCCGCGGGACACTCGATCTGACCGCGATACCGGTGGTGCGCGAGCGCACGCACCTGCCCGTCATCGTTGACCCATCGCACGCCGCGGGCGAACGCCGCTGGGTGCCGGCACTGGCGCATGCAGCACTCGCCGCCGGGGCCCATGGGGTGATGGTCGAAATGCACCCGAGACCGTCCGAAGCCCTCAGTGACGGCGATCAGTCGATGACGCTGCGTGGCTTTGCGCAGCTCGCGGAGGGACTCCTCGGCGGATCGGGCGCCGCCCGGCCAGCGAACCGGCTCAATTGACGCGGTCGGTCGGGTCGATGTCCGTTGACTCGTGCTAAGGCATCTCGCTCGCGTTCCTGGTAGTAGCAGTCGTCCGTCTATTGTTGACGAGGGCTATTGATGTCATTCCCGGCAACGTTATAATCGCCAGCCAAGCCAGATGACTCGGGGGCTGCGGCGCCCGCGTCTGAAACAACGGAAACAACGGAAGCAACGATGCCGAGTCGCGAATTGAAGATCGACGGATTGGGCTTCCCCAGGGCAGCGCCCTCGGTCTTATCGCGCTTCCCCTCCTCCTTAGTAGGGGGTGGCCGCCGGGTTAACTAGAACCCAGCGATTTTCCACCCCGCACCTACTCAAGGCACGGGGCTTTTTTGTGCCCAACGCCGGACGGGCCTCACCGGGCCAGACTCCGACAGCGAGCGACGACCATGGATTCACGGGTTCTCATCTTCGACACCACCCTCCGCGACGGCGAACAGGCGCCGGGCGGCAGTATGAACTTGCAGCAGAAATTCCAGATGGCTGAAGCCCTGGCGGAACTCGGCGTGGACATCATCGAAGCTGGCTTCCCGGTCGCCTCGGAGGGCGACTTCGCGGCTGTTCGGAATATCGCGAACAAGATCCAGGGACCGACCATCGCGGCCCTGGCGCGATGCGAGCGCGGTGATATCGATCGCGCCTGGGAGGCGATTGAGGTCTCAGATCGGCCGCGGCTCCATCTGTTCCTCGCCACGAGCGCTATTCATCGCGAGCACAAGTTGAAGATGGCCAAGCAAGAGATTCTGCGCCGCACCGACGAGCATGTCCGCCACGCCCGTGGACTCTGCGACGATGTCGAGTTCTCGCCAGAGGACGCGTCGCGGACCGAACGGGACTTCCTCGCTGAGGTCGTACGCGTAGCCATCGCGGCCGGTGCGACCACCATCAATATCCCGGACACGGTCGGCTACGCGGTGCCGGACGAGTTCGCCGATCTCGTCTGTGAGCTGCACGAGCGCGTTCCCGAGCTACACGACGTGGTCGTCAGCGCCCACTGTCACGACGACCTTGGGCTGGCCGTCGCCAACAGCCTCGCCGCGGTGAGCGCAGGCGCCCGGCAAGTTGAATGCACCATGAACGGCATTGGCGAACGCGCCGGCAACGCTTCGCTCGAGGAGATCGTAATGGCGCTGCGCACGCGGGCGGACTCCTTCGGCATCGACACTGGGATCGATGCGTCCCGTCTGTATCCGACGAGTCGGATGCTGACGAACATCACCGGGCTCCAGGTGCAGCGCAACAAGGCCATCGTCGGAGAGAATGCATTCGCACACGAGGCAGGCATTCACCAGCACGGCATGCTGCAACATCATTCGACGTACGAGATCATGCGGCCGGGGGATGTCGGCGTGGATGCCAGCACGCTGGTGCTCGGCAAGCACAGCGGCCGGCACGCGTTCCGTGAACGTGTGCGTGATCTGGGTTTCGACCTGGACGACGTGCAACTGCAGAAGGTCTTCACTGACTTCAAGCACCTAGCCGACCAGAAGCGCACCGTGTACGACGCCGACATCGCCGCGCTCGTGGAGGGGGCGATGGGTTCCTCCGACGGACCGTGGCAACTGGAGGGCTTTCAGACCAACGCAGGATCCGCGGTCCAGCACCTTGCTGAGGTGCGGTTGGCGCATCGTGACGGCACAACGGTGCAGGAGGCAGCATGCGGCGACGGACCGGTGGATGCGGTCTTCAAGGCTATCGAGAAGGCGGTCGATCGGCGCGTGGCCGTCGACGAGTATCACGTGCACAGCGTGACGCGAGGCAAGGACGCCCAAGGTGAGGTGACGGTAGAGGCCACGCAGGGCGACCGTCACTATCGCGGTCGGTCGGTGAGTACGGACATCATCGAAGCCAGCGCCGAGGCGTATCTGGAACTAGTGAATCGGGTCGTGGCCGACGACAAGGTGGCGCAGCGGCCGCCCGCCGCGTCGGCGATAGAACCGGCAGCGCCGCGATCTGGCCGATGAGCGTGCACGAACCACGGACCCTCTACGAGAAGCTCTGGCAGGCGCACCAGGTGCAGCCAGAGGCCGTCGACACGCCCGGCGTGCTGTACGTCGATCTGCACCTGATCCACGAAGTGACCTCCCCGCAGGCGTTCGATGTGCTCCGCGAGCGGGGCATCGGCGTGCGCCGTCCCGAGCGCACGCTCGCAACCATGGATCACTCGACGCCCACGCGGCGCAATGACGCCGGTGCGCTCGCCTTCGTCAACGATGCGGCTGAGGCGCAAGTGAACCAGCTTGTAGCGAACTGTACCGAGCACGGCATCAAACTGCAGCGATTGGGTGACGATGGGCAAGGGATCGTGCACGTCATAGGGCCGGAACTTGGTGCCACTCAGCCGGGCCGGACCATCGTGTGTGGCGACAGCCACACCAGCACACACGGCGCCTTCGGAGCGCTGGCCTTCGGCATCGGTACCAGCGAGGTGGGTCATGTGCTGGCCACGCAGTGCCTGCTGCAACGCCGTTCGCGCACCATGCGCGTGCGGTTCGATGGCAGCTTGGCGAGAGGAGTCACGGCAAAGGACCTGGTCCTGGCGATGATTAGCGGGATCGGAGTCGACGGAGCCACGGGACACGTCCTCGAGTACGGCGGGGACGCCATCCGCGAACTCTCGATGGAGGCTCGCATGACGTTGTGCAACATGACGATTGAAGCCGGTGGCCGGGCGGGACTGATCGCGCCCGACGATGTGACGATCGACTACGTCGCCGGTAGGCCTCTGGCTCCGGCCGGCGAGAACTGGGAGAAAGCGGTGGCGTACTGGCGCACGCTTCACACCGACGCGGAAGCGACCTTCGACCGCGAGGTCACCTTGGAGGCCAGCGCCATCGAGCCCATGGTCACGTTCGGAACGCATCCAGGTATGGCTATCCCCGTGAACTCTCTCATTCCAGCGGCAACCGATGGCGTGGACGCGCGGGCGCTCGACTACATGGGACTGCAGGCGGGGCAGCCACTTCTCGGCCATCGCGTGGATATGGTGTTTGTTGGCAGCTGCACCAACGGTCGACTCTCGGATCTGCGGGCAGCCGCCGCGTTGCTCAAGGGTCGCTTCATCGCGGACGGCACCCGCATGCTCGTGGTGCCCGGATCCGCCGCAGTCAAGAAGCAGGCTGAGGAGGAAGGGCTCGATCGGATCTTCCTTGCCGCCGGTGCCGAATGGCGCGAATCCGGGTGTTCCATGTGCATCGCCATGAACGGCGATCAACTCCAGCCCGGCCAATACTGTGTGAGCACTAGCAACCGCAACTTCGGGGGCCGCCAGGGCCGTGGTGGCCGCACCTTCCTGGCCAGCCCCCTGACCGCGGCCGCGACCGCAATCAACGGCGCGGTTGCCGATCCAAGGGAGCTGATGTGATGCCCACCCCTGAGTTCTCGAAGTTCGAGGCGCGGTTCATCGCGCTGCCCGGCGACAACGTCGACACCGATCGGATCATCCCGGCCCGGTATCTGACGACCACCGACCGCACGAGCGTCGGCGCAGGGTTGTTTGCCGACTGGCGCGAGGCCTACAGCGCACCCGGCACTGACGCGTTTCCGCTCGACACCCCGCAGGCAGCGGGCGCACAGGTCCTCGTCGGCGGTCCCAACTTCGGTTGTGGTTCCTCCCGCGAGCATGCCCCCTGGGCGCTGATTGCCAACGGGTTTCGGGTAGTAGTCAGCACTCGGTTGGCCGACATCTTTCGCGCCAACGCCCTAAAAAACGGCCTCCTCGCAGTGGAGATCGACGCCAGTGCGCACAGTCGTCTCATGGCGCAGGGGCACGGGACGGTCGTGGTGGACCTCCCAAACGAGAGGTTGGTCCTGCGTGATGGCGAGTCGGTGAAATACGAGATCGATCCATTCGCTCGGCGCTGCCTGCTCGATGGGGTCGATGAACTCGGCTACCTCCTGGCGGCCTGTGAAACGATCGACGAGTTCGAACGACGCGAGGAGGTGACGCCATGCACGCCCTGATCGCAGTGCTCCCTGGTGACGGCATTGGGCCCGAGGTATGTGAGCAGGCCACCCGCGTGCTCGACAAGATCGGGGCGCTCGGCGGACACCAGTTCGAATTCCATCATGCCCTTGTCGGCGGCCAGGCCATCGACATGACCGGTTCTCCCCTGCCGGCGGAAACCGTGGAGCTGTGCCGTACCGCCGACGCCGTGCTGCTCGGTGCGGTCGGCGATCCTCGCTTCGACGGAAGCCCGGTGCGCCCGGAGGACGGATTGCTCGGGCTGCGGCGGGAACTCGAACTCTACGTGAACCTCCGTCCCGTGAAGCCTCACCCACAACTGATCCACGCTTCGCCGCTCAAGCGACGCGTCCTGTCGGGGGTCGACATGGTCATTGTGCGGGAGCTCACGGGCGGCCTCTACTACGGCGACCGTGGCCGCGAGGGTGACCGGGCGTTCGACACCTGCGTCTACACTCGTGCAGAAATCGAGCGGGTGACGCGCGTGGCGGCCGACATCGCGAGCGATCGCAGCGGGCTGCTGACGTCGGTCGACAAGGCCAACGTGCTCGAAACCTCGCGGCTGTGGCGCGAGACGGTCTCGGAGCTAGTAGCGGTCGAGTATCCCAAGCTCACGCTGGAGCACAGGCTCGTCGATTCGGCAGCGATGCACCTCATTACGCACCCCTCCGATCTGGACGTGGTGCTCACGGAGAACATGTTTGGCGACATCCTCTCTGACGAGGCCTCGGTGTTGGCGGGGTCGCTCGGCATGCTGCCGTCGGCCTCGCTCGGCCCCCGTCGGCGCGGGTTGTACGAACCAGTACACGGCTCCGCGCCAGACATAGCCGGCCAGGGCTCCGCCAACCCGTTTGGCGCGATCCTCAGCGTCGCGATGTTGCTGCGCCACTCGCTCGGCATGGCCGCTGAAGCTACCGCCGTGGAGAATGCGGTGGAGAGCGCGCTCGACGCTGGCGTCAAGACTGCCGACCTTCTCGGCGAGGAGGCTGCCGACACCTGGCAGGCAGGTACGGCCGTCGTTGAGCGTGTCAGCATCGCCGGGGTCGAGACACGGTAGGGAACTTCGTCGGCGCGGAGCCACCTGTCGCCTCATCGCGACCTCTCGCCGTTTCTGGTGACGATCACGCACCTGCTGGAGTGCGCTGCGATAGGATTTCCACTGAGCGGAGCCACTCGCCTTGGAGCCTCCAGCTCGCCAGTTCCGCACCCGGCTCCTCTTCAAGTTTGGTAGCGCCATGGAAGCCCTTCGGTCGCAGTTGCAACCCGCCAGCGAGGAAGCCCGCGCGAACGCGGCGCACCATCAGGGACTTGCCGACGAGTTGCGCTGCCGGGTGGCAGGCGCGCGCGAAGGCGGCGGGGAGAAGTACCAGAAGCGCCACCGGGACAAGGGCAAGCTCTTCGTGCGCGACCGCATCGACGAACTGCTCGATGACGACAGGCCGTTCCTCGAACTGTCGCCGCTGGCCGCCGATGGGCTGTACAACGGAGCTGCTCCCTCCGCAGGCGTCGTGACGGGAATTGGTCGGATCCACGGGACCGAGGTCATGGTGGTCGCCAACGATGCCACGGTGAAGGGCGGCACCTACTTCCCGCTCACTGTGAAGAAGCACCTGCGGGCGCAGCGCATCGCGCTCGAGAACCGACTCCCTTGCGTCTATC
>Ga0115002_10007370_pt1 | contig 12406 bp, 10 predicted proteins | sample ArcticOcean_MG_C_8_FD_89576 | JGI IMG/M metagenome (GOLD analysis project Ga0115002, IMG submission 89576) | Marine microbial communities from western Arctic Ocean - ArcticOcean_MG_CB11_86 | ecosystem: Environmental > Aquatic > Marine > Oceanic | place: Arctic Ocean: Canada Basin | collected...
GGAATTCCGATTACGTTGTATCCAAATGCCCAAAACAGATTTTGGCGAATATTCCTCAATGTCGCGCGGCTTAGCCGCAACGCATCGGAAACGTGCCGCAAATCATTTTTCATTAATACCACATCCGAGGTTTCCATCGCCACATCGGTTCCGGAACCCATCGCGATTCCGACATCCGCCTGCGCTAATGCTGGAGCGTCGTTAATTCCGTCGCCGATCATACCGACACGAGCACCTTGCTCCTGATATTGTTTTACAATTTCAGCTTTCTCTTCCGGAAGAACTCCGGCATGAAATTTTGTAATTCCGGTTTTTGCGGCCACTGCTTCTGCAGAGCTTTGCTGATCTCCAGTCAACATCACAACTTCCAAACCTAATTCCTGAAATTTACGGACGGCATCTTTGCTTTCCGGACGAGCCTCGTCCGCTAGACAAATCACACCAATTAATTTTTCATCAACGGCCACAAAAATTGGTGTACTTCCTGAAGGAATTTGTTTCGCCAAATTTTCCGGAACATCGGAGAAAACATTTTCCGCACGCATCAAAGCCGGATTGCCGACTAAAACTAAATTTCCATTGCAAACTGCTTTTACACCAAATCCGGTTTTTGCTTCAAACCCGGAAATTTCTGGTAAAGTAAAATCCGCTGTCAGGTTCGCTGTCAGGTTTCGTTTTTCCGCTTCGGCAACCACGGCTCTGCCAAGCGGATGTTCCGAACCTTGCTCTACTGCGGCGGCAAATCGCAACACCTCTGTTTCAGCCAAGGCGGAACTTTCAGTTTCAGCATCGACTGTCAGAATTTTCGTAACTTGAGGACGTCCTTCTGTGAGCGTTCCAGTTTTGTCCATAATGATTGTGTCCAAACCCTGTACAGCTTCAAGCGCCGGAGCATTCCGGAATAAAATTCCGTGTTGCGCTCCCGTTCCGGTACCAACCATAATCGCGATCGGTGTCGCCAATCCCAAAGCGCACGGACAGGCAATCACCAAAACCGCAACCGTGTAACTTAAAATTTCATTTGCGGAAGCTCCGGAATACCACCAGAAAAATCCGGTCAAAGCTGCAATTACTAAAACCACCGGAACAAAAACACCTGCGATTTGATCCGCTAAACGTGCGACCGGCGCCTTGGCAAGTTGTGCGTTTTCAACCAGTCGAATGATTCTGGCCAAAGTGGTTTCGCCGCCTACTCGTTTCACACGAATTGTGAGCAAACCGTTTGTGTTGAGCGTACCTCCGGTAACTTCCGATCCGTCTGAACCGGAATCGCCGGACGTTTTTTCAACCGGAACCGGCTCGCCTGTCAACATCGATTCATCCACATAACTGGAACCTTCGACCACAATTCCATCTGCCGGAATTATGCTTCCAGGACGCACCCGCAAAATATCTCCAGGATGTACCAAATCGATTGAAATATTTGATTCTTTGCCTTCGTGCACTAAGACTGCTTCTTTGGGACGCAGCTTCAACAACGAACTGATTGCCGCAGAAGCACGGCTTTTGCTTTTTGCTTCAAGTGATTTTCCCAACAAAATAAGTGCGATGATTACACCCGCGGTTTCAAAGTAAAGACCTTCCGCATTCAACTCTGTGACAAACATATTCCACAAACTAAAACCAACTGCCGCAGCAGTTCCAATCGCAACGAGAGTGTCCATGTTAGGATTTCGACGTAAAAATGCGGGAACGCCTTTGCTGTAAAAATCTCGTCCGGCCCATAATACCGGCAAAGTCAGCAGCAATTGAAGCAGTCCGTAACGCACCGGATTCGTTTCCGGAGCAATCCAGACTGGAAGCGAAAATCCCAGCATCGGCCCCATCGCCAGCAATACCAGCGGCACAGTAAACACAAGTGCTAAACACATTTTATCGCGGAATTTCACATACTCCTGTTCAGACTGTTCCGAGGGTTCTACAACGTCATCCGAATCTTTCAGACGATGAGCTTCAAATCCAGCATCCTCAACCGCAGATTCTAATGCCGATGGATTCGCAATTTCCGGATTGTAATGAACTGCTGCCCTGTTCAAGGCAAAATTGACTTCCGCCAATTCCACACCTTCCACTCCTCCGAAAGCCTTTTCGACAGAACTTACACAGCTGGCGCAGGTCATGCCCTGAATATCTAACATGATAACCTCTATTTCCTGTTGCATCTTTTTTTCCTCATCTCATAAAACAATCTTAAACTTTTTAATATACCTTATAGGGGTATAAAGCAGATGTCAAGTTCTTTGGTGATTTTTCAGCTTAAATAGAAGTTTCTACGTAAATTTACTAATAGAGCTATTTTGCATTTCTAATTAGAATTACAGATAATTTTTTATCCAGTTAAGCCTTCACTTGAAAAAACAGATCTTCATTTTACTGCTTATCAGATTAGATTATCAGCAGAAAACCAACAGCCACTTGATTTAATTTTTTTAGATTATAGATTCATGTCACAAACTGTCCCAATACCGGATTATGATTATTCTGTAGCAAAATCTTTCACCATTTCCACTCTCATCTGGGGTGCAATCGGCATGAGCGTAGGGTTAATGATTGCACTTGAACTCGTCTTTCCACAGTTAAACGCTGATTTGCCGTGGCTCAGTTTTAATAGACTCCGTCCTCTACATACAAACTCAGTGATTTTCGGTTTTACCCTGGCCGGAATTTTTGCCACGTGGTATTACGTTTCACAGCGTGTACTTAAGGTACGTATGGTTTTGCCGGCAGTTGGCAAATTACATGTGATACTTTTCAACCTGATTATTATCCTGGCTGCCTACACACTACTTGCCGGGCAAACATCTTCTAAAGAATATCATGAACTACCTTGGTGGCTTGATATTTTAGTGGTCATTATGTGGCTCACCTGGGGTGTACATATTTTTGCTATGCTTGGCGCCCGCAAAGAAAAAACTCTCTATGTTTCCATCTGGTATTACGTAGCCTGTTTTATTGCCGTGAGCATGCTCTACCTGATAAATGGTCTCGCAATTCCAACTTGGTTCGTGACACAAACAGGCAATTGGTGGCACTCAGTCTCAATGTTTGCGGGAACAAATGACGCACAGGTTCAGTGGTGGTTCGGACACAATGCGGTGGCTTTTGTACTTACAGTACCTATCATCGCGATTTCCTACTATTTCATTCCAAAACAAGCTAACCAGCCCGTTTATTCCTATCGGCTCTCTCTCTGGTCATTTTGGGGCTTAATGTTTGTTTACCTCTGGGCAGGTCCACATCACATGATGTATTCTACAATTCCGGACTGGGTGCAGACTTTGGGGATGGTCTTTTCTCTGGTTTTAATAATTCCGTCCTGGGGTTCAATGGTCAATTTGTTATTGACAATGTCAGGCAAATGGGAACAATTAAAAACAGATCCGATTGCAAAATTTCTCATCATCGGCAGCACTTTTTATGGATTTGCGACACTGGAAGGACCTATTCAGGCTATCAAATCAGTCAATGCAATTGCACATTTTACGGACTGGATCATTGGTCATGTTCATAACGGAACGTTGGGCTGGGTTTCATTTACAATAATTGGGGCAATTTATCACATGGTTCCAAGAATGTGGAAAACAAAACTGTATTCTGAACGCCTCGCTGAAAATCAGTTTTGGATTCAGACGTTGGGCATAGTTTTTTACTTTTCAAGTATGTGGATCGCAGGAATTACTCAAGGTGCAATGTGGAGGACAACCGATCAGTTTGGTTCACTTGCCTACTCTTTTCTGGACACAGTGAATGTAATGGTTCCTTACTGGGCACTCAGGGCAGTTGGAGGTAGTCTCTTCCTGATAGGGTTTTTCATGTTCTTTTATAATATTCACCGCACAATCCGTGGAGCAGCAGCATTTCAGGCACAAGCCGGAACTAAGTCTGCTCTCGACGGCGGAAAAGCAATTTAATCAAAAGGAAAGCGCATGTTTGAGTTCATCGAACGTAATTCGCTCTTGCTGGGGCTTTGTATTTTTATCACGATTACCATTGGCGGAATCGTTGAGATTATTCCGTCTTTTACCCAAAATTCACGTCCAATCGAAGGTTTGAAACCTTATTCCGCCCTTGAAATGGCAGGTAGGCAAATTTACATCAGGGAAAGTTGTAATGCCTGTCATTCACAACTAATCCGTCCTTTTAAGTCTGAAACTGACCGTTACGGTGCATATTCCCTTTCTGGAGAATATGCTTATGACCGACCTTTTCTGTGGGGTTCCCGCCGTACAGGTCCGGATTTGCACCGTATCGGAAATTACCGTACAACAGACTGGCATGAAGCACATTTCATCAATGCCCGCAATGTCAGCCCAGGATCAGTGATGCCTAATTTTCCGTGGTTCTTTGAGGATAACGTTGACTTTGGAACTGTTCATGCGGAAATCATAACTGTAAAAAAAATATTCGGTGTACCTTATGATCAGGGCGATAATCCAAAATCCGGGAGCCTGAAGGAAATAAAGGCCATGGCACTCCTTGAGGCAGCAGAAATTGTTCAGGACATGAAAACTCAGGCTATTAAAGACTCATTTGCTAAAGGTGAAGTAAAGGATATCGTAGCGATGATTGCATATCTGAACAGGATGAAATAACTTAAGTTAATTTTTTGCAAATAAAAAAAGATGGTTTGGCAACAATGGCTCTTCGTCATTATGACGGTTTTTATGGCTCTCTCTCTCTACGGTTTCCTCTGGTACATGTACAGTTCAAAAGAACGGGGAGCCGGTATTGAGAAAAGAGGGAAAATTATTTTCTCCGATACACCTCTCGAACCGCGAGTCCACGAATAAAGAAATAAGAAGAACTTATGCTTTTTTTAATCTCAATCTTACAATTCATCATCTGAAGAACATATGTGGGCCTTAATAAATGATACAGCAACGCAGATAACTCTGGTAGTTTCTGTCATTCTGATTGTTGCCATGGTGATTATCATAAAATATGTGCTCCGGCACATGCGTGAAAGTTCTGCAGCTGTCCCGGCAGGAGAACATACCTACGATGGAATTGCGGAAGGACTAAGCCCTACTCCAGTTGGACTGCACCTGATAATGTGCGGACTGGTATTATTTTTCTTCTGGTATATCTTTGTCGGTTATCCGATTTGGACTTGGAATCAGGCTGATCAGTATGATGAGGAGGTTTCTAAATACAAACAAAACTTTGACGAAACGTGGAAAAACGCTGATAAAAACACGCTGATTGCGATGGGTGAATCAATTTTTAATGCAAAATGCGTTGCCTGTCATGGTTATACAGGTGAAGGTCAAAACGGAATGGCAGCAAATTTGGTGGAATACGGAACAGAGAAACACATCTCTGGAGTCATCAGGAAAGGTTCAAAAGGACTCGGTTATCTCATTCCAGAAATGCCTCCGCAAGCACCAGTTATCGAAGCGATGTTCGGTAAAGAAAATCTGGACGGAAATATAAATAATGTTGCCGCATATGTGATGCAACTTTCCGGACGGACAGCAAAACACGGAAATCCTGCTGCAGGACAAAATGTGTTTATGACAGTTTGTCAGTCTTGTCATGGTCCTGAAGGAAATGGTAAAGGAGCAGCCGGTAATGTCCCAAATTTTTCCAAAGATCTTACCACTTACGCGACTGATGTGGATGTTATCCGCACACTTCAATTAGGCAAGAAAGGTAGCATCGGCACCATGCCTAATTTTGCTGTCGAGGGGACTCTCAGTGAAATCCAATATCGGGCTGTTGCAGCTTATGTCAGTACAGAACTAAACGAATAATAATTATACTTTCTGGAGCATACAATGTACGGATTACAAGGATTGCTTGCATTTCTAATTCTGGTGGTTACTTTAGTAGGGATTGTGGCGGGGCTTGGTTACAAAGCTCTAGTGATTCAGCAAGAAAATGCTACGAACTACTATCAGGTTGACCGTTAACATTTCCGCTTTATACTCCTGCCTCTGATCACACAGTATCCTGCTTCCTCTTGGTCAGCTTTAAATCCTGCTGATGAAAAATAATTAAATATCTCTTTTGCCTGTTTTTAAATAGTCAACAGTCCGGAATATTACTGACACTTTTAATCACCGAATTCATGGTTTTCCCAAATTCACCCAGACACGATTCAGCAGAATCTGGCTTGCGTGCCTGGATTTCCAAAACACCGTATTACAAACTGCGGCATCGTGCATTTTTACTGTTCACCATTTTTGCACTGATACTTCCTTTTATTAAAATTAACGGGAATCAAGTTTTTATGCTTTTTTTCCTGCATCTGGAGTTTCATCTTTTAGGTGTTTCCTATGATATGCAGGAACTCTATTTGATACCACTGATTTTGATTCTGGCCTTTGTTTTTGTCTTCCTAGCGACGTCCTTAGGTGGCAGAATGTGGTGCGGTTGGGGATGTCCACAAACCATGTTCCGTACTCTCTATCGAGATTTTATTCAGGAAAAAGTACTTGGCCTGCGTAAATTTCACCTTAAAACACGTCCACTCAAATTACAAAAGTGGCCTGAACGTTTTAAATTTCTGCTTGGCATTCTGCTTTTAACGCCGTTAATGTTTGCTGCTTCCGCCAACATCCTCTGGTTCTTTGTGGCACCTCATGAATTTTTTTACCTGTTGCTAAACAATCCTCAGGAACACAGCTTTCTCTTTGCTTTTTGGGTTCTGCTGGCGCTGTTTCTGATCATCGATATAGTCTGGTTAGGAGAAAATTTTTGCCACTACGTTTGTCCTTACGCACGTATCCAAACTGTTTTGTTTGATGAAGACACACCGGTTGCCATCTATGACAAAGCAAGAGGTGACAACACAGACGGTTCCAGAAGCAACCGAAACAAAGAAGGTGTAGTTGACAACAGTGGAGATTGTACAGGATGTCTGGCCTGTGTACGTATTTGTCCGGCAAAAATTGATATCCGTGATGGACTGCAGCTTGCCTGCATAGCATGTCTCGAATGCTCGGATGCATGTGCGCCTGTGATGCAGCGTTTAGCTAAAAAAAACCTGATAAGCTGGACTAGCGAAAAAGTTTTAGCAGGTTACAAGCTGAACTTATTGCGCCCGAGGGTCTGGTATTATGCTGTGATAATTTTCATAATTTCCGCTCTCCTTTTCTACAGCGGTGGTAACCGTGAAACTCTGTTGCTTAACATAAATCGTACAACTCAATTGTATAAGCTGAAAGATGAGGGGAAAAGCGTTGAAAATCACTATGTGCTGTTGCTCACAAATATAGATGACAAAGCCCATACATTCAGGATTGAAACTAAAGATCTGAACGGTTTGATAATCAAACGGCCGAGTAGACCATTTTTAATTAAAGCAGGTGGACGGGTACGCAAAGTTCTTATAATCAGCACTTCAAAAATGCTGGTCAATAATCCGTCAGGTAATACTTCACTGGACTTCATAATCAGGGCATTTGCGACTGATAATCCGGAGAAGATATTTTCAGAACATTCATCTTTTTTCATGTTTCCCGCGGCTGGAGAAGTCCGGATGATTCCTTAAAACTGTATGACAATAATGAACGAAGAAGAAGTATCGGTCAGACTTAAGAAACCTGATAACCGCTGGGCATGGGGCATTTCAATTGTCTTTCTGCTTTTTACAGCGTTTATTATTTTGACTGTAAAAATTGCTACTGTGGATTATCCAGTAGAAATGGACAATCATTTCCGGCAGGATTATCACTATGTAGACGCCAACATAAACGAACTGCAGCTTATGTCCGAGGAATTCGATGCACAAGGTTTCAAATTGCATTTCCCGGAGCAGTTAAAGCTCGGGACAAATCGTTTTTCTTTTTTACTGGAGGACTCACACGGTAAACCAGTTACGGATGCTTCTCTAAATTTGCTTGTAACTCGTGAAGCAACTACGCAGGATGATATTGTTGCGGGTGCACTCATTTACAGAAATGGCAAATATCACGCTGAGTCAGTTGAGTTATCACAACCTGGAATTTGGATCTTAAATGTTGAAGTGAAACTCGCAGAACTGACCATAATCAGGAAAACACATCTCAACATACCGATTTCAAAAAAATTCAAATCTCCAATGACCAGAAAAGTAAACGCAAGAGCTAGAAAAGCTTCTTTAGGAAAATGATTTTTCCATGATTCACAACGCAACAGAAACTCTCAATGAATACTGAAAGCATGGACTTAGCAAAAGACGCTAAAGCTCACCTGCCTGACTTTGAATCGGACGCTTTTCGTGAACGTTATGTTGCAGAAAGAGCAGATGGTTTGTTTGAAACGCGACTACTGATCAAAGGTCTGCGTTGCGCAGGTTGTGTTCATACCAGTGAATCTCTTTTGCGTAAAATCCCAGGTGTGATTGAAGCAGAAGTCAATTACAGCAACCACCGCGCCCGTTTCGTCTGGAACCCAAACCATGCCTCACTCAAATCCGCACTTGAGTCATTGCAAGAATCAGGTTTTGAAGGACTACCTCAAGCCTTAGTTGATCTCAACCAACCTCAACAAACAGCAGAAGCAGAAAGTTATAAGCGACTAGTTGTTGCGATCTTTTGTTCAATGAACATCATGTGGATCGCAACTTCGCAATATGCAGGTTATTTTTCAGGAATGGAGCAACGTTACCGGGATTTGTTCAATTTAGCAGGATTTGTGTTATCAACACCGGTTTTGTTTTACTCCGGAACTGTTTTTCTTCAAGGTGCATGGCAGGCAATTCGACAACATTCACTGACAATGGATTTTCAGGTAGCATTCAGCAGTCTGCTGATTTACACCTATAGTATTTACACTGCTGTCAGTAGAACAGGTGATACTTATTTTGAAGCAGTTGCCATGTTTATTACTTTCCTTTCTGTGGGAAAATACCTGGAAAAGCTGTCCATCCGCAGAATTTCTGATGCAGGCAGTTTTTTTCAGAATCTACTTCCATTTTCCGCAACCAGAATAATTAAAGATGCTGCAAATAACGAAACAAAAACTACCGTCAGTCTTGAAGACGTTGAACCTGGCTGGATTTTGGAAGCAAAAGCAGGTGAGCGAATTGCCGCGGACGGAAGAGTTTTGTACGGCACATCAATGGTTGATGAATCACACTTGACGGGTGAATCACTGCCTGTACAAAAAGAATGCGGTGCTTTGCTGACCAGTGGCAGTATAAATCAACAGGGAATCCTACGTTATAACGTGACTAACAAAGTGGCGGATTCCACCCTCTCCAGAATTGTCAGACTTATCAATGATGCACTCAGCCGAAAACCACGCACCAGAGTTCTGGCTGATCTGCTGGCAAAATATTTTGTTTCCGGAGTCAGTTTAACTGCATTGCTGACTTTCAGCTGGAATTTTCTGCAATACGGATCTTTAGAATCTGCTCTGGTGCATGGAGTTGCTGTGCTGATAATTGCTTGCCCCTGTGCGCTTTCACTGGCGACACCGATTGCAGTCTTGAGCGGACTTTCCGCAGCCACAAAACGCAAAATTCTTTTTAGAAGCGGAGTCCAGTTTGAAACTTTACGAAGTGTTACTGACCTTGTCTTTGATAAAACTGGAACTTTAACAGAAGGTTCACCTGAAGTTAAAAAATGTGTCTGGTTTTCACTAAAAACAGAATCAGCGGTACTCTCATTAGTTGAAAACTCGAATCACCCAATTTCCGGAGCAGTCCGGCGTTACTTGAAAAAAAGTGGTACCGTTGTTAATCCTGTTCAGGATCTTGACAGTTTTGAAGAAATTGCCGGAAAAGGTGTCAGCATGATTATCTCATCAGAGACATTTTTTGGCGGCAGTATGGCATTCATGGAAGAATCCGGAGTCGTGATTTCAGCCTTACAAAAACAGCAAATCCTGGAGTTACGACAGCAAAGACCTGCCTTATTTTTCTTTGCTCAAAAATCAAAGTTTAATACAGTTGCTCAATTAACAGCTGTTTTTTCAATCTATGATCCAGTACGTAATCAAAGTCGAGAGACAATTCTAGACCTGCAAAAAATGGGTTTAAGCACTCATTTGCTAACAGGAGACCATCCTGCTGTAGCAGCATCAGTAGCTCAGGAATGCGGTTTTTCAACAAAAAATGTCCACTCTTCGGTTGATCCGGAAGGCAAAGCTGCATTTATTGAAGCTTTGCAAAAAGAGGCTCGAATTGTGATTATGGTCGGAGACGGAATCAATGACGCACCTGCGCTAGCACGTGCTGATATCGGCATCGCCATGGGCTCTTCTGCGGACAAAGCTTTGGAAATTTCGGATATAGTCCTGCTCAATAATAATCCCGGAGACATTGCTGAAGCACTGAGGATATCACGTAAGACTTACAATTTAATCCGCCAAAACTTGGCTCTTTCTGTAATCTATAATATTGTCGCCATTCCCGTTGCAGTCGCCGGTTGGGTCATTCCACTGGTTGCAGCATTGTCAATGTCTCTTTCTTCTCTGTTAGTTGTGCTAAATTCGCTGCGTATGAATTATCGAAAATAATAACGAAATTCAACAACTTCATAAACTCAGAAAGTAACAAATGGATATCCTTCCGCTGCTTATTGGTATCTCTCTCTTTTTGGGATTGATCGGCTTACTGGGATTTTTATGGGGAATGAGGCATGGTATGTTCGATGATCCGGAAGGAACCAGATACCGTATCCTGCTTGATGATCAGGAAGAAGATGAATATCAGGAAATGCTGGCAAATGAAAAAACAAAAGTTTTAAAGCGCAAGAACGACAAAGCTCAAAAGAATTCGTCTAGAGAAATACTATAGATGAGGGACCTCTAAAAAGTCACAAAAACATGTCATGTTTGATCACATGAACAAAGGTCTGCCGTTTACACTTTCCTCCAAGCCCTGCATGATGTAGTCTATTCGTTTTATTCTAGAAAAATATGCTCCATGAAAAACAGCAGTAATTCAAATCCTCCCGCTCAGATTCCAACCATTCCATTGGATTATCAAGAATATCCAGTCGAAGAAGTACAGCAGCGTGCGCTGGAGTACTACCAAAATATGAAACGGCGGAGAACGGTTCGTGATTTTTCAGCACTTCATGTCCCGCTTGATATTATTCAAAATTGTTTACGTACGGCAGACACCGCACCGAATGGAGCAAATCAACATCCATGGCATTTTGTTGTCGTCTCTGATCCGGAAATCAAGCATCAAATCAGGAAGGCTGCGGAAAAGGAGGAAAAGGACTTCTATAAGAGCCGCGCAAGCAATGAATGGCTCGAAGTTCTTGCGCCGCTAGGAACGGATGAACACAAACCTTTCCTGGAAACAGCACCTTATTTAATTGCCATTTTTGCCAAAGTACATGGAATTGACGAACAGGGTAAACGCGTCAAACACTATTATGTCAACGAATCCGTGGGCATCGCCACCGGATTATTGATCAGCGCCATTCACCATGCAGGATTGGCATCGCTGACTCATACTCCAAGTCCAATGCGCTTTCTCAATAAAATCCTGCAGCGTCCTGAACAGGAACGTCCCTTCTTGTTATTGGTCGTAGGATATCCAGAAAAACATGCAACCGTTCCAGATATTCAGCGAAAATCTCTGCCCGAAATCTCTACTTATTTTTGAGGGAAGATCAGCAGGAAAAAGAAACATGCAGAGATGAGTCATTAACAATTTTCCAGGACACATGCTTCTGATGGAAGTTCAAATTCAATAGTCGAGTGTTCAATACCCATTTGGTGAAGGTGCTCGCGAATTTGTTTTTTGAGTTGAACCAATGTTGCCTGATCAGTAATTTGCCTGATCACCACATGCAGGCTGAGTACGTGGTAATTGCCGTCGAGCGACCACGCATGTACGTCATGAATATCTTCCACATTGTTTAGTCTACGAAGTTCATTTTCAATTGCTGGAAGATCAACACCTTCTGGATTGGATTGCAAAAATATTTTAGTAACACGTCCAAGACTTTTGAAGACGTTCCATAAAATGAAGAGTGTTACTCCCAGTGCCATCAACGGATCCAGCCAGGGGTAATCACCAAAATGCATGACAATACTCCCGGCCAACACGACTATCCAACCAAGGACATCTTCCAGCAAATGCCAGTTTACCATTTTTGCGTTCAGCGATTGACTGCCGCGGTTACGCCAAAAAGCAAAACCGTTAAACGCGATTCCCAGCAACGCCAACCAGAACATACCGGTTGCGTCAACAACTTGCGGTTCAAACATCCGCGGGATGACATGTACAATAACCACGATCGAACCTACCAGCAGGACCACTCCATTGATCAACGCGGCCAAAAGTGATAAACGTCCATAACCATAGGAAAACCACTGATCCCTTTCTTTTCCGGATGCTTTCTGTAAATACCACGCGAGTAACAACGCCAATGAATCACCTGCATCGTGCAAAGCATCCGCTAAAATAGCGACGCTGTTTGTCCATAATCCACCCGCAATTTCAATCAGCGTGAAAATA
>Ga0115002_10007374_pt1 | contig 12404 bp, 12 predicted proteins | sample ArcticOcean_MG_C_8_FD_89576 | JGI IMG/M metagenome (GOLD analysis project Ga0115002, IMG submission 89576) | Marine microbial communities from western Arctic Ocean - ArcticOcean_MG_CB11_86 | ecosystem: Environmental > Aquatic > Marine > Oceanic | place: Arctic Ocean: Canada Basin | collected...
AGCCGCGATGTAGCAATTGACGAATACTTATTCTTCAGACAAGTTTTCATCATCCGGGTCGGGAAAATCGGGCGGAGGCGGTGGTGGCATCACGTCTTGTACGAAAGTCTGTCCTGCATCGGGTTGCTGTTGAGCCGATTTTTTACGTTCAAACTGTTGATACGAGTTGGTTAATGAATCTAAGAATTTCGGGACATTGGGAGCCGACAAAAAGACTCGGCTGGCAACTGCAGAACGTGGAAAGAAGTTGGTGATGAAGTCGAAGGAAAACTCGGTTGCGGTGTGCCCTACCATGACTGCGTTCGAATACGAACCGGAAATAACGTCGTCACCCATTTTAAGTTGTTCGTACAAATCTTGAGGCGAAAGTTGCTGCCCCGGCGGGTTATCCTCAGCGTTGGGCGCGTCAATGGCTTTGGGAATTGTGATTTTTCCAAACTTCTTTTCGTAATTATCGACGTTTTGCCGCAGTGCGGCAATCATTCTCGGAACAACGGCAATTGGAAGAACAATTCTCGCAGCAACCTGCTGTGGTTTCGCCATCCGCAGCAGAAAATCGATGATAAACTCGTGACCGCCTTGTAGGATGACAGCCCCCGTGCTGAAGACTCCACGGGCGACACCTTCGGGAACGAGTGCCGAGATATGGCTGTGTTGTATCTCGTGCGTTTGTGCCTGGTTCTCTTGGTCGTCTGAGGATTGTTCAGGATCAGGTAGGCCGTCAGGAGTTTCTTGATCGCTCATAATGGACTTAGCTTTCAATGAAAAAAAACGATTCCGCACCGATTGAATAACCGGGCGGAATCGATCAATCGTTGTTGACTCATCTTAAGCTGATGAGGTCATTGAAAATAGTCTATTGGGCTTGAATCCGTTTACGAATATCAGTTTCTAAAACACCGAAGGCCTGTTCGTGGCGTTGAATCGATGCGACCAATGCACTTAACAATCGCTTGGCCGTGTAGTGATTCATGATAATTCGCTGCGAAACCTGAATCTCAGCCATATTCGGATTAAACGGCTGCGGGTTCAGTCCCATGTCGAGAATCATTTCCTCCGGTGTGCTAGAAACGCGGCAGAAGTTTGCATAACTGGCATTTAAATGAGATTCATCCAGTTTAATAGCTGCCTGCTGAGGTGCTTCTGTGGCAGCTTCCGGGGCTGCAGCTTTTTCCTCTTTGACTTCCATTTCTGGAGCGTCTTTCACTTTGTCGTCTTTTTTAGTTGTAGTTTTTTCTGTGGTCTTGGTACTCACGGCTGTCCTTTCAGAAAGTTACGTTTCGAAACGAGATGATCAGCATCTACTAAAGATGTGAAATCTGAAATGTTGATTCTCGGTCAGCGAGAAATCAGACGGTGTATGTCACAGCGAATAGCACGCCAACCGATCTTGATCAGATAGTTTTTCCTGAATGATTTTCGAATTGAATGAAATTGGCCGTTGAAACTTCGAATTTGCATCAAAAAAATGAAATATCGTTTGCCTTCATTGAGTTGTGACATAGGTTTTTAAATAGGAAGTCTAATTCCTCTCAATAAATGGATTTCTCCCATCCCCTCATTAACTGACTAAATCAATTCCAAGACGTTTTTCGCTTCTAACAATTAAGAGAGTTTTCTCTCTTTGTTGCGAAGCGTGCACGATAAAGGCAAACCCGTTGCAAAACGGGGACGCAAAGTTATGGGTCTCGCCGTGAGATTGCCAGGCTACCGAATGATTTCCAGCGGGGGATGGACGTGATGAGAAAGCAACTTGGATTTGGCTGCGCTACGATTAAGAATTTAGCTTTGAGCATATTGCCGTTAGCCCTAGTGGCATTTGGCACGCTATCCGCCGATACCCGGGCAGACGAAGAAGCCGAGGAAACCATCGTACGGGTTGAAGAAGATTGGGGATTCAGAGTGAATTGTCCCGATCTCAAGAAAACGGCTCCCCAAGTTTTCACATTAATCTCGCCTACTCAGTCAACCGAGAATCTACACGCGATTTTTGAATTGAACCACGTTACTCTGCCTAAATTCGACGCTGGCGGAATGCAAATTCAATGTTGGAAAGGCGATTCGGAATTAACTTACCGCCAACATCCCAACGCAAATATTTTAAGCAATAACGATGAAACCGTTACATTCACAATGTCGATGCAGCTATCTAATGGCTCGTTAGCATTTGAAGTCAAAGACGGAAGTTCGACATCTTGGGGAACGTTCGGGGGCCAGGGATACCTGAAAACTAGTTCTGACACCACTTTAAGTAGTCTCAATGATTACAGTCCCGACATCTCGGTGAAAAACTCTCGGATCGGATACGGGTCGAATAAAGTCGATTGGTTTATTCTTAAAGAGGTCCGCTACTACTCTGCCGATGGGTTGGTGAAAACCGATTCCACGGAAAGAATCGTACATAAGAGCGATTCCAGTGAGTAAAAATTCTAGCGAGATATCGTTCGCTAACTCGCGTATGCGGACGGCATCTCCATTCGGACACTTCCCGGATATGCGTTTCACTATTAATAATTTCTGAGAAACACCGAGGCGACTGTTATGAATGAAATTCACAAAATCCAATCAAATCGGACTCAACAAACCGATGAAAAAAAACGACTAGGTGCCATTCTTGTTCTGGCTGCATTGTTCATGGTGGCCATTCTAGGATTCACTTCGTTCACAGTAGATGTTGGTTACATTGCTTTAACACGAACACAAATGCAAGCAGCCGCAGACGCAGCTGCCTTAGCCGGTATGATGGAATTGCCCGAAGGTTGGGGAATGTCTGCAACGGTCTCTGCAACCGAGGTCGACTCTTTAGCCCGATCAGCAGCGGTCGAAGTTGCAGGACTTCACCGAAATGGAGACCGGGCGTCTTCGTATGTCGATTCAACTCGGGACATCCGACTAGGACGAAGAGAGTTAAACGAGATCACTGGGGAATGGGACGAATTTTGGAGTTCGCCTCCGTACAATATGGTTGAAGTCACTTTGCGTAGAAACGTATCTCAAGATCCAGATGACGGAGTTCCTTCACCCTCTGGAGGTGGAGATGCACCTTTGAACTTATTCTTCGGACCTGTTATCGGAAATCAAACCGCAGGGATTTCTGTCTCAGCGACGGCAGCCTTAAGAGCAGGCGTTGGCTTTCGCATCGATTCTGGAAGCAATGAAACCACAGGCGTATTACCGATCACACTTGATATCGATACCTGGAACGATCTGCTCGCCGGGACCGGCGTCGATGATTACACTTACAATTCCGATACTGGAGCAGTTACCAACGGTTCAGATGGAGTGTTAGAATTGGACCTCTATCCCACTTCTGATAACTCACTTCCACCGGGAAACCGTGGAACAGTTGATTTTGGAAGTTCCAACAATAGTACTGCCGACCTATCCAGACAAATTGTCTTCGGCCTGAATGCGAACGACTTATCCTACTTCGGAGGGACCATTAGTGCTTCCGATGAATCCCCATTTATAGTAAACGGTGATACAGGTATTAGTGCCGGAATCAAAGACGAACTCTCTTCTATTATTGGACAGCCCCGTGTCATCCCTCTGTTCAGAGAGGTCTCAGGACCAGGGAATAATGCGATGTACACAATCGTGAAATTCGTGGGGATTCGAATTGTATCGGTCAGACTGACAGGAAAAAACAAGTATGTCATGATACAGCCTGCGTCTTATTATGACGCTTCAATTGTGACAGACCCAGATGTCGAAATTACCGAAGATTCACTGCTCGGGCCAGGCGTCTTATTACGATAAGACTATTTTTCATTTTTTAGATAAATCATAAAAGGTGATATCGCGAATCAGCGAGATCACCTATTTTTATTTCGCAATGCAACCAGCTAATTCCAATCTTCTTAAATCTGTTTGTTTTCTCTCTTCAATTCGGCTATCTTCGCTGAAAACGCAGTGACTGCTGCCCCATTAGTTGATCGACACTCATTAGGGGAAGCATGACATCTCGGAGGATCATCAATTGCAACGCACCGCTGATCGACTTCAATTAATATTACTCATGCTGGGCATGTCATTTTTCCTGCTTAGTTCTTGCCCGCCCGTAGCAGCACAAACATCAGCACCTAAGGCACCCCGCAATATCGTATTCATTTTGATTGACGATTTACGGTACGACACATTCGGCTTCATGGGGCACCCCTTCATTGAAACACCCCATATTGATTCCTTGGCTAGAGACGGTGTTCATTTTCAAAACGCGTTTGTCACCACTTCGTTATGCTCGCCCGCGCGGGCTTCGTTTTTAACTGGCCAGTACATGCACCATCACGGCGTGATTGACAACGGCAATCTCATGAAGCCAAGCACAATCACTTTCCCTAAGTTGTTACAGAAATCCGGCTACGAGACGGCGTTCATTGGGAAGTGGCACATGGGCGGTTCGACCGACCAGCCGCGCCCTGGGTTTAATCATTGGGTCAGTTTCCGTGGACAAGGAACTTACTTCCCCAAAAAACAAACTATCAACGTCAACGGGAAACGCGTCCCTCGAACGAAATATATGACCGACGAACTGACCGACTACTCGGTCGATTTCTTGAAGCGGCAATCGGCCAAAAAACCGTTCTTGTTGTACCTGTCTCACAAAGGCGTACACGGCCTGTACGACCCTGCCGACCGCCACCGAGACGTTTACAAAAACGTGAAATACGATTTACCGAAAAGCATGGCCGACACTGCAGAGAATTACCGCGACAAACCGATGTGGTTGAAAAACCAGCGCAACAGTTGGCATGGCGTCGATTTTCCTTACCACGGTCGCTCGGGGCAAACTGTCAGTGAAATGTATCGCCACTACTGCGAAATGATTCTTTCAATCGACGACAGTGTCGGAACAGTGCTCGAAACCCTCAAAGAAAACAACTTGGCCGACAACACGCTCGTCGTATTTACCAGTGATGGCGGCCACTTTTGGGGAGAACATGGCTTAATCGACAAACGCTGTGCCTACGAAGAATCAATGCGCATTCCACTATTGGCCTACTGCCCGAAACTTCTCCCTCAGAAAAAAGTTTCTGCACTGGTAGCCAATGTCGATCTTGGCCCGACATTTTTGGAGATGGCAAACATCGACATTCCAAAAACAATGGACGGAAAAAGTTTACTACCGTTTTTGGTTTCCAACAAGCGCCCCGCCGATTGGAGAGACGATCTTTTTTACGAGTACTACTGGGAATTCAATTTCCCGCAAACACCGACCACCTTGGCCCTGCGAACCGACCGCTACAAGCTCATTCAATATCACGGCATCTGGGACATTGATGAACTGTACGATATAAAAAAAGACCCACAGGAAATGAAAAACTTAATCTTCGATCCAGTGTACCGTCAGACGGTTTCAAGTATGAGAAATACGCTATATCAACGACTGAAAGAATCGGACGGCGTTTCAATTCCGTTCGGTCTCAAACGTAGTTTAGGTTCTAACTTACGAAATGCCACCGGATCGCAACCTGCCAAGTTTTCACGGCGATTTATCCAAGCCCCGCAGGAGAGCAGCAAGTGAGCAGCAAGTGAGACTTTTTTTCATCGCCGTCGTTGTTGGTTTATTGAATATTCTAACCCTGCATACAGTATCAACTTAATACTCAGGTTTGAGGTCGGTTTTGTACTTCTTGTTGACCTCGTCCCAGATTGGCAGCAGGATGTCTGGGTACTTCTTGAGGCCCGACTTCGTAAAATCGGACATGGGCACGGCTTTGGAACTGTCTGGCGGCAGTTTTTGTTTGAGTGCGGGAGACGGCCAGACATCCTCGTCGATGGCTGCCATCCGTATTTTGATCTCGTCTTTCGTGACGTTCCACACCATGTAGTCCAATGCCAGTGAAAGAGCACCGTTATAGGTCTTTCGCACTCTGCGGTTCACTTCGGGTTGCGTGTCAAAATCATTGAAAAAATGGTATCCCACTGCAAGTCGTGGCTTCACTTCCGACATCACTTTTCCGAACTGCTCGGGTGAAGTATGGGCAATCGTGCCGACGACGAGGGCTTCTTTTGGCGCAAACCCCTGCTTCGTCACCAGAAGTGTTGCAGGCAGAAAACACTCGTGGATCGCAACGTCGGCACCTCTCGCGTGTTCGATAAACCATCCGTTTGGTGCAGTGTCTCCACCGTACACAAATTTCAGGCCGTTCCACTTCAGAATGAAACTGACCGCGCCGTCAATTCCATGAATTGCAGGAATTGACCGAATGACAACACCGTTCTCCTTGTAAATCACGTTGTTGATACGACGATAATCAAACTCGTTGACTTGTAATGCCCCTCCTCGAAAATCAATGAAACCAGAACGGGTTGCGATATCCCAGATGTAGGCTTCTTGCAACCGGTCAAGACAATACTTGGTTCCGTATTTCTCTTCACCGCCACTGGGCCCCCAGACACGTAGTGGAGTCAGACGATTCATGGTTGTGCCACCCAGCCAGAAGCTTGCGAGATCACCAAAATGATCAACGTGCAGATGGCTGATAAAAATCTTATCGAGATAGTCGTACGGGATTTTCTGGGCAGCAATTCTCTCGTGAGAGCCAGCACCGATGTCGAACAGAAATTTGTCGCCGTTTCCTAGCTCGACAAGAAAACAAGCCGCGGCCTGCTTTGGTCGAGCGGTCGGCATTCCCGTCCCCAGTGCGGTGATCCGCATCTCATCGGGGCGTAGTTGTTCTGTCCCTGGGAAATAGGTATCGCGGTCGGGAATCGGGCCCGTCGGCGAGCGTTTGGCGACCGCACGACTTTGCTGGTCATCTGAAGTTTTCGACTGGGAAGCCGAAACATGCCACTTGCCGCTTGCGACGACATATCCAAGCAGAAAGCCGATTCCAAGAATCCCTAAAATGCCCAACTGCTTTTTCGATTCGTATGACATCGTGGCTCTCCCTTACCTTGAACAGACTGCTGATCGGCTGGAACTTTGCCGAAGCGCTTTCAATGATGCGAGAGCGAAGTTAGTTTAGACATCAATCAATGGAATTGATAGTGAATAAAATTGTCGTGGCATAAAAATCGCCTCGAGATGTTCTTCCGGGTGTGAAGAACATCAGTGGCAATTCGAAACGTCGGTCTGTCGCGGAGCCGAGAATGATGGTATCGAGAGCCCAGCCGCCGAACTCCTCATTCTACTTTTGCAACAAAATATTTACGCCTTTTTTGTTTGACAGGATGATGTCGGGCTTTTTGTCGCCGTTGAAATCGAGGACTTCGAATTGTGTGCCGATGCCCGTGTCGCGGCCAGCGACGATTTCGTGCGAGATAAATTGAGGGGCCGAGCCGCGTTTGCGTTTGATTTCGTACCAGTACATGACGACTTGGTCTTTCCCACCGGGGTCGCTGCCGTTGTGGGCAAAAAAGCGTTTGCCGGTGACCATGTCTTTTTCGCCGTCACCGTTCAAATCGACAAAATGCATGCCGTGGGTTTGTGAGTAAGACTCATCGATTAAGTGGTACTTAAATTTCCATTCCGTGCCGGTGGAAACGTTTTCGAACCACCACACGCCGTAGGTGTGGGCTGACGAGGTAATTAAATCTTGGTCGCCGTCTAAGTCCAAATCGATGACGTGTATGGTGCTCGACTTCACCGGTTCTTCGCCGTCTTTCTTAGAAAGAGTATAAGGATGAAATTCCCACGGGCCTTTCGTACGGTCTTTGGGGGCCGACCAGAAGCCGTGGTTGATGAGTACGTCGTCCAGACCGTCGTTGTTCAAATCGCCGACACCCAAACCGTGATAGTATTTGAACGTGCCATTTTTCATCGGGTCGCCGGGACGGCTGATGACGTTAAATGTCCATTTTTCGCCAGCTTTACTTTTGTCGGGAATTGAAGTGAACCCCATTTGTGATTCCGGCTGCGAACCGAACAGCACGTCTTTTTTGCCGTCACCGGTCACATCGACAAACAGCGGACCTTCATTACAGATGCTGGACCAGATGACGTGCTCTTTCCAGTCACCCGGCTTGTTTTGCGGGTTTTCGTACCAGTGGAACGGAGCCCCTGGGAAGCCGACCACAATGATATCGTCCCAACCGTCGCCGTTGATGTCGTGTGTATAGTTGCAGAAACTATTGCTGTAGCCTTTGCCTGCGACAAATTTTCCGACGGGGCGAAAGCCGTGCATGTTCCATTGTCCTTCCTCGGTGAGATCGAGTAAAGGATTTCCAGAAGGGAAAAGTTTCTTGAGATTAACTCGGGCTTTCGCCCATAAGGGGGAGTTCAACTTAGGAGACTGATACCAAACGTCACCTGCCACGATGTCCAAATAGCCGTCTTTATTTAAATCAGCAACCGCGACACCTTCCGAGCGGAACGCATCATCGAGTTTAATCCGCGTCCAGTTATTATCTTTGTCGGCAGCAGATGCCGTTGAGAACATTACAGCGGATAGTAGGCAAATCGGAATCAAGTTGAAAATCGACCGGCGCATGAAACACTCCCGTAGAATTGAGAAGCCGTTGTTGTAAAGGCGCAAATTCAAACGGTTATCGTACCGGATGGCTCGAACTGCCGCCAGCCTGTGCCCTCGTGGCCGAACTGGAATAGCTCGGGATGCAGCACCTCAGCGAAAATTTCAGTCGACTCGACAACTCGCGGGCCAGGCCGATTGAAGTATTGGTTTCCATCGGTGATGAAAACACGCCCGTTACGCACTGCGGTCAGGTTCGACCAGCCTGGATGACCGGTCATCGGCGGCATCTCGGACCACGATCGTTCAAGGTCGAACCCGCAGGGGAGAACAAAAATGAAGTCCGGGTCGGCTTCGATGATTTTCTCGAAGTCGATGTATCCAGAATGCTCGCCCGGTTTGCCAAGCACATCAATGCCTCCGGCAATGTCCAGAATTTCGGGAACCCAATTCCCAGCAACCATCGGCGGTTCAATCCATTCAATACAGGCGACGGTTGGTTTCTTTTCAATTGTTGAGGTCTTCTGAGAAATGGCTGCCAGTCGCGATTTCAATTCGGCAATCAATGTTTCTCCGCGCTCAGGTGCATCCAAGGCCTCGGCGACTAATGTGATATCTTTCCAGATATCTGCTAAGTCGTTCGGTGAAAGAGAGACAATTTGTGGCTGGCTGCTGACTAAATCGCAGACGGCCTGTTCAACGTCTTTCAAACTGACGGCACAGACTTCACAGTGGTCCTGGGTCACAATGACTGTCGGGCTTAATTCTTCCAACAGGTGGGTGTGCACCCGATAGACCGAAAGAGAATCACGGACTACGGACAGAACCTGATCGTCGATGTTCTTGCTCGATGCGTGGTGGTCGATTTTCGACTCCGAACAGATTGGCAGCGTTTCGGCAATCGGTGGAAAATCGCATTCGTGCGAGGTCCCCACCAGTTGATCTTCAAAGCCTAGCGCACAGACAATTTCTGTCGCACTGGCGATGAGTGTCACAATTCGATGGTCGTTTTCCATGACTGGACTCCGATCTCAATTACTTATTGACCGGAACGGGAACCGGTTGCAGGCCGTCTGCCTCGGGGGCGGAAACTAAGATTTCTTGCTTCACACCAAGCGGGCTAAACATCAGCGTGGTGAAGACTGCCGTGCTGATCAATGAGAGTTTGAAGAAAGGAATCGCGGCTGTATAGCACAAAACCAAACCGGCAGCGTTGGGGGTATAGAATGATCCGAATGCCCAAACCCCGAAATTGGTGACAATAAAAAAGATTACCTCGGAAACGAGTGCTGTTCCAGTAATTTTAAGAGCCGAGCGTTGTTTTCGCAGCAGCATGCCCATGCCGATGGAAAGAGCAAAACAACCATACACAAAAACTTGACTCGGATAGAAGGCCCAAGAGAGCTTTTCGGTGATCGCCAAGATACCTAGGTCACTGAGAAACAAGGCTCCCAAAGGGATCAGAAATGCCCATTGGCGGTTTTTATAATTGGCGGCACCGTACAAGCAAATCGCCATTAAAGGAGAGAAGTTCCAAGGATAAACGGTCGTTTCCGGATCGATGTCCATTCCATTTTTCCACAGAATCCAAGGAGTCAATCTGGCAAGAACGGTGTAAACTACCATCAAAGCAATAAATCGTGGGCGGGGTTGGAACATGATAATACCTTTTCTGTTTGGCAATCAGACGACATTAAACAGTCGACTGAGGACAAGTTGATTCTTTCAATAACAAATCGCAGAAGAAAAAGGAATCTCGCGAGACTTTTTCTCCCACGACGATTGGGATTTCGTTGTCGAAATTTGGGCCGTCAAACACAAACGAATGAAACTCACCGTTCTCGCCACACGGATCGGCCCCAGCGGGTAAATCGGCAAGGAATTGTCGATTGAATTCTCGACCAACAAATGATCGGTCAAGAACTTTCGGGTCAACACACGTAGTGACCGCTCGGAAACCAGCATCAATAAACGAATTAGCCAATTCGGTTGTGTCGCGTTTCCAAATGGGGAACAAGCATTCTAAACCAAACTGGTCGAGTTGTTTCTCGCGGTAGATTTTTAAGTCTTCGAGAAAAATATCACCGAATACGACTTTGCGAATTCCTTGCTCAAAATATCGTTGCCAAGCTTTCCCCATGTTGGCTTCATATTCCACATTGGCGGCTCCCGCTGTGATGTAAACCGCCTCAAGCGGAAGGCCCAACGATCCGGCCTGTTCTTCCAGCAATTCGCGACGAACCGCGTGCATGCTGATGCGATCGTAGTCTTTGGTCAGCGTTGTGACCAAAGTCGAGATCTCGAACTGGTCCTGCTGTTGCAGTTGGTGCAGTGCCATCACACTGTCTTTACCGCCGCTGAAACAGAAGACAACTGGTTCTTTCATAAGTCGAATTCCCTTCTCAAACCAATTACCGTTTCACCGAATTACCGGTAGGACCATCGGCAGTTAAAGGCGTATTGTGTTTTTGGCAGCGTAAATTCAGTGGGTTTCCGGACGATCTGTCTGAAGACGGAGCCGCCTGCCAACGGTCACAGACTTTGCAATACAAGGCCCGCGATAAGGTTCGTTGGCCGGTCTCTGGATGAACGGCGGGCGTCGGTTGGACCGGCGCAAAAACTAGTTCTTTGCTCTCGTTGCATAAGTAGGCCACCTGATTTACTTCAGCCGCGTTTCCTGTTTCTTCAGACGAGAAGAAGGAAAATGCGACAACACCAAGAATGGTTACGGCACAAATTGAACTGAATAGTTTCATCGAAGAAACCTCCTCGGAAATGCGGAAAAAAGATTCAACAACAATACTAATCGCGGTCGTACAACGAATCGTTGTCCAACACGAAACCAAGCCGATGGTCTTTATTTCCGGCAATGGCGGCAGGGCCAAACCACGCGGGAAGTTCAAGCCAGCTTCGTCCACGGGTTTCAACATGACCATCTAAAAAAGCGACGTTGGCTGCGTCGTGATGGCGGAAATGGACGGTCGGTTGGGTTTTACTGGGTGGTTCGAGAATCCAGTTTTCCAGCAGTTTGCCCGGCGTGAAACTCCACGAGTTGAAAATCGCACTGTCTGCAAACGCAATCGTTTGGGTCATCTGTTGGATGTCGCGGAACTTCCTGGTTACAGGTTCTTTTTTCACGGCAATGGTCGGCCAGTTCGAAAAATCGTAATCGATGCCTCGACTGAGGTAATGACCATTGTAAGCAAACCCCGACGCCATGCGGCCAAACCGAACGCCATCGACCTGGCTGGGCCCAAAATTGGGGCATTGAAATGCAGACCAATTCGTTTCCATGTACGGGGTCAGAAACCCATCACTGAAGTTGAGTTGTTTTTCCGGATCGGGTTCGGTGTTGTCAACGGTTCCAAACCAATAGCGAATTGTGCCGCGGGTGCCGGAAGATCCGCTGGTGACATAGTTCACTTCCGCTTGGTCATCAATACTGTAAGGCACCATAACTTCGGGGTAGGTGTCCGCATAATTGTGCATGGCCAACACAATTTGTTTCAGGCGATTTTTGCACTGCGCTCGCCGGGCCGCTTCACGGGCCTGTTGAACGGCAGGTAGCAACAGGCCAATTAAGATGGCAATGATGGCAATCACCACCAACAGTTCAATGAGGGTAAAGCCCTGGTTTCTACGTTTCTGGGGCACCAAATGGGACGAGCGAACAGTTCGTTGTGCTGGCATGACAATTTCCTCGTTGTCTTGCGTGCGCGTAAACACACGCGACCGACAGCGGAAATCAATCGAGAAAAGAGACGCGCACCCTGAATAAACCAAAGCGACAACAGGCACAAAACCGTTTCCTATTTCATCGTTTGATGAAAGGAAACAATTTTTACCGCTGCAATATCTTTTCCTGGAAAGATTTCAACTGCAAAACCGACATATCTCAGGCAGGTCTTCTGGCTCCCGGATCATCCTACCGGCTGCTCCTTCCCGCGAAATCAAATGAGAATCCCTTTCTCATCATTCGCAGTGGTTAAT
>Ga0115002_10007376_pt1 | contig 12398 bp, 10 predicted proteins | sample ArcticOcean_MG_C_8_FD_89576 | JGI IMG/M metagenome (GOLD analysis project Ga0115002, IMG submission 89576) | Marine microbial communities from western Arctic Ocean - ArcticOcean_MG_CB11_86 | ecosystem: Environmental > Aquatic > Marine > Oceanic | place: Arctic Ocean: Canada Basin | collected...
GATGGTTCGAAATGACCATCGCCCAAGGGGGACGGTGCTGTAACGTCACATCGCGAAGAGCTATCGATTGAAGGAGCGCCAGTTTAGGAGGCGAGTGTGCGAGATTTAAGAGACGTAGAGGTAAGCACCGATTCCGCGGCGGACATTGAGGAGTTCGAGCTTGCGCTTAAAGATTTTCAAACCTACACGGGCGACCCAATCGAACGAATCGAGCAAACGCTCACCAGATCGCCCGAGTTTGTGCTGGGGCATGTGTTTCGCGCGATCAACTACTGCCTGACTTCCGAACGGCGGTTCATGGACGCCGCTGTTGCGAGCCTCGCGGCCGCGCAAGCGTTGAATGGCAGTGCCAATCAACGTGAAAAAATGCTGATCCGGGCGACCAAACAGTTGGTTGAGGGTGACTGGGATGGCGCGGGCAAAGTATTTGATGCGGTCCTAACCGAGTACCCACGCGACATTTTCGTGTTGCAGGCGGCGCACCTATTGGACTTTTTCCGCGGCGATGCGTTGAACCTGCGTAATCGCCCCGCGCGTGCGCTGCCTGACTGGTCCGAGTCCATGCCCGGGTACTCCTACATACATGGTCTGTACGCATTCGGGTTGGAAGAGATGAATCAATATGACGAGGCCGAGCATCATGGCCGTAAGGCATTGGAGCTCGATCGAGTCGATGCGTGGGCGGTGCACGCCGTGGTGCACGTCATGGAAATGCAGGGGCGAGCCGGGGAAGGAATTCAGTTTCTCGAATCAAGACACGCAGACTGGGCGCCCGAGAACAGCTTGGCGCATCACAATTGGTGGCACCTTGGGCTCCTGTATCTGGAGCAGCACGATGATCAGCGGGTCCTGCAGATCTTGGACGATCACATTGCTGAGGGCGGGGATTTTTCCCTAAGTTTGGTCGACGTGACCGCCATGCTGTGGCGCTTGCAGTTGATCGGCATTGATTTGGGCACGCGCATGGATCAGGTTGCCCGGATATGGGCTGAGAAGATGGATGAGGTCGGCTTTTACGGGTTCAACGATTTCCACGCCGCCATGGCATTTGCCGGTAGCGGCGAGACTGGATTGTTGGGCGAAGTTGAAGCCGGTTTGGTCGCGACGAGCGCCGCCAACGATCGAGCAACAAGTACGACAACGAGCCAGGTTAGCTTACCGTTGGTGCGTGCCCTTATCGCCATGCAAGAGGACCGATGTGGCGACGCCGTGCAATATATGCTGGACGTGCGTGACGTAGCACATCGTTTTGGCGGCAGTCACGCGCAACGCGACGTCATTTCACTGACCTTGTTGGCCGCTGCTCGCAGAAATGGTGAAGAGCGGCTTGTGCAACACCTGATGAGCGAGCGGGACATGGCAAAACCGGGCGGCGTCCTAGCTGTACGCGTAATCGAAAAAGCCGCGTAGATCGACTCTGTGTGGGAGCACTTATTCCACTCCGCTGCGCATTCGCACATCGATGTGCTCATTTGGCCCAAAATCAACCAACCAGAAGTGGTCGATTTTGCTTGGCCATCTTTTCCTGAAGATCTTGGGCTAGAACTCAGAGGCTGTTTTGCAACAGCCTCTTCAGCCGCGATCTTACCCAATCGGGCCTAAAGGCCCTCCTACACAAATACCCAGGATCTGGGGCCGCGATTGCGGTCAGACCGCGCCCGACTCCAAATAACGTAGGACATTCGACAACTGCGGGTTCGCTTTCTTGTTGTACCGGTACAGTACGATGACTTTACCGATGCGATGGACGATTTGTGCATCCGTACTGGTTGCTAAAGATTCGGCCAAAGCTGCACGTTCGGCACGGTCGGCGCCTGCCAACCGCACTTTGATGAGTTCGTGGTCGGTTAGCGCTCGGTTGGTTTCTTGCAACACGCCTTCGCTCATGCCCTGGTCACCGATCGTCACGACCGAGTCTAGGTGGTGTGCCACCTGCCGTAGTTGCTTTTTTTGCCTGCTTGATAAATCCGGAGTGTCAGTCATTGGAGTATTCTACCCGCATTCGGATACTTCTCACGTAATGATGCGATAGCAAGATGCCTAAACGTAGCAAATCAAGCCAACGTTGGCTTGACCGCCAGCGCCGCGACTACTTTGTGCGCCAGGCTCAAGACAAGGGCCAGGTGTCGCGCGCGCATTACAAGCTGGCCGAACTCGATCGACGCTTTGGCCTGGTGCGAGGCAATTCGCGCATTTTGGAGCTTGGCGCGGCGCCAGGTGGCTGGACGAACTATTTGGAGGCAAAGCTATCTAAAGGTCTATTGATTGCCGTTGACCCGCGGCCGATTGCGGCCGGCGCCACAACGCATGTGATTGAGGGATTGGCCGAAGATGAACAAGTGGAGCAGCAGATTGGTGCATTACTGGGGGAACAGCCGTTGGACCTTGTTTTATCCGATATGGCCCCCAATATTTCAGGTGTGCGAGCTGTCGATCAGGCGCGCGCAATGGATCTTGCGGACATCACGGCGGCGGCGGGTGGTCGCTGGTTGCGCAAGGGTGGCTCATTGCTGTTGAAAGCGTTTCAAGGCGAAGGCTTGGATGAGTGGATGGATGAGCTGACAAAGCGTTTCGAGAGCGCACGCTTAACCAAGCCCAAAGCCTCGCGCGATGAGTCCCGAGAGGTATTTGTGGTGGCGCAAGGAATGCTTAAGTAGCGCAATAGATAGCGTAATCAGGACGGCAGTTGGAGCAGTTACTTAACGGGACGGTGTTGATAGATTGGTGTAGTCTTGCCGTCTATGGTCATTGTTCGCAGTTATTGCCGTCGCATGGGCTCGTAAGCGAATCGAGCGGCGGGGCATAGTTGAACAAAGTGGCTAAATTATCGGCAAGATAGTTGCCTTAATGAATTAGAGGTAATCCCGTGTCTGATATGGGAAAGAATTTACTACTTTGGCTGATTATTGCGGCAGTGCTGCTGACGGTATTCAACAACTTCAATGTTGAGCCCGAGCCCGAGACCATGGCGTATTCCGACTTCGTGAAGGCGATCAATGACCGCAAGATTCGCGAAGTAATGATCCAAGGCGAGACCATTACGGCGATCGATAACACCGGCGCCATGTCTAAGGTCACCTGGCTCGAGACCGATCAGAAGCTCATGGACGACCTGATCAACAACGGCGTAAAGACTGATATTTTGCCGGAAGAACGGCAGAGTTTCTGGATGCAATTGCTCATCGCAGGCTTCCCGATTCTCATCATCATCGCTGTTTTCATGCTGTTCATGCGCCAAATGCAAGGTGGTGCAGGTGGTCGCGGCGGCCCGATGGCATTTGGTCGCTCAAAGGCGCGGTTGTTGTCGGAAGATCAGATCAAGACCACATTTGCCGACGTTGCCGGCGTGGATGAAGCCAAAGAAGAAGTGCAAGAGTTGGTCGAGTTTTTGCGCGATCCGGGTAAATTCCAGCGCCTTGGCGGCCACATACCGCGCGGCATCTTAATGGTCGGGCAACCAGGCACGGGTAAAACCCTACTGGCCAAGGCGATTGCCGGCGAAGCGAAGGTGCCATTCTTCTCGATTTCGGGGTCTGATTTTGTCGAGATGTTCGTGGGCGTTGGCGCGTCGCGAGTGCGCGACATGTTCGAGCAGGCCAAAAAGCAATCACCTTGCATAATTTTCATCGACGAGATTGATGCGGTGGGTCGCCATCGAGGCGCAGGCCTCGGCGGCGGTCATGACGAGCGTGAGCAAACTTTGAACCAATTGCTGGTCGAGATGGATGGTTTCGAGGCGAACGATGGTGTCATCGTTATCGCCGCGACCAACCGTCCCGACGTTTTGGATCCGGCGTTGTTGCGCCCTGGCCGTTTTGATCGCCAAGTGGTGGTTGGCTTGCCAGACATTCGCGGCCGCGAGCAAATTCTAAAAGTACACATGCGCAAAGTGCCGCTGTCGGACGATGTGGATGCCAGCATCATTGCTCGTGGCACCCCGGGGTTTTCCGGCGCCGACCTTGAAAACCTTGTTAACGAAGCTGCGCTTTTTGCGGCGCGCGGGGCCAAGCGGTTAGTCGAAATGGAACAGTTCGACAAGGCCAAAGACAAGATCATGATGGGCACCGAACGCAAATCAATGGTGATGAGTGACAAAGAAAAGCGCAATACGGCCTATCATGAAGCCGGCCACGCTATTATTGGCCGCTTGATGCCGGGTCATGATCCGGTCTACAAGGTGTCGATTATTCCGCGTGGCCGCGCGTTGGGCATCACCATGTTCTTGCCCGAAGAAGATCGTTACAACCTGACGCGGCAAGGCATTCGTTCGCAAATATGCAGTCTTTTTGGCGGCCGCTTGGCCGAAGAAATGATCATGGGTGAAGACCAGGTCACGACCGGCGGTGCGAACGATATTCAGCGTGCGACGCAACTTGCCCGCAGTTTCGTCACGAAGTGGGGGTTGTCTGACAAGATGGGCCCGATCATGTATGACGAAGACGATGGCGAGGTATTTTTGGGAATGTCCGCGGGAGTCAAACAGAGACCGCACTCGCCCGACACGGCTCGCGAGATCGACGAGGAAGTGCGCAGGTTGGTTGACGACTCGTATGCTGAGGCCAAGCGCTTGCTTGAAGAGAACATCGACAAGCTGCATGGCATGGCGGATGCGCTGATCGAGTACGAGACACTGTCCGCGGACCAGATTGAGGACATCATGGCTGGCGCGAAGCCGCGGCAACCGACCGATACGCCACCGTCGAGCGACTCGACGGATTCACAGTCTTCGAATGAGTCGCCAATTGGTGGACCCGCAGAAGAAACATAGCCGTAAAGCCACGCGCAGCGTGCGCTGCGCGGACCGAACCCTGCCACTTATGCACCCTCAAATCATGGGGGTACTGAACATCACACCGGACTCATTTGCTGATGGCGGGCGCTATTACCGCTCGGGCAAGTTGGTGGTTTCCGAGGTGCAGAAGGTTGCTTTGGAAATGCTTGAATCCGGAGCGAGTGTACTCGACATCGGCGGTGAATCGACCCGACCGGGCGCGGCGGCGGTTAGCGTTGCAGAAGAGCTTGACCGTGTGATGCCGGTCATAAACGCACTGTCTGCTTTGGATATCATTCTATCGGTCGACACACGTCATGGTGAGGTGGCGCGCGCTGCGATTGCTGCGGGTGTTCATATGATTAACGACATAAGTGCGGGCGCCGATGAAACGCTCGTTGCAGCGGTTGCCGACAGCACAGTTGCCTATGCGATTATGCACATGCAGGGTGAGCCTGCGACGATGCAAAAGTCGCCGCAATACGGCAATGTAGCCGAGGAGGTGAGTGCGTATCTCGAGACGCGTTGTCAGCATTGTGTTGCGCGTGGCATTGAGCGAGATCGAATTTTGCTCGATCCGGGGTTTGGCTTTGGCAAAACCCTCGAGCACAATCTGGCGCTGCTTGCGGGACTCGCCGATATTTGGGTAGGTGATTGCGCATTGTTGGTGGGTCTGTCACGCAAGAGCATGCTAGGTAAGATCACCGGACGCGGGGTTGCCGAGCGAGAGGTGGCGAGCGTCAGTGCCGCTCTTGTTGCAGTGCAGGCGGGTGCGGACGTGGTACGCGTACACGATGTCGCGGCTACGGCGGATGGGTTAAAGATCTGGCAGGCAGTGGCGTCAGCTAGACAGTAAGCAGACGCGGCGGCACGCCAGTAATATTGAAGTCGACAAGGCACACTACAAACTGCGGAAAGGATAGCGATGAGCAGGAAGTACTTTGGCACGGACGGAATCCGTGGACGGGTTGGCCAGTCCCATATCAATCCAGAGTTTTGTCTACGCCTAGGCTGGGCCGTTGGCACGGTGTTTGCGCAGCGCGGTAAACAAGACAAAGCACATGTGATCATCGGCAAAGACACCCGCATCTCGGGCTACATGCTTGAGTCGGTGCTGGAATCCGGGCTGTCATCGGCCGGGGTGGATGTCTCTCTGATTGGCCCAATGCCCACGCCAGCGGTTGCATACCTGACTCGTACCCTGCATGCAGACGCCGGCATCGTCATCTCGGCGTCACACAATCCTTACTATGACAATGGCATCAAATTCTTCGACGGTTCTGGCGCGAAGTTGGCCGATGAGGTCGAACTCGCGATCGAGGCGCAATTAGACACCGATATTGCGTGTGTTGACTCTGATCAACTGGGGCGTGCTTCACGCATTTCCGATGCGGCTGGCCGCTACATCGAGTTTTGCAAAGCCACTGTGGACAGGGGTTTCAGCCTTCGTGGATTAAGCGTCGTGATCGACTGCGCCCATGGGGCGACGTATCACGTGGCCCCACGGGTGTTCGAAGAGTTGGGCGCGAAGGTGATCACCCTGGGTGCTGATCCAAATGGCTTCAATATTAACGATGCCTGCGGCTCGACCTATCCGGCGAATGTGCAGGCCAAAGTGGTAGAGGTGGGTGCGGATCTCGGCATTGCGTTCGATGGCGATGGTGATCGCGTTGTGATGGTGGATCGTCAAGGGCGCGTCATCGATGGTGACGAGTTGATCTATGTGATCGCCAAATACCGACAACAACGAGGCGCGCTTGATGGTGGGGTAGTGGGAACTGTAATGAGCAATTTTGGGTTGGAAAAAGGCTTGCAAGAACTCGGCATTCCATTTTGCAGGGCCCAGGTCGGTGATCGCAACGTCATGGAGTTATTGAAGGACAAACAGTGGCAGCTCGGCGGCGAGTCATCCGGGCACATCCTCACCCTGGATCTAACAACCACAGGCGATGCCATCGTTGCGGCATTGCAGGTGCTTGTTCCAATGATGGACCACAACAAAAATCTCGACGAACTACTGGACGGCATCCAGAAGCTGCCGCAAGTCATAGTCAATGTTGATGTTGAGGACCCAGCGGCCGCGGCAGCGGGCGATGCGCTACAGTCGGCCATTGCGCAGCAGGAGCAGTGTTTGGCTGGGTGTGGGCGCATTTTAGTGCGCGCGTCAGGCACCGAATCGCTATTGCGTGTGATGGTCGAAGGCGACGACGAAACCGAAGTCACCAAAATAGCCAATGAACTCGCGGGAGTCGCCGCCGCGGGCACCTGAAAATCGGCCAAATCAATTTTCCCAATTCTTCCAACCGAGCTTGGCAAAGACAAAACCAGCGTTTACCATTGCGCGCCCGTGATCTGGTCTAAATAGATGGTGCTGGTCTAACTGCTCGTGCGTATCCCTCTAGTTGCAGCCAATTGGAAGATGCATGGCACTGTGGCGAGCGTGGCTTCGTACTTGGCGGATTTGCAGGTCACGGCTGGGGTTGAAGTCGTTGTTTTTCCGCCGGCGGTCTATCTAGCAGAGTTTGCTGCGCGGCAGACTGGCATTAGTTGTGGCAGCCAGAACATCGGCGAGTTTGACGACGGCGCCCACACCGGCGAACTTGCGGCAAGCATGATTAGGGATGTGGGCGGGCTGTGGACCCTGGCGGGTCACTCAGAGCGTCGCCACGAACAAAGGGAGAGCAGTGAACTCGTCGCTCGTAAGGTTGCGGCGGCGCTGGAGGTCGGTTTGAGGCCGATGCTATGTGTCGGCGAGACGCTTGCCGAGCGCGAAGCCGGACGCGAGCAAGAGGTCGTCGCCCAACAGTTGGACGCGATCTCAGCTTTAGGAGGATCAGACGCACAGGATGATCTGATGCACCGCTTAATGACGCAGGGGGCTGTGGGCTACGAACCGGTTTGGGCGATTGGTACCGGCCAAACAGCCACGCCAAGTCAAGCGCAGGACATGCACGCATTCATCCGCGGGCACCTGGCGCAAACGGACGCAACGGCTGCGGTGACGGTGCGTATCGTGTATGGCGGAAGTGTCAAACCGGACAATGCGGCTGAGCTCTTTGCGCGGGACGACATTGACGGTGGTTTGGTGGGTGGTGCGTCGTTGGACGCGACGCAGTTTTCGCAGATCATTAGCGCTGCGGGCGTTTAGAGGCTGTTGTAAACACCCTCTTGAGCTGAAATAGCCGAAATGCCGAGGAAGAGAAGTTGAGGAATAGGACAAAGGCGACCAGATGTCGACAGTAGAAACAGTATTGCTAGCGCTCCTTGTGCTCGATGCGATCACGCTGACCGTGCTTGTGTTGTTGCAGCAAGGCAAGGGTGCCGATGTCGGTGCGGCGTTCGGGAGTGGTTCATCCAACACCGTGTTTGGCGCCGGCGGCGGAGCGTCATTCATGACGAAAGCAACTGCTTGGCTTGCCATCGTCTTCTTCGTGATCGCGTTTAGCTTGGCATACATTGCAAAAGAAAAGGCTGGCACCGTGGGCGAGGCAGGGATGCCGCTGGTTCAAGATAGCGATGATCCGGGCGATTCGAATTCGCCCGTGCCAATCCTCGAAGACGCTGATAGTCCGCCTACCGGTGATGTGCCGGTGTCTGAAGAAACTGAGCCGACACCAAGCGATGACGACATCCCCGACCTCTAACGGTGCAGCAAGAGTGATCAAGATTTAAGCCGAAGTGGTGAAATTGGTAGACACGCTACCTTGAGGGGGTAGTGAGCTTATGCTCGTGCGAGTTCGAGTCTCGCCTTCGGCACCAACATTGTACGTATTAGATTACGCTTTATCGGATTAGACAGATTCCCACTGGACCGAGCCGATTCGAAGCGAGTTGACGCGATCGCAAAATCCTTTGTTTATGCAGCTTGCAGGGGGCAAAGGCGATCCCTATACTTCGCCACCTTGTTGATGCGGGGTGGAGCAGTCTGGTAGCTCGTCGGGCTCATAACCCGAAGGTCGTGGGTTCAAATCCTGCCCCCGCTACCAAAAGATGGAAGGCCCGAAAAGGGCCTTTTTACTACGCGTTTCGGCGCCTCGCGGCGTCGTAACCGCGAACATTTTGCTGGCTCACTCGGTAGTAGTGTGAGTCAGATGGACGAAGTGGATATTGGGTAACGCCCGTGGGTTCGAATGGTCGAACCGCACGTAAGAAGAGTTAAGACATAACTCATTTGTTCGCGGGCGTTTACGCCCTTTTTTTTGCCCGATTGATGGGTGACATGGTAAGGAAGATAAAGGAGCATCGCGTAACTCATTGAATAAAAAAGAGTTACAGGTTGAAGAGCTAATAACGCCAACAGTGGAATCTTTGGGTTGCGCGTTGTGGGGTGTTGAGTTTTCGAGCCAAGGCCGACATTCGAAACTGCGTATTTTTATCGACCGCGATGGCGGCGTATCAGTCGATGATTGCGCCGCGATCAGTCGGCACGCCAGTGACTTGTTGGACGTCGAAGAGTTCAACAACAATGCATACACGCTCGAGGTGTCGTCACCTGGGATGGACCGGATCTTGTTTCGCGAAACGCAGTATCGCGCCAGCATTGGCGATCGGGTGGAGGTTCGTTTGAACTTCCCATTCGAAGGCCGCAAGAATTTTGTTGGCGTGCTGTCCGGCGTAGAAGATGGCACAGCCATAGTACGTGTAGCCGGTGAAAGTAAAGTTGGTGGTGAAAGTGTAGATGAAGATGAGGAATATCTGCTGCCATTGGAAAATATCCAGCGGGCACGCGTTGTGCCCCAATTTGAATGAGATCGTGCGTCGAGCACGTCGCAGTTCGATAAACGGTTGCGAGTCTTAATGAGGATGTATGAGTAAAGAAATACTCTTAGTAGTCGAGTCAGTTTCGCTCGAGAAAGGCGTGCCGAAAGACGTGATCTTCGAGGCGATAGAAAGTGCGCTCGCGCTCGCTACCAAAAAACGCTATAGCGAAGACGCAGACTTCCGCGTGGCGATCGATCGAGAGACCGGCGAGTACGACACATTCCGCACTTGGACGGTGGTGGATTTTGATGCGCTCAACGAAGAGCAAGACGAAGAGGACGAACCGGAGGAAATCGAACCGAACCCGGACGCCATGTACAGCGTTGAGCAAGCCCGTGAAATCAAACCGGATGCCGAGTTGGGTGATGTCCTCGAAGAGCCGGTCGATTCAGTAGAGTTTGGCCGGATCGCGGCACAGACTGCAAAACAGGTCATCGTGCAGAAGGTACGCGATGCAGAACGAGCGATGGTTGTCGAAGCTTATCTGCCGCGTCTGCGTGAATTGGTTAGCGGTACCGTCAAGAAACTCGGGCGCGACGCCGTTATCGTGGATCTAGGCAACAATGCCGAGGGAATACTCACGCGCGAGCACTTGATCCCGCGTGAGACGTTTAGGGTGGGTGACCGTTTACGTGCCCTATTGGTCGACATCAAGCCCGAAAATCGCGGACCGCAGCTAATATTGACTCGGACGTCGCCGCAGATGTTGATTGAACTATTCAAGGTGGAAGTACCCGAAATATCGGAAGACGTGATCGAGATCCGTGCGGCAGCGCGAGATCCTGGGTCACGGGCGAAAATCGCAGTAAAGACCAACGACGGGCGCATCGACCCGGTGGGTGCTTGTGTTGGTATGCGCGGCTCACGCGTGCAAGCCGTATCGGGCGAGTTGGCCCAAGAACGCATCGATATTGTGCCATGGGATGACAATCCGGCGCAGCTCACGATCAATGCGATGGCACCGGCTGAAGTCGCATCGATCGTTTTGGACGAAGAAACCCACGCCATGGATATCGCGGTAACCGAAGAGAATCTCGCGCAAGCGATTGGGCGGGGTGGCCAGAATGTCCGATTAGCAAGCGACTTGTGCGGATGGTCGCTCAACATCATGACGGAAGAAGAAGCTGCACAGAAACTAGAAACCGAGGCCGGCAAGTTTATCGAGGACTTCAAAGAGGCGTTGTCGGTTGACGATGATGTTGCTGCAGTGTTGGTCGAGGAAGGGTTTACGACTTTGGAAGAAATCGCCTACGTTCCGGTTGAAGAAATCCTCGCGGTTGAAGGGTTCGATGAAGAAATGGTCGAAGAACTACGCAATCGCGCGAAAGATGCCTTGTTGACCAAAGCGATCGCGACCGAAGCAGCGCTGGGTGATGTGACACCTGCCGATGATCTGCTCAACATGGAAGGGATGGATCGCCAACTGGCGTTTACGCTTGCGAGCAACGAAGTGATCTGCATGGAAGATTTAGCGGAGCTCGCCATTCCTGAACTATTGGATATCGCGCCTGAATTGTCCGAAGAAGTTGCCGCCGTGTTGATTCTCAAGGCGCGGGAACCTTGGTTTGCGGATGAGGAAGCAGCGGATGACGCAACGGACAAGGATGGGTCGGACTCTTGAGGCCCAAGCACGAGCATAAAGAGGTGAACAGGCTGTCTAAGGATCGCTTAGACAGCAGGAGCAATTGATGGCAGACGTAACAGTAATACAACTCGCAGAAACGGTAAAAGTGCCGGTCGATCGCCTGTTGAAACAGCTGAGCGAAGCGGGTTTGCCGCAGGCGACGCAAGAAGAAGTTGTGACTGAACAGCAGAAGCAGGTCTTCTTGAAATACCTGAAGCGCAGCCACGGCAATTCTGACGAACCCACAAAAAAGATCACGCTCAAGCGAAAAAGCACCGGCACGGTGAAAGCGGGACAAGGTCGCGCGGGGAGCCGCAGCGTGCCTATAGAGGTGAGGCGCAAGCGTACGTATGAAAAACGTGCTCCGGTCGAGCCGGAAGCCCCTGCGCCCGCACCAGTAGTAGCTGACGCTGGTCCGTCGGCGAGTGAATTGGAAGCACGCCGAATTCGTGAAGAAGAAGCCGCGCGCAAAACTGCCGAAGAACAAGACCGGCAAAAACAAGAAGATCGCAAAGCTGAAGCGCAGGGCAAAGTCGAAGCGGAGGAAGCGCGCAAGAAGGAAGAAGCACAGCGAACGCAAGGTGAACAAACCCAGGCTCAGCCGGGGGCCAATAAGACCGAAGAGAAAAAGCCGCCCGTGCAAGCCAGTGCTGCAGACATACAAGCCAAGGAGCAGGCAGCCGAGAAAGGCGGCAAGCACCGCAAAGGCCGCGATAAAGACAAGGCCGGAAGTGATTTTGGTGGCGGCAAAGGACGTCGACGTGAACTGTCACTCAAATCCGAACGGCGGACCAAACGCAAGCAAGTGCACCGTTCGCAACCATTGCATGTGGATCAGCAAGGCGGGGAATTCAAACCAACGGATTTCATCGAGCATGACGTTGAAATGGGCGAATTCATCACGGTCGGCGAATTGGCCCAGGCCATGGCAATCAAAGTCAGCGAAGTCATCAAAACGCTCATGGGCTTGGGCATGATGGCAACGATCAATCAGGCGCTAGACCAAGACACGGCGTCACTCGTTGTCGAAGAAATGGGGCACTCGATCAAGTTCAAGAGCGCAGATGAGCTCGAAGAACAGCATGTTGCGAGCCTACGGGTCGAGGGTGACGCAACCACGCGGGCACCGGTCGTGACGGTTATGGGTCATGTCGATCACGGCAAGACGTCATTGCTCGACTACATCCGCAAAACTCGGGTAACCAGCGGCGAAGCGGGCGGCATTACTCAGCATATTGGCGC
>Ga0115002_10007377_pt1 | contig 12398 bp, 11 predicted proteins | sample ArcticOcean_MG_C_8_FD_89576 | JGI IMG/M metagenome (GOLD analysis project Ga0115002, IMG submission 89576) | Marine microbial communities from western Arctic Ocean - ArcticOcean_MG_CB11_86 | ecosystem: Environmental > Aquatic > Marine > Oceanic | place: Arctic Ocean: Canada Basin | collected...
CGGCCGCGTGATACGCCGCCCGATCGACCCTCTCGAGGCGAAACGCGCGGGCCCCGAGGTCGTCCACGATCGCCTCCAGCACGCTGTCCAGCGGCGCCGGAGCCTCGATGCCACACGCGACACCGACGAAGCGCGTGCGAGCCTGTGCTGGCTCCTCGCCCCCCGGGAACGTCTGTAGCGGATGCAGCGTGCCCGCCTGTCCGCCGGCCTCCGTCACCGGAGCCAGCACCTCCAGACCCCGACCGCCGCTCAGGTGCACCACCGCCTGCTCCGGCCGCCAGGCGAGCTCGGCCGCGAGCACCCCGATCGCCGCATCCGGCACCGCGAGAAACACGAGGTCAGTCGTTGCGACCAGCTCGGCGACCTCGATTGCCGCCACGAACGGAAGGTGCGACGCCAGCTTCTCGGCACCTTCCTGCGAGCGGCTCGCGACCGCATCCAGGAGCCACCCAGACTTCAACAGCGCATCAGAGAGCGCGCCACCAACGCGGCCAGCGCCGATAATTCCGATCGCTGACTTCCGGTCGACCCGCATGGTTCCTCTATTCCTTCGCCTCGATCGTGGACGAAGTTCCGGGCGCCGTCACCCTCCAGATCATCCGCCCTTTGCTCACGCCCTCGCCGCGATCTAGAGTTCAAGCGGCTGGGGGAACATGACGAGTACGACATCAGACACGCTCGCGATCGACGGCGGAACACCGGTGCGCAGCGAGCCGTTCCCCGAGCGCCCCTCACCGCCTCCCAGCGACGCCACCGATCCGGCTGCGGCGCTCGAGGCCGAGCTGTCCCTCTTCCTCGGCAGCAACACCGAGCTCATCGCCTGCCGCGACGGCGCTGCCGCCTACGCACTCGCCCTCGAGGTGCTGGGCATCACCGAGGGCGAGGCCATCGTCCCCGCTCTCGCCGCAACCCCAGCAGTCGAAGCAGCTCGATCGGCAGGCCTCATCCTCGTGCCAGCCGAGGTCGAGGCTGAATCGATCGGCCTCGGAACGCGCCCGCTCGCACGGGCGCTCAGCGACAACACCCGCGTCATCTTCGCAAGCCACGCGTTCGGGCATCCCTACACCGCTTCGGAGCTGCAGCGAGTCGTCGCTGACCGCGTGCCGATCATCGAGGACGGATCGTCAGCCCTCGGCGGCGAAGCGCGGGGACGCCCGGTTGGGCTGCTGGGGACGGTTGCCGTCTTCGCCTTCGGTCCGAGCCACCTCATTCAGGGCCATGGCGCTGTGCTCACCACCACCGACCCCGCGCTCGCGGCAAGACTCCGCGATGCCAGATACCGAGCCGGCCTGCAGATCGCGCAATCCGACGCCCAGATCGCCCTCTCCTGCCTATTAACCGCCGAAGACGAACTGAGCGTCCGCCGCCAGCTCGCCTGGGAGCTCACTTTCGACCTACGCGCGATGAAAGCCGTCAGCGGGATGCCGCACTCGCGCTGGGTGAAGCACGGCTACGACTGCTATCTGGTCCGCTTCCGCGGTCTGATGTGGAAACGGACCATCGAGGATCTCCTCGCCGCGCTGCGCGCCGAGGGGATCCCCTGCGAACCGGCCCTCGAACCGTCGTTGCACCGCAATCCGGACATCCGCGCCACCCTCGGCGACGACGAGCGGCTCGCGCGCGACGCGTTCCCCGTCGCGCGGAGGCTCCCCGACGAACTGATCGCGCTCTCGCTGCACGGTGGCATGACCGACCGGGAGATCGCTGACATCACAGCAGCCCTCGAGAAGCTCCAGGCCGCCAGGAAATGACGACGGACTCGACTGAAACGGAGCCCCCGATGACCGACACCGAGGAGCCGCGCAAGTCAACCGCCGCGCTGGCGGCGGTTGACTTCACCGCGACCACGCTGCGGCTGGTCCTGTCGACACCCGAACAGGAGCTGATCGCCGACGAGCGCTACGACCTACCTGAACTCGCTGACGAGGAAGCATGGTCGTGGGAGGTCGGCGGGCGCCTCTCCACGCTGTTCGTCCAGGCAGACCGGCTATTCGCGCTCGGCATCGGAATCGCCTGTCCCGGCTCCGTGGACCCGATCCGAGGGGTGATCACGGAGAGCCACGCCCAGCCGGGCTGGGACGACCTCCACGTCGTCGACGCGCTCCGACGTCACATCGACGCGCCGATCGTCGCGATGAACCGCGCGCATGCCGCTCTCCGGGGCGAGATGACGATCGGCGCAGCCCTCGATGTGAACGACGTACTCTATGTGTCGCTACGTGACCCGTACCCCACGGTCGCCACCCTTGCCGCAGGTACCATCGTCCGAGGCGCTCAGCACCAACCCGGCCTAGTCACCGCCGACGACCCGCTCCAGGCGATCGCCACGACGGCGGCGGTCCTCGACACCGCGCGCCTGATCATTGATGTCGCGCCCGACGAAGGCGAAGCCACGATCAGCGCGATGGGGGCGGCACTCGAACGCAGCGGAGCGAACGCCGAGCTAATCGTATCCGAACTGGCCAACGCCGCTCCGCTCTACGGCGCACTTGAGGCTGCATCGATCGTCTCATTCGAAGGCGCACGCGAAGCATGACCGGCGATACACCGGCGGGTACCTCGCCTCACCTCCTGCTCGCGCTCGACCGCGAGGAGACCGGCACGCTCCTCGGCGTCCTCGCCTGGGTGATTGGCGGCCTCGAGATCATGAGCGACCGCGCCGAGGCCGTCGGCGAACCAAAGCTCACCGCGCTGCACGCCCGCCTCGTCCCGCGCCTCGAGGCAATGCTCAAGACGATGAACGACGCGCGCCAGCGTAGCCCGCTCACTCCGGCCGGTGAACTTGAACCAGAGGTCGAGGTCGCCTACTCCGAGGTGCGGCAGGCCTTCGAGGCCTGGATCGAGCTCACGGCGTACGAGACTGCCGCAGCGGCAGTCGAGACGCGTACCGAGGGCGGGACAGGCGACTCCGAGAGCGCCAGCGACGAGACGTAGCAACTCCCAGTAGGGTCAGTAGCCCCGGTACTTCGTGGCGAGCGGCAGACGCCGGTCGCGACCAAACGCCCGTGTCGAGATCTTGACGCCCGGCGGTGACTGACGCCGCTTGTACTCGTTGCGGTTGATTAAATCGATGATGCGACGCACAGTCGCCTCCTCGAAGCCACGCGCGACGATCGATTCAATCGGCAGATCGTCCTCGACATAGGCTTCGACGATCGGATCGAGGATGTCGTACTCCGGCAGCGAGTCCGTATCGAGCTGGTCCGGCCGCAACTCAGCCGAAGGTGGCTTCTCAATCGAGTTCAGCGGAATCACCTCGCTGACCGTGTTCCGGTAGCGGGACAGCTCCCAGACCATCGTCTTAGCGACATCCTTGATCACCGCAAAGCCGCCGACCATGTCCCCGTACAGCGTCGCGTACCCACACGCGTACTCAGACTTGTTGCCAGTGGTCAGCACCAGCGACCCGTTCTGCTTGTTCGACAGTGCCATCACCAGCATCCCGCGGATGCGCGACTGCACGTTCTCCTCTGCCGTGCCCGGCGGCAGGCCCTCGAATTCCTGCGCGAGCGTCTCGAATGCGGCGTCGTGGATTGGCTCGATCGGCAGCGACACCATGCGCATGCCGAGCAGCTCCGCGAGGTCGACCGCATCCGCGATCGAACCCTCCGAGGAGTAGCGCGACGGCATCGAAATGCCGACGACGTGCTCCGGCCCCAGCGCATCAACCGCGATCGCCGCGACGATCGCCGAGTCGATTCCGCCCGACACCGCCACGAAGACGCTCTCAAAGCCGCTCTTGAGCACATAGTCCCGCGTCCCGAGTACCAGAGCGTCGTAGACCTCGGCGATGGTGTCTGGCGGCTCCAGGGAGCTCTCAGGCAGGGCGGCTCGGTCACCCTCGAACGGTGCGGAGATCGATGTCGGCTCGACATAGTGCTCCGGCAGTCGACGGCGGCGTAACCGTGACTCGTGGAGTTGGTGCTGCAAGATTTCGTCGACCGGGATGTCGGCGATCAGTAGATCCTCCCGCATCGACGCCCCACGGGCGATCGTCTGGCCCTCCGCATCGACCACCATCGAGTTGCCGTCGAAGACCAGTTCGTCCTGCCCGCCGACCTGGTTCACATAGACCACAGCCACCGTGTTGTCGGCCGCACGCGTGGAGATCATCCGCTCTCGGTAGCGGGACTTGTCAGCATGAAACGGCGACGCGTTCAGGTTCACGATTACCTGTGCCCCCGCCAGCGCCTGCGCGCGGGCCGGACCACCCGGGAACCACATGTCCTCGCAGACAGTCACGCCGACCGTCACGCCACCGATCTCGAACAGCGGGAACTCGTGACCAGGATGGAAGTAGCGCTCCTCGTCGAACACGCCATAGTTGGGCAGCATCTGCTTGTGATAGATGCCCTGCACACGGCCTTCGTGCAGCACGGCCGCCGAGTTGTAGAGGTGGTCGTCGAAGTCGAGGCACCCGACCACCAGCGGCGGCAGTCCACGCGCCTCCTCGGCGAGCCCGATCAGTTGCTCCTGCGCATCGTCGATGAACGCGCCGCGGATCAGCAGATCCTCAGGCGGATAGCCAGTCAGGGCGAGCTCCGGGTAGGCCACCAGGTCCACATCGGCCTCAGCGCCGCGACGGCCAGCGTCGAGGATCAACTCGCGATTACCCTCGAAATCCCCGACCGTCGTGTTGAGCTGCGCCAGACCGACGCGGAGGTAGTGCACGGAGACCCCATCCGATGCCCTTTGTGTACATCGTACGCAAAGTAATAATCAGCCCCAGCGTAGAGACCGAGTCGCGGACGGTCAATCGGGATTGAACGCGACCCGATAGCCCTCTTCCGAAGGGACTGGCGATGCCGCCGGACGCTATCCCTATACTCGCCCCATGGCACCGTGGACCCCCGACGACACGCTGGCGTTACGCTACATCGCCCACGACGGGTCCGTCGCGCAGGCGTTTCCCGCCCGCGTCATCGAGGACTCCGAGCGCGTCCTCGCGTTCCACATCGCCGACGGTACGACGATCAAATCCGGACCCGACATCGCCCCCAAAGACCGCGCCGCCGCCCTCGACTCCATCGCGCCAGCTGCCGAGCGCCCCAAGCTCGACCGTCCGTGGCACAACGACACGATTCGCCTCCATTTTCGAGGTGAACCGTTCTCAATCTGGCTCCTCTTCGGCGAAGGCTGGAAGTTCAACTGGTGGTACGGAAACCTTGAGGCTCCGTTCGTCGACACGCCGATCGGCATCGACACCCGCGATCACGCGCTCGATGTCGCCGCGCGCCCGGACGGGCGGTGGTGGTGGAAAGACGAAGAGGAGTTCCTCCGCCGCCTCGAACTGGGCATCGACTCCGTCGCGCACCACGCGCGCGTCTGGGACGCGGGCCATGAGGTCATCCGCCGCCTCGAGGCGAGCGAGTACCCATTCAATGCTGACTGGGAGCAATGGCGGCCTGGCCACTCCGAACCACCACCTGCGCTGCCCGGCAACTGGGACCAGGACTTCGGTAGCCACGAGCGCCTGCCTCGGACGACCGACTAGCGGGCACGCACTCCCACCTCTGGGATCGAAAACGGGCCCTGCCGGGCCCGTTCGTTGTGTCCGGATATCGACCTGCTTAGACCAGGCGCTCCGTGTCCAGGAATAGCTGGTGGGCCTCATCGTGATGTTCAAGCGGCGGCAGCTCTTTCCCGCCCAGCGCATCCGACGGGTCGTTCCAGAACAGCGCGATCAGCGCGAGCAAGATCGCCGACCCCAGCAACAGCCCAAACATGAACATCTGAGTGAAGATCCGAGATTCGAACTTCAGATGCATAAACAGCGCGACGACGACGATGAACTTCGCCGCCGACAGGACGATCAGAATCGCCGCCAACGGACCGGCGGACAGATCGCTGTACGACAGCGCCAGCTCGACGAGCGTGACAAGCGCCAGCCCGATCGTGATGTAGATGTACTCGCGTGGCCCCAGCGGGGATCCGTGAGACTGCTCGGCGTGTGCGTCGGTCGCCATGACAGGCCTTCCTACGGAATCAGATAGACGACCGTGAAGATCACGATCCAGACGATGTCAACAAAGTGCCAGTACAGCCCTACGATCTCGACGTGCGTTCCGCCATCCTTGCCCAACCCGTTCCGTCGCATCGAGCCAAACAAGATCGACGATAGGTAGAGCACACCGACGCCCACGTGCGTCCCGTGGAAACCGGTGAGCACGAAGAACGAGGCGCCGAACTGGTTCGTCGAGAGCGTGAGCCCCTCGTCGGCGAAGGTCTTGAACTCGAAGACTTGAAAGCCGAGGAAGACCAATCCGCCGATGATGGTGGCCAGCAGTGCTGCCTTCATCATCTGCGGTCGCGCATGCTGCGCCCCGTACACCGCAAGCACCATCGTAAAAGAGCTCATCAGCAGCACGAACGTGCTCGCCGAGGTGAGCGGAATGTCGAACACATCCTCGGGCAGTGGGCGGACCAGCGACTCGCCCTTGAAGATCAGGTAGGTCGAGATAAGCGAACCGAAGAACAGGCACTCCGACGCCAAAAAGATCCACATGAGGAGCATGCGGTTGTCGACGCCGGCGGAGGCGTGGTGTTCGCCGTGTGCCGCTTCTGCTGCTGCCATATCCGCTCCCAGTGTCGACGCCGAGGCGTCTCGCGGTTTCCTTCGTAGTTCAAGGCTCGTCGCTAGTCAGTCGGCTCCAGCGCCCAACCCCAGACCGAGTAGACGATGATCACGACGCCCAGCGCGGTCAGCGCGAGGTGGGACAGCACGCCAACGCCCAGGAGCAACGAGCCGCCGCCCATCAGCAGCGGGAAGTACGACGGCGGCGGTAGGTGAATGTGCAGGCCTGCGGGGACCTCGGGCTTCTCGATGCCGTTATCGCGGTCGTACCACAGCGGATCGCGGTCGCGAACGACCGGGATGACGTCGAAGTCATGTTCCGGCGGCGGCGACGTGGTCGCCCACTCCAGGGTCGGCGCGTCCCACGGGTTGTCTGGGGCGTCGGGCGCCTTGCGCATCGTCGTGAAGAAGTTGACCAGGAACACCAGCACGCTGAACGCTAGGACGTAGGCCCCAATCGTCGCGACCATGTTCCAGGTCTCCCAACCGAGGTCCGCATCGTACGTGTAGATACGACGCGGCATCCCGGAGAGGCCCAGGAAATGCATCGGGAAGAACGTCAGGTTCATGCCGATGAACATCGTCCAGAAGTGAACCTTGCCCATCGTCTCGTCCAAGAACCGACCGGTCAGCTTCGGGAACCAGTAGTAGATGCCGGAGAAGATGCCGACGATCGCACCGCCGAACAGCACGTAGTGGATGTGGGCGACGATGAAGTAGCTGTCCTGCTGCTGGCTGTCGACCGGCGGGCTGGCGTGCATCACGCCGGACAAGCCACCGATCGTGAACAGCGCGATGAACGACACCGCGAAGTACATCGCGGTATTGAACTGGATACTCCCCCCATAGAGCGTGCCCATCCAGTTGAAGATCTTGATACCCGTCGGCACCGCGATTGCCATCGTGCTCGCGGAGAACACGATCTGCGGCACCGTGTCAAGGCCCGTCGTGAACATGTGGTGGCTCCATACCGCGAAGCCCAAGACCGCGATCGCCACGCCAGCAAACACCATCGCCGAGTAGCCGAACAGCGGTTTCTTCGCGAAGACGGGCAGTACCTCGGAGACGATGCCCATCGACGGGAGGATCAGCACATAGACCTCGGGATGGGCAAAGACCCAGAAGAGGTGCTGCCAAAGAATCGGGTCGCCACCCTCGCTCGGGGTGAAGAAGTTCGTCGTGAAGTTTCGGTCGAAGAGGAGCTGAATCAGGGCCACGGTGATGACCGGCAGCGACAGAATCAGCAAGAAGTTGACGACCAGCATCATCCAGATGAAAACCGGTAACCGCATCATGCTCATACCCGGCGCCCGCATGTTGATGACGGTCACCGCGAAGTTCAGCGAGGCGATCAGCGAGGACGTGCCGAGGAGCAGCAGACCCACGACGTAGAAGTCGAGACCCGTGCCGGGCGAGAACTCCTCGGCCGAGAGCGGCGCGTATGCGAACCAACCGCCGTCCGGCGCGCCTCCGAAGACGAAGCTGCTGGTCAGCAGCAGCGCCCCACCAAGGAAGACCCAGTACGACAGCGCATTCAGACGCGGGAACGCGACGTCGCGCGCGCCGATCATCAGCGGCAAGAAGAAGTTAAAGAATGACGCCCCCAACGGCATGATTGCCAGGAAAATCATCGTCAGCGCGTGCATCGAGAAGAGCTGATTGAAGCGCTCGGCGTCGACCACCGTGCCATTCGGCACCGCGAGCTGGGTGCGAATCAGGAGTGCCTCGAACCCAGCGAGGAGGAAGAACGCAAAGCCCGTGACGCCGTACATGGCGCCAATCTTCTTGTGGTCGACGGTCGTCAACCACGTCCAGATCGTGGATTCCTCGTGGGCCTGAGGGAAAGTACCGGCTGCGGTCGCCATCTCGTTCCTCCGTCTGCGGGCTCGCGGCCCAGTCGCCTAGTCGAGCCCTTGCAGGTACGCAACGAGTTGGTCGAGTTGCTCATCCGTCAGGTTGAGGTTTGGCATCTTCGAACCGGGCTTCACATCCGGCGGATCAGCCAGCCAATCCCGGAGGTTGTCGGTGTCGTTGTCGAACATCCCGGAGGCGAGCGTGGTCCGCGATGCGACGTGAGTGAGGTCCGGACCAATTTGCCCGGCCGCCGTCGTGCCTCGGATCGTGTGACAGGCAGCGCAAATCGTCGTCGCTATGCCCTCGCCAGCTTCCGCCAACGTGCCTTGTGCAGGCGCGGCATCAGCGAGCTGCGAATCGACCCAGGCATCGAAGTCGGCCTCCGACTCAACGACAACACGGAAGCGCATGTGGGCGTGCGAGGTGCCACAGAACTCGGCGCACTGGCCGAGGAAGGTACCCGTCTGCTCTGGCGTGAACCAGAGACGGTTGTTGTGGCCAGGCACCATGTCGACCTTGCCGCTGAGCTGCGGCACCCAGAACGAGTGAATGACATCGCCCGAGCGCAACTCCACATTGATCGAACGACCGACCGGGAGGTGCAGCTCGTTGGCGGTCAGCGCGCCCAACTCGGGGTACTCGAACTCGAACCACCACTGGTGACCAGTGGCGACCACCTCAACGGACTTGTCAGGGGCATCGCCGGTCGTATCGACGATGACCTGAAAGCTCGGCACCGCGATCGCGACCACGATGATGACCGGAATGAGCGTCCAGAAGACCTCGAGACGCGGATTGCCGTGAATTTGCTGCGCCTCGTGGCCCGGGCGCTCGCGAAAGACGAACGAGAATGCGAGCACCAGCGTAAGTACGCCGATCATGACGACCCCGGCGAGGATCGTGATCAGGGTGTAGACGTCGTTGACCGCCCGCGCGTTATCGGACAGCGGATCCAGTGTGGTCTGGGGGTCGGAGGCCGTCGCGTCCCAGCCCAGCCAAATCAGCAGGGAGGTGACCAACACAATGGCGAGCGAGACGATGGTGAGCGTGATGGCGCGCGCTGAAGGACGCAAGCAATGCCTCCGCGATCCGGGCGCTGGGTTCATCAAAATCGTGGAACCCAGGTCCCATGCGCGACGCTGCCCGACGCTCGCCGCCTGCTAGTGGGTAGCATCGGCCCCTGATGCGGTCAAGCAAATCGGGTCTTGCTGGCTGCCCTTCAACCGACCTTAAACACGACCAAAATAGGCGTCAATAGCTGATGACACCGGCGTTTCGATCGGTGCACGCGGACCGATCAACCTGTGAAATCGCTCAGCAACTCGTACCGATCCGCGGTCGCCGTGGGGCACTCAGCCGATACCCGGGACCAGGCCCGCCGATCGTTGAATGGGAGCACGGACAGCCGTAGTCTCGAACCGTGATGCGCAGTTGGCAACTCAGCCGTGTCCTCGTTGCGGCCGTGGGAATGGTTGCTGCTGGTCTGATCGCCGCGATGGCCGTCGCGATGGTGCGTGATGTCGGCAACGACGACCTTGGGCGAGCCGAGAGCAACATCACCACCGCCGCCGACTTCGACTTACCGGGCCTCAACGGGTCTCGCTTCGTCCTCGCCGAGCACTCCGATCGTCCGGTGTTCCTGTACTTCTGGGCGAGCTGGTGCGGTCCGTGCGAGGAGGAAGCACCACTAATCCAGGCGCTGTGGCCGGAGTACGAGGCGCGAGGCTACACATTCATCGGGGTCAACATCCTCGACGGGGAGCAATCTGCCCTGGATTTCGTGGAGCGACACGGTCTGACGTTCCCCACAGCGATCGACAGCGACGGTGATACGTACCCAGATTACGGTGTCTACTTGGTCCCTGAGGCATTTTTCTTTCGGCCCGGACTCGCTCTCGAGCAGAAATACATCGGGCCGCTGACCGAGGAACCCTTCCGCGAACTACTCGACGCGATCGGACAATCATGAGGATCTCGCGGTGACAACAGCGGCGACCGACCCCAAAGCCGCACCGCCCTCCGGCGGTGGCGGCGGCTTCCTCACGAGCAACCGCAACCGGCTGCTAATGCTGTTGATCGTCTCCACCGTCGCGATTGGCGCACTCGCGTTCCGCGCCGCCTCCGGCGATCTGTCGTACTACGTTGAGCCGGACGAGTTCCTCGCGCAGATCGAGGGCCACGAGGACGATCGCTGGCGCGTCGGCGGCCGCGTTGTCGACGGCACGATCGTCGAGTCGAGCGGACGTCCGGTCGCCTTCGACATCGAGGGCGAGACCGGCGAGACGATCAGCGTCACCTACGAGGGCATCGTTCCCAACCTGTTCACCGCGACCGCCTTCGTCGTCGTCGAGGGCCGCCTCAGCGGAGACGGCACCTTCGATGCCACCAGTCTCGTCATCAAGCACGAGAACGAGTTCTTCTCAAACACCCCACCACCTGACTCGCCCAGCGCCAACTTAGTCACCGACGACTAGGCGGGTGCTGACCGCGAGGCGCGGGAGGTAGCTCCGTGAACGTAACCGCGACCCTGGGTGCATCGGCGCTGCTGACTGCGCTTGCCAGCTCCGGTTTTGCTGCAATCGCCGCGATCTACGGCCTCCACGCCCAGCAGGCATGGGCAGTCATGGCCTCAAGGCGGGCGATCCTCGCAACTGGTGCGTTGATGACGTTCGCGGTGCTGATCCTCGCCTACGCGCTGCTCGCCGACGACTTCTCCATCGCGCACGTCGCCGCCGTCTCGTCATCGGACATGCAGCCGTGGATGAAGTGGGCCTCGATCTACAGCGGGCAGCCCGGGTCGCTGCTGTTCTGGACCTGGATGCTGTCACTGTTCACGGCGATCTTCGCGGCAACAACATTACGGCGGATCCCGTGGGGTGCTCCGCACGCACTGGGCACGATGGGCGTCATCCTCGTGGCGTTCCTGATCGCGCTCGTATTCTTCGCCTCACCGTTCCGGCTCAGCCCGATTACCCCACCCGACGGTCAGGGGCTCAACCCGCTGCTGGTCGATCCCGGGATGCTAATCCACCCACCGTTCCTGCTGATGGGTCTCGTCAGTACCGTGATCCCATTCGTCCTCGGCGCGACGGCGCTGATGTCCGGCCGACTCGACGCCGCATGGCTCCGACACGCCCGCACGTGGGCACTGGCGTCCTTCCTGATCCTGAGCGTCGGCAACTTCCTGGGTGCATGGTGGGCCTACACGGTGCTCGGCTGGGGCGGCTACTGGGGCTGGGACCCGGTCGAGAACTCCGCAATTCTCCCGCTCTTCCCGATGACGGCGTTCCTCCACTCCTCGATGGTTCAGGAACGCCGAGGGATGCTCAAAGGCTGGAATCTCACGCTGGTGCTCGCCGCGTTCACGCTCGCCGTGTTCGGCACCTTCAACGTGCGCAGCGGACTGGTCGCCTCGGTCCACTCGTTCGCAGAATCCGAGGTCGGTCCATACTTCCTGGTGCTGCTCGGGATCGTCGCGCTCACCTCGATCGGGCTGCTTGTGTGGCGGATGCCGTTGCTGCGCGCCGATCACGACTTCGACTCGTTCGCGTCGCGCGAGACCGGACTCATCCTCAACACCTACGTCCTCATCGCCCTCGCCCTCGTCGTCCTCGGCGGCACACTGTTCCCGGTCTTCTCCGAACTGATCGACGGATCGAGGATCACCGTTGGCCCCCCGTTCTTCAGCGACACCACCGGTCCGCTCTGGGTCGCCCTGCTCGGATTGATCGCGCTCGGCACGATTTTGCCGTGGCGCCGCGCCGCACCGGGTACCGTCGTGCGTCGTATGCAGACCCCGCTGCTCGCAATCGTCGCGACGATCGTCGTGCTGGTGGTGTTCGGAATGCGCGATCTGTTCGCCATCGTCGCAATCGCCGCTGCCGTGCTGGTCATCTACGTCACGGCGCGCGAGTTCTTCATCGGGGCGCGGGGCGCCCGTCGCGCGAGCGGACACGACTGGATAACGGCC
>Ga0115002_10007378_pt1 | contig 12397 bp, 6 predicted proteins | sample ArcticOcean_MG_C_8_FD_89576 | JGI IMG/M metagenome (GOLD analysis project Ga0115002, IMG submission 89576) | Marine microbial communities from western Arctic Ocean - ArcticOcean_MG_CB11_86 | ecosystem: Environmental > Aquatic > Marine > Oceanic | place: Arctic Ocean: Canada Basin | collected...
AGGTGTTCGGCGGTACCGCGTTCTCCGAAGACGATGTGATCGCCAAGTTCTATCGTGACAGCGCGCCGTTCCGTTTCATCGCCGGTCACGACGACGCGCTTCGTGTCGAGATCGGTCGCCGTCGCCTGGCGGCCGACGCGCTGGTGCCGATGGCCGCGCACGAAAGCGACTGGCTCGACCGGGCTGCCCGGACCGACAACCTGGCCGAACCCGCTGCTCGGTTTGCGACCGCGCTTCGCGTGATCGAAGCCTGGGGCAAGGAGGCGCGTGGCGGTAGCGACGACCTCCTCCTGCACGCTGCTGGGACCATGGTCGTACGGGCGATTGCCGTGAAGGCTGTGCTGGTGCGGGCGGCGCGGCGACTCGAGGGAGGAATTCCCACGCTCGGCCTGGTCGAGGCGGCGCGACTGCTCGCCGATCGGCTGGCGGCCGACGCGCCAGCTCTCGTCGAGGAGGCCGACATGGAGCGTCGCACCGTCGCGGCGGGCGACGACCTGCTGGCCGGGGGCGACCTGTTCCCACCGCCACAGATTCCTGACGCCGACACCTACGCGAATGTATGCACCGCCGAACGAAAGCACCGGTCGGGTGAGTGGCTGACCGAACCGTTTGACACCGAGCTTCCGCGCTACGTTCCCGAAGTTCTGTCCAACGACGCCGGCCTGCTCGGCTACTGGAATGAAACCGAGGACGAGCTCCGCGTCCGCTACGCGAGCAAGTCTTTCGAGGGCATGCCCTACGGGCGCTGGCTCGAGAAACTGCATCTGATTCCGCAGGAAGATCTCGACCATATCGTTGAACGCGGCTGGATGCGCATGCCGATCGCTCCCGAACTCGGCGGCGGCGGGTTGCTCAAGGCGGAGTACTATATCCTCTGCATGCTGATTGGCCGCTATGGCGACGCCGCGCTGTCGTTGGCGGTTATGGCGAACACGAGCATTGGCACGACGCCGACTCAGATCGGTCTGTACCAGGATCTGCCCCGCGCTCGGGCCGAACTCGAACGTGTCCGCGAACAGCCGGACGTACTGGGCGACATCCGCGACGGCCTCGATCGCGTGCTCGCGATGATGCAGCGACCCGATCTCGAGCAGCTCATGGCCGCCTACAAGGAAGTGGGCGGACTGGTTCGCGCGCGGATCGGCAAGTCGATGGTGTTGCGATACATCGGTGGTGGGTTCCTGCGGGCATTCGGCGCGGCGGGCCGGGCGGGCAAGAAGCGCGACCTGGCCGGCTTCGAGGCTGGCCTGCGCTCAGCGCGCGAACAGATGGATGGCATTGTGGCCGGCGTCGACGAGCGCTTGCAGGAGTATCCGCGCCGCGCGGTGGCGCACGAGTTCTTCCTGAAGGCGATCTCTGCGGGATACATCTCGGCCTTCGCCCTGACCGAGCCGACAGCGGGGTCGGACTCCGGTGGGGTAAAGACCACCGCCCGCCCAGCGCGTCGTCGCGTGCGTCGCGACGACGACGGGGTGCTGTGGTTCTGGCTCGATGAGGACAAGCAGTCCGAGCGCCGCTATGTGCTGGACGCCGATCGCGTCGACTTCGACTACGACGAGCACCAGATGCTGTACCGCTTTGACGACAACGCGGCCGCGGCGCTCATCGACCACTCGGAGTACGACTACGACAAGGACTCGCCCGAGCGGATGCGGTCCTATCTGCACGGCGACCGCCGCGTCTACTTCACCGATATTGCTCAGCTGCGAGAGACCGACACCGGCGAGCTCGATTACGAGTTTTGGGTACTGAACGGCGCGAAGATGTGGATCACCAACGGCCGCTTCGCACACTGCATGGCGCTGTATGCGGTGACCGATCCCGAGGGCGTTACCGGCTTCATGGTCGATCGCCACGCCGAGGGCATGGTGGTGGGTGCCGATGAGGAGAAGCTCGGGCAACGCGGCTCCCCGACCAACGAGATCTCGCTGAACAACGTTCGCGTGCCGCGCGAGAACATCCTTGGTTTCCGCGGCCGCGGCCAGGTGAACGCCCTCGAGACGCTCAACACCGGCAGGGCCGGGCTGTGCGTGACCACGCACTCGGCCATCCAGGAGATGGTCGAAGACGCCCATATCTACTTGAATGGTGAGCCGCTCCCGCACTTCCCCTATGAACTCCACGCGGCGCCGCGACCGCTCGAGCGCTATTGGATGGGCCGGCTGGCGGAAGAGCTCGTGGGTACCGCCGCCACGACGTACGAGATCATCGGGCTGCTCGACAACAAGAAGACCGAGTCCGTGCGCATGGAGTCGGCGGTGGGCAAGTACTACGGCAGTGAAGCCCAGCACGACTGCGTCGATTGGATGGAGCGCGTGCGTGGTCTCGAAGGCCAGACGTGGTTGCACCGAGTCGAGAAGACCCGTCGCGACGCGCGTGTGCTCAATATCTACGAAGGCACCAACGAGGTGCAGCGCTTCCTGGTGCTCAAAGATCTGGTCCAGCGTGTGCTGCCGGTGGTGCGCAAGCAGCCGCTCGAGGCGCCCTCTACCGATCTGGCCCACGCGGATCTCGCCGCCGAGCTGTACGCCGCCCAGCAGAGCCTGATGAAGCACGTCGGCGCGGCGGTCGACCGCTTCGGACAGCTGGTCTGGGCCAACGTGGGGGCGCAGCCGTGCTTCTTCCGCCTGGCTGAGATCGCCGGACTCACGAAGGTCATCGATGCGGTTCTGTACCGGCTCGAGTGGTGTGCCAGGCACGACACACCAAGCGACTATCGAGCTCGGATCGAACTGATCGGCCGCCAGTACGTACGGCGTGCACTGAGTCGGATCGGTGCGCTGGAACGGCGCTACGAGATCGCCTACGGCTATCTCACCGCGGGTCGCTATTCGCCCGAAACGCAGCTCGGTGTGCTGTCGCTCGAAGAGCCCGGCGTACCCAGCGAGGTTTGGGGTCGGATACCGGATCGCCTCCGTACTCCGGTCGAGCGGGTGCCTTTGCCCGAGCCGGTGGAGATCGCGGTTCTGGTGCGGCCGGTGCCGGGTGAGGCCCCGCGGCCGCGCCTCGACGACGGCCACTTCGTCGAACCGCTGCGGGTCATGAATCCGGATGATGCCGCTGCCCTCGACATCGCGCTGCAACTGCGTGCCCGCGAGCCTGAGCGCGTCGCCGTGACCGCCTACGCGGTTGCTGGTAGCGACGCTCCCGACTTACTCCGCCACGCCTTGGCCTGTGGCGCCGATCGAGCGGTTCACATCGACACGACCTCGTCGCGCTCGCTGCAGTACGACACCCGGCTCGTGGCCGACGCCTTCGTAGCCGCTCTTGGCGGGCAACAGGGCGAGGCTAGCCGCGGTCGGACTCTGGTGTTGTGCGGGCATACGGCGCTCGACACGGGTCAGGCTGCCGTGGGTTCGTTCGTGGCGGCGCGGGCCGACTACGAGCTGGTCGACGGAGTTGAGTCCGTGCGCTGGAGTGAAGCCGGGACGGAGATCATCGCCGGTGGCGGAGCATGGGACGACAACGAACTGGAGTTCGGGCTACCACTCGTGGCCAGCGTATCTGCGCAAAGCAGCGTGGAGTCCGACTTCGGGCTCGAAGACGTGCTGCGGGCGGCCGTGATGGATATCCGCCAGGTCGCCGCCGAGGACCTGGTGGGCGACGTGGCCGCGCTCGATGTCGCACACGGATCGCGCACGGCAGCTGCCGGCGGCGAGGTGACCTCGATCGATACGCCGGAGGCTGCGGTCGCACTGGTGATGCAGATGGCGGGTGAGGCTAATGCCGGCGGAAGTAGCGACGCGCCGCCCTATCCGGGTCGGCTGCTGAGTCTGGGCGAGCAACCGCAGGACGACACCCCGAGCTGCGTGTTCGTCACCTCGCCGGTGTCCGATGGCGCGACGATCGGCAGCTCGCAGACTGAGATTGAGGCGGCCGTGCGACTGGCCGCAGCCCTCGAGCTACCGCTCGACATCGTCGTCCCCGTGGACGGCGGCGAGACCGAAGCCGCCGCGGCCGCTGGCGCTGTTCTCGAATCAGCGCCGGTCCGCCGGTTGATCATCGTTTCTGCGACGGGTATCGCGGACTTCGGGACACGCGGCCATCTCGAGTGGTTCGAGGAGCTTTGGGCGATGTATCGCGGTCGTCCGCAATGGCTCCTGGGTACGGCGTGGGCCAACGATCTCTTCGCGCGGTTCGCCTCGGGTGCGGCGGCGACGGCGGCTGCGGCGGGTCGCTGCTGGAACTGGCACAACGTCGAGACCGTTTCGAATGGCGACGGTCTGCGCGCGTCCACCGCGATCTACGGCGGTGCTGCACGGGTGGACGCACGCCTTCCGGATGGCGAAGGGCTACGGCTCCTGACCCTGGCAAACAACGTTGAGGTCACCGTTGGCGATCTCGGCGGTGAAGCGCCCGCGGCCGAGGTCTACTACTGGACCCCGCAGCTCAGCTACAGCCGGGAATCGGATTCGCTGGCCGAGCTTCTGGCGGGACTCGGAACATCGGAGGGCGGCCTCGAGAACGCCGAGTTCCTGATCGACCTGGGCTACGGCGCAGGTGGTCGCGATGGTCTCGATCAGCTCGTGGAGCCGCTACGTAAACTCCTCGCCGAGGGCATGGGCCTCGATCGGGTGATGGTTGGCGCTACCCGCAAAGTGACGCAGGGTCTGGAACTGTTGCCGATGGATCGCCAGATCGGTCAGACGGGCGTGTCGGTGAACCCGCGGCTGATCGTTGCGCTGGCCGTGTCGGGTGCGCCACAGCACGTCGACTACATCGGTGAACGGGCGACGATTCTGTCGTTCAATATCGATCCCGAGGCGCCCCTCATGAAGCTCAACGACCAACGGTCGAAGCCGGTGGTACACCCCATCGTTGGCGATATCTGGGACACCATGCCGCGCTTCCTCGAAGGTCTGCAACGCCGGCTCGACGGCGATGACGCGGACGACGACTAGCGGCGTCTACTGCCAGCCGATCGAGATCGCGAGTCGGTTGCGACCTGCCTCGGCCCAGCCGTAGTCGAGCTGGACCGGTCCTAACGGCGTGGCGACCGTTGCTCCGAAGCCAAAACCACCGATGGCATCGCTCCAGCCGATATCGTGGGGTTCTTCCCACACGCCGCCCAGCCCGACGCGGGCGTACACCCGTGCGATCGAGAGGGGCTCGATGCCCACGCTCAGCGAGCCGACCGCGGCCTGCCTACCCCAGAGCTCCTCCCGCGCCGCGCCAGGAATCAGTACGGGACCACCGACGAAGAACCACTCCGATATCGGCAGGGTGCCGGACGAGAAACCGTAGCGGGCGTTGCCTTCGAAGGTGATCGGTCCGATCGACCGCGCCATTCGCAGCGTGCTGTCAACGCGCCAGTAGGACGAGGTCGCTCCCAGGCTTTCTTCGTTGCGTTCACCAAGCGCTTCAACGCGAATGCCGCGGCGAGGGAGAGTCAGCGATTCGAGCGTGTCCCAGATGTAGCGCGCGAAGACAGTGCGTTTCTGCTCGACACTCGAGGGGTACTCGAGGCCGAGACTCTCGGCGATACTGACCCGGCCAATCAACATGCCCGCTTGGCCGAGATGGTTCGTGCCGAGCTGCCAGTCGCCCGCCAACCGTACGTGGCGGCGATCGAAGTCCGCGCGGTTCACGAACTGCTTGTCGCTGTAGAACTTGGGTTTCTCTTCGTGGTATTCGACATCGATCTGGTAGCCAAGGTGGGCACCAAACAACTGCTCACCGCGCAGCGCGACCCCGAGGCGCAGATCGCGCGCGCTGGCGAACGCGTTCACCTGCAGCCGCTCGCCACCGCCGAATGGGTCGCGGGTCTCGAGCCGGAGAAAGCCCTGCGCCTGGTCGTCACTCTGGTAGGCGAGCCCGATGTCGGCAGTGTTGCGGTACTGCTCGACCACGCGAAGCTCGACGAGCATCGAGTCGTCTTCGTGCTTCCGTACATCGATCCAGGCACCCTGCACCATGCTGGTTGAGTACAGGTGGTCGAGTACGTCCAGCGCGTCTTCGAAGACGAACCGTTGGTCGACCTTGAGATCGCTCTCGCGGATCAGGAAACGGTCCGACAGGTATTCATTGCCCACCACCTCGATATGGCCGAGCCGCCGGTCGCCGAAGGCGGACTCGCCCAACGACGGCGCGCGATGCGGTCGGGAGTCGCGATACTTGGCCGGTATCTGGTCGACGACGGCCGCCGCGGCCTCGCGGCCGCGCTCGACGATATCGGCCAGCGTCGAGTAGCCACTGAAACTGTGCTCTTCGAGATCGGGCGTGATCGTGAGATCCGCCTCGGCCGCGTACTGGCGGTTCTTGGAGTCGTAGAGGATGTCGACCATGCGCTGAGTCACCCCGACGATGTCGGGATCAACGTCCGGGTCGATCGGGGTCTGAGCATCGACTGCGATGATGTACTTCGCACCCATCTCGCGGGCCAGATCGACCGGGAGATTGTCGACCAGGCCGCCGTCGATAAGCAGCACATCGCCCCAAGCAACAGCGGGGTAGGCGATGGGCACCGACATGCTGGCGCGCACCGCGAGGGCAAGGTCACCGCCGCTCAGTACGAGGCGATCGCCCGTGCTGAGGCTCGTTCCCACGGTGCGGAAGGGAATCGGGAGACGATCGAAGTCGCGGTCAGCGACGAAGCCGGCCGGAGCCAGTCGCCGGACCAGGGCGTTGTTCAGGCGTCCGTCGTGGAGAATGCCGCGAGGGTAGTGCAGTCCGTCGGCGCCGAAACCGACTCGGAGTGCCGTGCGTTCCTGCTCGATCCGGTGAATGATCGGGACCGATCCACGGTTCATCGGTTCGGCGATCGCGTCGATATTGCGCCAGGTCAGGCCGTTGATCAGAGCTTCGATCTCATCGAGCGGGAAGCCAGCGGCGTACAACGAGCCCACGATGGCGCCCATGCTTGCGCCCGAGATGCAGTCGGGGCGAATACCGTTCGCCTCGAGAACCTCGAGAACGCCGACGTGAGCGGCGCCGCGCGCGCCGCCGCCGCTGAGAACCAGACCCAGCTCGCAGCCGATGTCCTTGCCCGGCTCCGGCGTCGACTCCTGTCCCAATACCGGCAAAGCCAGTGCTAGAGCCAGTATGGAGACCAAGCGCATCACGATCGTTATCCAGCCCCGGGGATTCATCTGCGGAGACGTGACGAGGTCGAGTCGTTCGGGGCATAGTACTTCGTACGAAGCTATGAAGAACCACACGCCAGCCCAAGCCAATCGTCCAGGCACCCTGCCGCGCGCCGGAGCAACCTTGCTCGTCGCCGCCGCGCTCGGGGTTGCCGTCGCCGTTACGAGCGTCGCGGCCCAGGCTCCTCTGCCGACCCATGCGCTGAGTTTCGACGTGGGTGAGGAGCGTCGGTACCGCATGGGTCCGAAAGAATCGTTGGGATTGGGCGAGGCCGCGGAGTGGACCCTGGCGTTGCGCAGCATTCTCGATGAGAACGGTCAGTACGTTGCCAACTTCGAGTTTTCGCACGAACGATTCGAGGCCGTTCCAGGCTCGTTTAATGCGGCTAGCGGGTTCATGATCGTCCAGGTGGAGGGTCGGCTGCGCACCAATCTGGCGGGATTCCCGCTGTGGCTGGAGTACACGCAGAAGTTCGATGTCGACACCGAGCAGATGACCGACGGCGGCCAGCGCTTGCTGCGCTTCGTCTACGAGGGCGACGGCAAGTACCGGAAGTTCATCAAGGCCGGACGCAACGACTGGGATTTCAAGGTATCGGTTCCCAAGTACGAGTACATGGATTTCGACGGCCCGCAGGGGCTGTACACCTACCTGCCAACTGCTCTGGAATGCATAGGCACCTCGCAGAACACCTGCATGGAGACGGAGCCCGCCTTTGCCAATCCCGGGTTCCTGAGCATGATCGCCGCGGCCCTCGAGGAGATGGAGGAGGGCAAGCGTGAGTTCATGTTCTTCATGCCCGGCGGCGTCCCGCAGACCCCTTTCCGCCCGCTTACCTCGGGCCCTTGGCTGTCGCGCGAGCGTAATCAGATCAACAACATGCAGCGCTACTTCGACACGATGAAGCTGACCCTGGGTACCAGCTGGGACGTTGAAGTGGGACCGAAGACGCTGCACGCCTGGGAAGTTGCCTTGTGCTGCGGCATCGACCACGTCTATATCGAGCCGGGCGGCCGCGTGCTGCGGGTCAATCTCGATACGACGATGACCAACCCGGACGAGCGCTATATCCGTCTTGTGTTCCCCTTCGAAGAGTTCCTCGAAGCCGACGACCCGGTCCTGCGCTAGCGTTGGAGCTATTCTGAGCGGGTGTCTCCGCGTTTCCTGGGCATGGCGTCCGCGGGGCGATACAATCCAGCCGTCTTTCGCGCTGCCCCGGACTGAGGTAACTCCATGAATCGTCGTCATCTTCTCGGTGCAATGTCCTGGCCCGCAGCTGCCATAGTCGGCGGCGGCCTTATTCCCGGCCGGAGCGCGAACGCAAAGGAAGTCGCACGCGAGCTCGCCGCATATCCAGGCACTGCGCGCGAAGTCGTTGATGACGAGTACTTCTGGAACCAGGTGCGACAGGCATTCAGTTCCGAGGCCGGCATCATCAACCTGAACTCCGGCGGCGTGAGCCCATCGCCGATTCCGGTTCAGGACGCGATGAAGCGATACCTCGACTATTCCAACACCTCCCCGACTTACGCGATGTGGCAGATCCTCGAGCCGCAGCGCGAGCAGGTCCGGGAGCGTATGGCGCGCGAGTGGGGAGTCGATTCAGAGGAAATTGCCCTGGTGCGCAACGCCTCGGAAGGCCTGCAGATCTGCCAGCTGGGACTCGACCTTGAACCGGGCGACGAAATCCTGACCACGAATCAGGATTACGGCCGGATGATCACCACATGGAAGCAGCGGGAGCGGCGCGAGGGCCTCGTTCTGCGACAGATCTCGATCCCGGTACCCGCCGAGGACGACGACGAGATTGTGCGGTTGTTCGAGTCGAACATTACGCCGCGGACCAAGGTCATCCACATGTGCCACATCATCAATCTGACGGGTCAGATCCTGCCGGTGGCCAAGGTCACCAACATGGCCCGCAAGCATGGCATCAAGGTGATCGTTGACGGCGCTCACGCGCTGGCCCATTTCGACTTCAAGATCCCTGATCTCGAGTGCGACTACTACGCCACGAGCCTGCACAAGTGGCTGTTTGCGCCGCATGGCACCGGACTACTCTACGTCCGTCGGGACAAGATCGCGGGGCTATGGCCGATGATGGCGGCGCCGCCCAAGCTCGACGACAACATCCGCAAGTTCGAAGAGATCGGGACGCACCCTGCTGCCAACTACCTTGGTATCGGCGACGCGCTGACTTTCCATCAGGGGATCGGTTCAGAGCGCAAGACTGCACGCCTCGTCTACCTACGCGAGCATCACCTGAACCGGTTGCTGGACTACTCGGATCGGGTGCGCGTGAGCACTAGCAGAATGCCGGGCAAGGCTGCTGGGATCTCGACCGTTGGCGTCGACGGAATCGATACTAGCGCGCTCAACAGCTACCTGTGGCGCGAGCACAAGATCATCTCGGTGGCGATCAACCACGCCGAGTTCTCGGGGCTGCGGATCTCGCCGAGCGTGTTCACGACGCTCGAGGAACTAGATCGATTCTGCGAGGCTGTCGAGCACGCTATTCGCCACGGCGTCGCCGCCTGAACAGCTCGCGAGACGGCTGCGTAGCTGCAGAAATGCTGCCAGCATCAGAGCCATGTCGATGAGTTCGAGGCTTTCCTCGAGCACGATGAGGTGACGCGCCTGCCCGTTGATGGGATCGAGCAGCTCGACAGCCGGCACCAGCATCCACATCGTTAACGCGGCGATGATCAGCGATCGATCGCCCGACCGTGGCCCGGCTTTCCGCGGCAGCCAACGTCCCATGATCAGTGCGGCGACCAGTCCGATGGGTGCGAGCAGCACGACCCAGGTGTAGAGCCCGGAAATTCCTGCAATGTCGCCCATACGTGCGCTGAAGACGAGTCCGAGGAGTTCGTGGATCGAGGCGGTCTCGTCGAGCGAGAGGAGGCGAACATCTCGGCCACCAGGCCCCACGCGATCGTGCCGCGCCGATGCCGTGTCGCGAGGTCAAGTGCGATCGCTGCTAGCAGGAGCAGGCTGGTCGATGAAAACCAGACCGCGACGTTACTTTCGGCGTCGAGATGAAACATCGCGCGCACGGTCCACGAGTCGATCAGGGGCGAGAGGTTGATCGCCACCAGGACGGCGGTGATGCCGAGGTGGAAGGCGAGCACGCGCCGCGCCGCCGGTACCAGCCAGGGCCCTTCCGTCGTTTGGTCCGAGGTTGAGTGCGGGGTCATCTGCGGGCGACCCGTTGGAACAGTTCGCGAGCAGGGCCTTCGAGGCCTGTTGCGCGCAGAAGTTGCTTGGCGTTCTCGCGTGGGGGCACGTCGAGTAGCCGTCCCACGCCGCCGCGGATGCCGCGGGCGAACAGCCACAGGCGGTGGGCCTGGATGCAGTGCGGTTTCCATTGGAGGTGCCAGGGGAGCCCTGTGACCATGTTCACCGCATGCACCGGCGCACCAGAGGCGGATGGTCTCGGCGAGGAGCAGTTTGCCGGCGCCATAGTTTGCCCACGCGTCGTCGAAAGAGGTTTTCAGGAGCTGTAGTTGGCCATCGACCATGATGTACAGCTGCGCTGCGATGTCGACGCCCTCGACGCGCAGAAAGTGGATAACGGTGCGGTCCTGCCGCGCCAGATGGAGCAGCGAGGCGAGGATCGCCCGGCGCTGAGGCAGGTCGTTGCGGAGGGTCGAGCCGTCGGTCTTCTTCCACGAGCGGTCATCGACCGCGAGGAATCGATTGAAGGCCTCGCCGATCTCGTCAGCGTGAGTGGTGGCCTCGAGCTCTACTGCGTGGGTCTTCGAGAGTCGCCGCAGCAGGCGCCTGACGCCCGAGCGCGTTTTCGGCGTCATCTCGCTGAGCAGCGCTTCGTAGCCGTCCGGAAATTCGATGAGGGACCGAAACGACGTCGGAGTGCTAGTGCTGGGCCATCCCCCTTCGAGCAAGCCGCTGCCGTCCTCGACACGATCGAGCAGGAGCGAGCGGACGCGTCGACCCTCGAGCCGCGTGGAGAAGAGCGCGGCCAGCGCGGCGGGCGATCCCGCTCCGCGAGCGCCCAGGATCGGCTGGCGAAACAGCGGGCGTGGCGTAGCGCTCCCGGTGCGTCGGCGCGGATCGGCACAAGGCTCTGCACCTCACCGCCCTCGAGCGTCACGATCGCGGGCGTGGCGTCCTCGTCGTCGGCGTCGTACTGGGCCTGCAGATGGCCGGCTACCCAGTCGGGGTCGGTCAATGCATCGCGCTCGCGCGAGTCGAGCTCGCGCCAGTAGTTGCGCCAGGGTTCGAAGGTGAGCCCGGAGGCCGCAGCCGCGGCTCGGATCTCTTCCGAGTCGAGTGGGACGATTTCGACGCGGTCCACGGGTGCGGCCGGCCGCGGTAGCCGAATCACTTCCCCGCGGGTCTCCGCCATTCGGGCAGACGCGTGTTCCTGTCGCACTTGGGGCTTCGCCATGACAACAGGTTAGCCAGTCGCTCGCCGCCGCCGGAGCCGAAAGTGCGCCAAACCGGCGGACTCCGAATGCCGCCGGCTACGGGCGGCCAACGGCGGACGCTGGTGGCGAAATCGCGGCTATACTCGCCGCATGGAAGGGTTCAATGTCAGCGTCCCGATCGACGTCACGTTCCGCGACGTTGATGCCATGGGGCACACCAACAACGCCGTCTATCTGACCTGGTTCGAGTGCGGCCGCATCGGCTACTGGAAGGCGATCCGCGGCGACGACGCGAACTACGTCGACGTGCCGTTTGTTCTCGCGCGCACCGAAATCGACTTCGTCGCGCCGACTTTCGCCGGCGAGCGCCTGGAAGTCGGCGCGCGTGTTGTCCGGCTGGGCAACCGTTCCTTCGACATGGCTTATCGGATCGTCCGTCAATCGGACGGCGAGCTCGTGGCACGCGGCGTGTCGGTGCAGGTTATGTACGACTACGCGGCAAAAGCGTCGACCTCGATGCCCGGGGAGTTCCGCGACGCGCTGATACGGATCGACGGCGAGGAACTGTGCGCGGCCGGCGCGGCCGACGGATGACGACGCTCACCGTAGCTGTGATCACGCGCAACGAGGAAGCAAACCTTGCTGCGTGCCTGGACTCGGTGGCGTTCGCCGACGAGTTCGTCGTTGTCGACGATGGCTCGACCGACGCTACCCGCGAGATCGCCGCGAGCTATACCGACAAGGTGTTCGCGCGTGAACTCGACCGCTTCGGGCGCCAGAAGCAATTCGCCATCGAGCAGGCCACCTGTGATTGGATCCTCGTGCTCGACGCCGATGAGCGCGTGTCCGTTGAACTGGGCGTCTCGATCCGCGACATCCTCGAGGGTGAAAGCAGCGCTGTCGATGGATATCTCGTGCGGCGC
>Ga0115002_10007383_pt1 | contig 12392 bp, 8 predicted proteins | sample ArcticOcean_MG_C_8_FD_89576 | JGI IMG/M metagenome (GOLD analysis project Ga0115002, IMG submission 89576) | Marine microbial communities from western Arctic Ocean - ArcticOcean_MG_CB11_86 | ecosystem: Environmental > Aquatic > Marine > Oceanic | place: Arctic Ocean: Canada Basin | collected...
CATCGTTGCAGCAAAATCGATATTCCACCCTTCAGGAATTTGCACGCCAAACTTGCTCGAATCACGCACCGTCGCAGCGACACGGGCCGCACTGATGATTGCTTTCGACGGTACACAGCCAACATTCAAGCAATCTCCCCCCATAAGGTTCCGTTCGATGATCGCAACTTTCGCCCCCAACCCGGCCGCTCCTGCTGCCGTAACAAGTCCTGCCGTACCGGCTCCGAGAACGACCAAGTTATAGCGTCCATCAGGAGTCGGGTTCACCCAATCGGGTGGATGCACGTTCGATTCCAGTACACGGTTATGTTCATCAAAAGGCTGTAATTCATTCGAGTGGGTCATTTGATCGCTGGCTTTCATTTTGAAAGGTGAACCGTGAGCGAGAAACAATTATTACCTGTTCGCTTTCAGATTGCATCTGGATTCTATTCAAAATTCGATTAGAACCATCGATCCCACCAGAGGGCCAACATTAAAATGCCAAACAGTGCATGCCCAGATTCGATTTCTCGATTTCTGTGGGCCTGAGCCCAGGCGAGTAGATCTTCTGTTTGAAATGGTCCGTCTGAAGCAAATGATGAATTCTGCACGGCGTCTTGGAATAGAGGATACAGTTCATCTCGCATGGCTTGTTCGATGGGGACATTGAACCCAGTCTTCTTCCGCGAAGAAATGCCAGGTCCGATTTTGCGGGATAAATGTTTTCGTAAGATAATTTTGTTCTTCGAGGGACGAAAACGACTCATCAGAAATCGATCTGGTAGTGAAGCGCAGAATTCGACCAGCTCATGGTCTAAAAATGGCACACGTACTTCCAAGCCGTGTGCCATGCTCATCCGGTCAACTTTCACCAACATGTCATTCGGCAGGTAATAAGTTAAATCGGCATGCAGCATTCGTTTTAATGGGCTGGTGGCATCGGGGGCATTTAAATAGTGTGCAGCATAATCGTCAAGCGGGCTATCATCTGCTGAGAAAAAATCGGCTTTGCATAAGGACCGTTTGTCAGAGTCTCGTAAGTAAACTCGCCAACTGCTGAAATCTCTACCAACAGGTTCTTCCGCTCCTAGAACAAACCGCTCGGCAAACTGTCGAGTGTTATAGCGACTGTCCGAAATCGGTAAAGACAGCGCAGCCTTGCGGCAACTGGCACGCAGCCATTTTGGAAGATGGCGGTAAACTGATGCCAAATGGCCTGCGCGATAAGTTGAGTAGCCGGCCAGTAACTCATCGGCGCCATCACCGGATAATGCGACGGTCACATTCTCAGAGGTGACTTTACACAAATGATAAACGGCCAGCGAGGAAGAATCTGCAAACGGTCCGTCACAGTATTGGCTCATCTGCTGGACGGTTTCTTCAAGATTCATGTCAGCGGTCAGGCGATGATGATTTGTGCCGATTCGATTTGCGGTTTCCGCCGCAAGGTCTGATTCATCAAAGCTGCTCGACCGAAATCCTGCAGAGAATGTGTGAACATCATTGTTGGCTACAGATTTCATTTCAGCCACGATGGCCGCTGAATCAACGCCTCCAGAAAGAAATGCCCCTAGTGGAACATCGCTGACTAATTGTTGTTCGACTGCCGAAGAAAGTAGTCGAGAGAATTCAGCTTCAGCTTCCTGAGAACTTCGTTCGATGGTTTGCATCGAAAGGGACCAGTATTTGTAGAGTTGGAACGATCCGTTTTGTATGACTGCTTCATGGGCCGGAGGAAGTTGGAACACACCTTTAAACCCCGTTTCCGGGTCGGCGACATAACCGAATGACAGAAATGTGCTTAAGCCGCGAGGATTAGGCAGGCGTACAAATTGCGGGTCGGCAAGAATCGACTTAATCTCGCTGGCAAACCGCACAACGTTGCCAGCAGTTGAGTAGTAAAGCGGCTTCACACCCAGTCGATCTCTGACTAACCACAGTAGTTTCTGATTTCGGTCATACAATGCGAACGCAAAAATTCCGTTAAATCGGCGAACTGCTTCGCGGCCCCATTCAGCATACGCGGCCAAAATAACTTCAGTATCGCAGTTCGTTTTAAAAGAGTGGCCGAGGGCTGTGAGTTCTTTTTTGAGTTCGCGATAATTGTAGATTTCGCCGTTGTAGGTCAGTTGATATCGATTGTGTGAGTCGGACATGGGCTGAGCGCCCGATTCGGTCGGGTCGAGAATGGCCAATCGACGATGCCCAAGGGCAATTCCAGCATCACACCAAACGCCTCGCCCATCAGGGCCGCGATGAGCTAGCACATCGACCATCTCATCGAAGACGTCGGGCGAAATCTGAAAACCGGTGCTCCGGTAGTCAAACACCCCGGCGATACCACACATGGTCTGAGTTCCTACAACTGTCGAGGTTTCAAGCGGCGGCCCGGCGTTCGTTTTCCGACTCGATCGAGTCGGCCTCATCGCGGGATGACTCAAGCTGTTCCAGCCGAAGGGCACTGATTTGATCGCAGACAATTCCCAGGCAAAAGACTTGGATTCCCAAACCGATCAGCAATCCAGCCAATACCGGAAAGCCCTGGCCGTTCATGACCGCTAGCGGAATTCCATACAGTAGGCCCGAAATTAAAAACCCGGCTGAGAGATAGCTGAATGTTCTCAATGCGTTGAACAGAATGAGGATGCGCACAATGGTGTGCAAGGCTCGCATGCCGTCACGCCATTGACTGACGGAACTTTTTCCGACACGCTCATCGACTTGCACTGGATGAAAGATAAGACTTGGGTTTCGTTGCAAGAAGATTAAGGTGCTGGTTGTTGATGCGGAAAACCCGTTGGGCAGCAAATGCAGGTATTGCTTCAATACGCTGAGACGAAAAACTCGCAGTCCGCAGTTCACGTCAGGAATTTTTTTCGCTGCAGCGATTTGTGCTGACCAGTGAATGACCTTTTTCCCTAATGCTCGACATTTTACAAAGTGGCTGTTCGCAGTTCTGGCCCCGATTACTGCATCTGATTGTTCCTGCAAAGCGCAGTCTAGCATGTCGGCCAAATCGGATACGCGATGTTGCCCATCGGCGTCAAACCAAGCAACGAACTCGGTGGTTGACAATCGAACTCCTCGTTTGATGGAAGCCCCGTAGCCGCAATTGAAACGATTTCTGACAACCCGCACACCAAGGGCTTCCGCGATTTCGGAAGTTCGGTCGGATGAGCCATCGTCCATGACAATTATTTCAGCTTCCGCTAAACGTGGTTCGTCTAATAAAGATTTGACTGTATCCCCGATTCCTTGCTCTTCATTGTAGGCAGGGATGAGAACGGTTAGGCATGAACCCGCATCCGGTTCTCGAAAAGCCTTAATGACTTCCATGTGATGTTATCCTTCCTTGGATCAAAGGCCGATTCGCCTTCACACCTAGGGATTGTCCTTTTCAACGGTCAGAGAATCAAGAGGAATTGTGGCAAAACAGCAATTTTATTTGCAGGTGAACGATGCGTCATTACTTCGCGATGCAAAAGTCTCAACGAGTATTAGTGACATTTTTTACTAATACAATTGGGTAGCCTTCTTCTCTGAAGACCTTCACGTTCACTTTCAATTTCTTTGGAACAGCCTCTATAAAGCGCGGAAGCTCATCTTCTAGGAGGAAAATATAGTAGTCCTTCCCAGCATCGAAGAATACATCACCACCTCCTTCCAAATCCATCCAGGCACGCCAATGGTTTCGTGTGACGATCTGTAATTTTGGAGTATCGCGGTTTGTTATATTGAAAAGGTGGAATTGGTCGGGCTGCAATCGACTTTTTAGCACAAGGTTAGTCATCCATTGAAATGAATCCTGGCCTCGGGCAAGGTTGCCCGTCGTCTCGTAAAGCTCTGCACTTTGTAGCAGTTGCGTATTTGGACCAGCTTTGATTTCGTTGCCCCAGCGGGTTAAGGGATAAAATCTTCGCTGAAACCTAGCTTGCTTTCGTTCGATGACAAAAACAGTTTTCACGCTTGATCCGATCGACACAAATAAGATTACGAATAGGCAAATCAACTGCAGGAGACCTGTTCGTTGAAATTGGGGGCAGCCATAGCGAAGTGAGACGAAGGCGATCGTGCAAACAGGTATTACGATTACGCTGAAAAAGTCGACGATCTTCCAACTATATTTATTGGATAAGGAATAACTGATCGTGACGACCGCAAAAGTCATTACGACTGGAATCATGAATCGCAGTGAATCGCAAATGGCATTTCTAAGCAGGATTGTTTTAGTTTTTTTATTATAGATGGAACCAGACACGACAGCGGCACTTCCTGCGCTGCAAATGCAAATACAATTGGCAGAAGCGGTAATGGATAACGCCAGATTACACCCCATGCCCCGCCAATTTGTGTGACGATCAGAAAAATAATCAGTGCCGCGGGAATATTCCAAAGCAGCCAGAGTGTCCATGAATTCGGTTCTTCCCGAATGCGTCGTAGCGAAAAGAAGTACAGCAGAAATGCCAAGGCGGAATAGGCACCAAAGCCATGGCTGAGATACGTAAGATATCTCTCTGAAGAGCGGTCAAATGTTAAATGAAAAAAGACGTTGCCAATTCTCCGGCCGGAAGAAGTAAAAAAGGTCTCCGAGAACGATGAAATCGAATGCTGCCAAAATCGCCAAGCCACTCAACACACCTGCTACTGAAGCACATAGCAGGCGGACGTTTTGTCGTGAGAAAATGGGAAATGAAAAGACGGCTAGAATCGGTAATCCGCAAACAATGCCCGTTTCCTTTGATCGCAGTGCGATCAGAAAAATAATTGCAAGGCTATAGGCAGCGTACGGAGTCCGCAAGCGTCCTGCTCGATCAGCTACTAGAACTCCCAACGCCCCAGCAGAGAGCCAAAACATAACAGTGTAGTCCGCAAATGTGACTCCGAGGTAAGGCAAAAGCTTTTGACTGCCAAAATAAAAAGCCACTGCCAACAGCCCATTCCACCAATGACTGTCCTTCATCAGCAATCGACCAAGCCAGTAGGTCAAATAGACGCAAGAGGCATGTACAAAGGCGGAGAAAAAACGAGCACCGAGAAACGGGTCGTCACAGATCAGAAAAAAGAATCGCTGGAAATAGATGTGAGCAAAGCGATTTAAGATTTTCGGCTCGGGTTCGGGCCAATGAGAATAGTGCATATACAGTAGCTCATCCCATGCGATCGAACCACCAGCGTAGAGGCAGAATACAATGAATGTTACTAAAGTTGTTGCACTAACAATCACCAATTCAATTTTGGAAATCAGGCGATCGTTCCGTTGTCCGACTGGCGTCAAGTCTTCTCTCCCCGAGCTAAAGTCCATTTTTCGGATTGGACAAGAACGCTCATTCCTGCCTACATTACAAGGTAAAGTTATGTGAGACCGAAACCTGAAATCCCCTCCGTGCGTCAGGATTATCTTCATGGATGCTTAGAGAATCAAGAGGGATTGAGCCAGGTGAACACAACGAATCGATTTTCTTCTCACAATGGTTAATAAATTTCAACTTCGTGAATCAATTCGCGTGATAGCTGCTCGATCTTATTGTTTTGATACAATGTCCGAATATGATAGACCAAGACTTTCTCAACGGATTGTTGCATACAATATCCATTTTCTTGAACAGGAAACCAAATATGATGCGGAGCGGACAGGCCAAAAGGGGAAATCGGTTTGGTTGACATCTTGTTGAGATTGCGAAAATAGTTTTGTAGAAACCTATCGAATTGGGAAGCCATTTTGGGGCTATGGTGGACTTTACCGAGTCGTTGTTCTAATTGAATGACATCATCCAAGGATCTCGCATTATTCAATTCAGACAGTATTAACGGGTCTGCCGTAGCCCCTAATGTCCCCACGACAACCGGATCGGGATTGAGATACCCCAATTTGTTTTGGGCGAAATTTAAATCGTAAGGCGACATAAACGATCGCTCAAGAGGATAGATAGCCCCTCCCTCACATTGAACTTCAATATCATAATGGCTGTTGAACGAACAGTCATACCAACCCAACTGCATTGGTCGCGAACACCACGGGGTCAGCAACACGATTGCCAAGCACCCCCAGGCAGTATCTTTCCGAGAAAACAGATCCTGACATTGCGCAGGCAGCCCTTTAAAGCAGAGTGCTAATAACGCAAAGTTCGTTAGAATCCATTTCCAGAAAAATATTCCCGATGCAAGAAAGATCCCAAAATGCATCGCAGCACAGGTGGGAAACACGACCCAGATCATGCGGCGATGAAAGAAAACGAACAGTGGCAAGAGCTCGATGATCATCGTTGAAACCAGGATCGGCTTATTCAACCAGCCAAGTCGTTGCACCCATTTCAAAAAGGTCTCTTCAGGCAAAAGCTTCCAGCCATTGATATAGGCACTCACCGCTAAATTCATCACATCATTTTTTGAAACCCAGTCCAGCTGATACTTCAACACCGTGGGCCACGCATACATTGATGCATGGGTGCAAAGTACCAGAAATATGAAGACGGAAACGTTTTTTTTCCGGAATGTGCAGAGGAATAGAAACACGGAAAACAACAGCAATAGGTCGAATGGCAGACGTTTATCGGTCCAAAGTGAAATCCCTGTGGGTCCAAGTGGGTAACGAAACTGAGAGATAATCAAAAAAATCAACCCGACAGAGACAACGGCAAATGCCGGGTGAACAAGAACGAGAATCGCAACCAGCAGCAACAAAACACGATCCCAAACGTGGTTTTGACCGTAGTACAAATTAAAATCGTAAGCGGCAACGTAGTATGCGAGAACCATTGTCGAAAAGAAGATGAAATAACGTAGCCCTTGTACTTTCCCCAAATTGATCCCAGCTAAGATGGCGAAACCGACTGAAAACTAAAGCAATCGGAAGCAAAAGCGCCAACGCCGACTTGGGTGACTTCAAAGCAGCCAGGAAAATCGACGGCTCAGAATACCGGAACTCTGGAAGAATTAGGTACTGCTCGATGGCTCGATGGTATAACCCGTATCCCACAAGTAGCATTGTTGCGGAGATCCAAAACTCAGTTTTTCCACTGGCATCGAACGGCTTTTCCTGCTGGGCGACTTCTTGCATTGTTTCGATTCAAACGAGTGAGATGACCGATTTGAAAACTAATTCTTCCGTTACTACCTGCGAGAATTGGGGGGTTCATCTTCGCCTGCCAGAACATCAATTGGCCTTGGAGTGGTTGGTGACTCTGCTAGGCTTGACTTTTCGATTTGGTCGATGAACGCAGATTCTAGCAAGACGAACCTTTGGTTTTTGAGAAAAACCGCCGATGAATCCAGCAAGGATTCCGAAACTTGGCTTCGATTGAGGACCAGCCAATCAGCATGCATGATTTCGGAAATCTGTTTTGCGGTCGCGGAATCGATCAGCTTATTCTTCAGTTCATCGACACGACTCAATCGGTGACAACCCTCTACGAATTTTTGCAAGTTCGCATAAGCCAAGAAATTGAGCCCATAGCGCGTAACGCTTAACGGAATTTTACCTTGTGCTAAATAATGCGGGCCATAAACAAGCTCGCTTGGTTTTCGAGCGAGTGAAATCGCTGAGAGCAATTCCAACCGGTCGGCCACTGCACCATGAGGGCCAGAGACCAGCAGGCTCAGATTGAGATAACGCAATCTTGACAATCGCGTAATTCCCAGAATATCTTGAGGGACATAACAAAATATTAGAAAAACAATGGCGATGTAGACCGAAACTCGACGCAATAATAATCGGCCTGACTGGCGAAAAATCTGAAGTTTTGAAATGTTTCCTGAGAGGACACGAATGCCCAGAAGAATGATTGATAGACATATGACATCTAGATAGCGGACTCCTCGAATCAGGTCGAGTTGGTAGGGCATTCGCCCTAGTAATTCAGAAATCTTCCAATCAACGATGGGGACCAAAAAAGTCACAATGCAGAAGCCCGTGACTGCCCCCCAAAGAAATCGAACGGAGGCCCGCCTCTTGACTTGATATGTGACGAGACAGAGGGTCAATCCAGCGACCACGTATTGAATTGATCCAGCCAAGTACGATCCCAAAAACTGCAGAAACACATCCATGTTATGGTATTCTGCACCGTGGTGTTCTTGAGAAAGTCGGACGATTTGAGTATGTGAGATATCTACGGATTCATTCTGATCAACATACCGGGTCGAATAAATCCAAGCATACGGGGCCAGAATAATGATGGCTACAATGCCAGCAGCAATCGCCCATTTCCAATTGTCCAGCCGGAAAGGATTTTTCCCAAACGGCAATGCCATCAATAACGCACCTAATAACGCCGGGGCGCTGACAGGGTGTAAGTAAACCGAAAAGGCCCCACAGGCTGCAGGGATCCACCATTTATTGGGCGTTCGAGCATATCGAACAGCAAGAAGCAATACCCAAGGTAGAAATGCAGAAAACAATGCCCGCGGTTGAATGACTGTCGGACTCCAGAATTCAACAGCAGGGTACTCTCGTTCCATGTACCACAAAGCCAACGAAGAAAAAAAACCGACGAGCCACGAGCCAGAACACAACCGAAACAAACGGTAGTAACCGAACAATCCTGCTGAGATAATAATTAGACTGAGAAAAAACCGGCTGGTATTGTAGTGGAACCCTAGGCGCCCTACCGTCTGCACTAACCGAATATAAAATGGAGTGTACCAACTGAAGTTGCGTGGATCAGAAAAGACTTCATCATTCACAAAAGTGTTAGGGTTGTCGGTTGCAGCAGCCATCGCATTGAGATTTGGCACGTCGGAAGCAACCGGAGTCACGGGCACTCCTGGGTAGAAGGCCAAAGAACCCACTGCTGCCAAACCGAAAAACCCAAAACAGATTGTCCGTTCCCTGATGAACTCCGACCGTCCCGATGCGGGAATGAACGTCAGTTGAGATCTGAACCGGAAATATATTCCTGCCACGAACAACAAGAACGAAAAAAGAGCTGCCAGATAGAATCGCCAGCGTGGCGGGAGTTCTTCCAAAACCAGTAGGTCATTGTTCGCTAAGTCATGAGCCATTTCTTCTGGAAGAATAAATTGACAAGTCCCCGTCGGATTCCAGAAAACTGCACGTGATGAATTGTTGAAAGTCTTTTCAGTCAGAACGGGAGGTGCCAAAATGTGCGTTTGAGATGAGTCAGTCAAATAAACCGTTGGCGGCAGCCCATCCCAGCGTCTTTGGAATTGAGCAGGCGTTTGATCGAGTGTTCCAGACACCAATCCATCATGAAGCTCTAACGTGCATTGAGAAACAGGAATTGTGAAAACTTTAGGATTCCGCTGAAGTTGTAGCTCGGCTAACAGCCAAAGGATTCCAAACATGGACAATAGAAGACATGCACTTCCGCGATTGAATACAATTCGCAGAAGTTTATCTCTAATACCTAATAGGTTGAATTGGTCAATTGCCATCATCTGGTGTCATAACAATCTAAACAGACATCATGTGCTCGGTTTCAAGCGGCAGATTTCTCTGCGCGACCACACGGGTTTTTGGTCAGGAAGGAATACGAATTATCGCGAGGAGTCGAGAGTCGAGAGAGTTCCAAGCCAGCAGAGTCGATCAATTCTAAAACCTGGTCTTTGCGGTAATACTGGGCCAGCTGGGGCGATAACTGATCGTAGACGACTCCTGTAAGATCTCGCAGGGAGATTTTTGAAAGCAATTCAATGTATTCCCCCATAGGAAGCCGAGAACTGCCATCCGATTTCACTCCAAACCAACGATTGATGGTTTTTGAATGGCACCACACTGGGATCGCCAGAATTCGTGAAAGCATCATTAACAATGGCATCGGTAAGTGTGGAGTAATCGTTCTTAATGGTTTGGCCAACCGCAAATACATCTCATTTCCCTCATGCCCATACACCCAGGCAGCCAATTGGCCGACATCGTGTTTGATTAAATCTTTCAGCGCGGCTAAACCTCGTTTAGGATCACTGAGATGGTGTAGCACACCGATTGTCACAACAACATCAAACACGTTCGATTGAAACGGAGGCTCTAATATCGAACCTTGAACGACGGTCACGTTTGGCAAGTGACGTGTGTTCTCCCAACTGGTTTCTACAGATTCTGAATAATCAAAACCAATGACTTTCTGCGGTCCCATCTCGGCCAATTGAGTCAACCAACGTCCGTTTCCGCAGCCTGCTTCCAATACAACTTTTTCCTTGAACGAGTCGCGAGATAAATCAGGCAAGAACGAAAAGAACAAGTCGTCTGACCCCATAAAGCCATCGCACTTGTTGAAGGTTTTCCATTGCTTCCCGAACGACGTGACCGTTGATCGCTCCTTTCGGTTTTGAAATTCCAGTCCCAAACTGGCGATGCCTCGCTCAATTCCGTACTCGCGTCCTTCGCGACTGATAAGAACCCCCGATAAAACTTCATCGCCTTCACATTTTTCGACTCGCAAATCCAACGGCGATCCGGTCGCCGGGCATGCCAAATAGGGAACGGCCCACGTCTTCATAATATCCACCTTTCCTCAATGAATTATGCAAACACCTTCAATGCTTGTTTTTTTCTGTTGCTGCGGCAATCTCTGTTCTCTGCATGCCATCAACTCTCAGCAAAAGAAACTTCTCATTTTGATAGATCGTTAATTCAGTCTCATTCAGGCTGTGATTGATTCTGTCTTTCCGAATCACTAGCAAGCTGGCATACAAAATGCGAGCCGCCTGTAAGACATTCTCTTCCGTGATATTTTCTGTAAGAAGTGTTTGAGATTCGTCAATGGCTTGACGCGCCCGAACGAGTTCTACAGGGTTTGAATAGGCCAGTGACCCTAAATCTTTGCGTAAATAGGTCAACGGAATCTTGGCTTCGCGAAAATACAAAGGCCCCCATACCAATTCATTCGGTTTCCGCAATGCCTGAATCGTCCGCACAACTTCCAATTCACAGCGCAGCCATGATTTCAGCGGCCCGCCGACAAGTAATGAAGCATTTTGTGAAGATTGCCAACCAAACTGGGCTCCCGTCATACAAACCGAAGGCAAATAGAATACGAACATAAACAGAAATCCCCAGGTTCTCACACGACGCAAATCGAGAGGCTTCCATGACAGAATCCACGATGGCCAAGGAATCTCAAATCGCTTCTGCTGCCAAAACCGCATTCCTACACAAACCACAGTTAGCAAAAACACTTCGGTCGAACGAATATTACGAATTAAATCACATTGAAAAGGAAACCGCCCCTGCTTCCATGCCAAGAACTGATCGATCGCCGGTATCAGAAAAACGACGATCGAGAACCCTAAGCCTGCTCCCAACAAAAAACGAACAGTCGGCGTTCTTCTTCGGAAAGCAACAAGGCAACCTAACAAGCCCGTCACACACCAGAACTTTGGGCTGCTAAGTACAAAGGGAATGAGTTCGCCCACGAACAAACGGATGTCAAAAAATTCTGGAGAGAGCCGTTCATGGGCATAATGCAATGCTTTTTTCGCTACGGCAGGATCGACAGCGATAGTTCCTGCAAACTTTGCCGCATAAATTAAAATGTAGGGCAGCATCACTAAAATTGCACAGGCGGCTGCAATGCACCCATACCCTAGCCTTCGAAGAAATGCCCCCTGTCCTGCAATCACGAAGCCCGTCAGTATTGAAGCCGTCAATGCCGGGGAACTAACGGGATGCACATAAAACAATAACGCAGACGCTACCGCTGGAATCGACCAGCAGTTCGGTCGACGAAAATAGTGCACTGCCAACAACACGACCCAAGGCAACCCAGAACGAAAGGCAACACGCGGAATATAAAACGTTTGAAACCATCCACCTCGCGGAGGGTACTCGGACTGCAAATACCACAGCCCTATCGCCGCACAAAAGGCAAACCATTCCGCACGAGATAGAAATCTGAAGAGCCGGAAATAACCGAACAAACCTAGCAAGGTTGTCCCGACCGCGAAGAAAGCTTGGCTCGTATTGAAATGAAATCCAAACGCCCCGACCCATCTCACGGCTTGCACATACACCGGCGTGTACCAATAAAAGTTTTGGGGGGCGGAAAGAAACTTATCCTGCTCAAACAATTCGGGCGATTCTTTAGCCGCCGCAAATGCATTGATATTCGATGCATCGGAAGAATACGCACGAGCAGGAATGCCCGGGTAAAATGCCATGCCCGAAAACAGAGCCAACACGATAAATGATGAAACGACAACAACGGGAGAAATCTGCGAAACTTCATTCTGAAGTTCGATCCGGGCAGTTTTTCTCACTTGAAATAATACAGTTCCACCGCCAAGGAACAGAATTGAAAAAAATAACGGCACATAAAACAGCCCGCGATGCCGCAATATTTCAACTCGCAGAGCCAATTGATCTACTTCCGATTCATATACGCTTGCCTGAAGCCGAAACCGACATTTCTGCCCGGAACGTATCAAGACCGATTGTGGTTGCTCCGAAAATC
>Ga0115002_10007385_pt1 | contig 12390 bp, 12 predicted proteins | sample ArcticOcean_MG_C_8_FD_89576 | JGI IMG/M metagenome (GOLD analysis project Ga0115002, IMG submission 89576) | Marine microbial communities from western Arctic Ocean - ArcticOcean_MG_CB11_86 | ecosystem: Environmental > Aquatic > Marine > Oceanic | place: Arctic Ocean: Canada Basin | collected...
CCCGCCTCCGGCAAATCAAACTGCCAGAGACTGAAACATGGCCGAGTTTTAACCCGACACGGCAGGACAAGCCCCACCGTTAGCGTGGCCGCGTTTTGCACCGTGAATTACAAGTGGGCATAACGGTTTGATTGTGCCGTATCGGCAAAGGCCCATCCGGTATGGACCATGTTGAGGGACAGATCGAAGCCATCGGCGAGACATTCGGCGAGGGGCGGGGCGCCGACCGGGCGGCCGACGATCCGGCATTCGGTCTGCGCCCCGGTCAGCAGATAGGCGAGGGCCGCGCGCGCGGGCCTGCCGCAGGGATAGTTTTGCCCTTCCATCGCGCAGTCCTGGTCCAGATCGGGCGTGTCAATATCGGCCAGGCGGACGACCGTTCCCTCGATGCTCAGGCGGCGCCCGTCGATCGCTTCCGCGGGGCCAGCAGGCCCAGCGCGAGTTGGGTCATTCGAAGATGTATGGACGAGATCACTCCCTGACATCCAGTGCATTGTCTCGGTCGGGAACATCCCCCTGGTCGAACGGCGGCGAAGACCGGGGACGCTGCCGGGGGTGGCAGCCAGCGGAGGCCAGGGGTGCCGCATGTAGTTGATCGCCGCCAGGCGGCCCGGTACGGTCGGCGGTTGCCCGAACATGGAGGTCGATGATGGACGACGACGGCGCGGGGCAGGCGGTGCCCACGGTTCAGGTGGATAACGAGCGGGTGCGGGTGACCGAATGGCGCTTCGCGCCCGGGGCCTCGACCGGCTTTCATCGGCACGAATACGACTATGTCGTCGTCCCGGTACTCGATGGCGATCTCGTGATCACCGGAGCCGAGGGCGAAAGCCGGAGCAGCTTGAAGACCGGGGTTTCCTATTTCCGGCGCGCCGGGGTCGAGCACGACGTCAAGAACGGCAATCCGTACGAATTTGCCTTCATCGAGATCGAGATGAAGTAGGACGGGCCGGGCAGGGTATGACAGGGAGGCGTCACCGGTCGTGAAGGTTCGCCTCCATATCGTCCTGCCCATCCTCGTCCTTCTGGCCGGCGCCGGACTGCGTTACCTGGACCCGCCGATCCTCGACGCCGCCCGGCTTCGCACTTTCGACATTCTGCTGCGCTTGCATCCCCGGGTTTACGATCCGAATCTGCCGGTTCGCATCGTCGATATCGACGATGCGTCGCTCGACCGGCTGGGCCAGTGGCCATGGCCGCGCACGGTCGTGGCCGAACTGGTGGAGCGGCTGACCGATGCGGGCGCGGCCGTGATCGCCTTCGACATCGTGTTCGCCGAACCCGACCGCACGTCGCCGGCCAGGGTTCTCGATCTCTGGCCGCAGACCGCTGCGGTCGCGGATCTGCGGGCGCGCATCGGGGAATTGCCGGATCACGACGACGTGCTGGCGAATGCCATCGCCCGGTCGAATGTGGTTACCGGCTACGCCATGTCCCATGTCGGCGGCGCGCTGCCCGAGCTCAAGGCTGGTTTCGCTTTCGCCGGGCCGGATCCCTTGCCCTTCATTCCCGGCTGGCGCGGGGCGGTCGTCAACCTGCCGCAGATCGAGGCCCTGGCCAACGGGAACGGCAGCTTCAGCGCGACCCCCGACCGCGACGGAATCTATCGCCGGGTGCCGCTGCTCCAACGGATCGGCGAGAACGTCTATCCCTCCCTCGCGGTCGAGGCGCTGCGAATCGCTCTGGGCGCCAGCACCTATCTGGTCAAATCGGTCGGGGCGAGCGGCCTCGAATCCTATGGCGAGGAAATCGGCGTCAACGCCATCCGGATCGGCGACTACATCGTGCCGACGATGCCGGATGGACGGATCTGGGTGCATTTCGCTGGGTCCCGGCCCGAACGCTACGTGCCGGTCTGGGAGATCTTCGAGCCCGATTTCGACCCCGCGCGGGTCGCCGGCCAGATTATTTTCGTCGGCACCTCGGCGCCGGGTCTGGTCGATCTGCGGGCGACGCCGCTCAACCCGGTGGCGCCGGGAGTCGAAGTCTATGCCGAGATCATCGAACAGATCCTGTCGGGCGAGTTTCTCGCGCGCAACGACATGGCCGGCGGCATCGAACTCCTCTGGCTCCTCGTCTTCGGCGCTCTCATCATCTACCTGATTCCCAAGGTCGGCGGCCGGTGGAGCGGCCTTTTGGGTCTCGGTGCGATCGGTCTGGCGATCGGCGCTTCCTGGTACATGTTCGCGGTCCAGGACCGGCTGTTCGATCCGCTCTATCCTTCGCTCGTCCTGCTCGCCGTCTATCTGGTTGAAAGCGGCCTGATCTTCCTGCGCACGGAGCGCGAGCGACGCTGGGTGCGCAATGCTTTCTCGCGCTATCTCTCGCCTGCGGTGGTCGACCAGTTGGCCGACGATCCGCAACGCCTCGCTCTGGGCGGCGAGATGCGCGACATGACCGTGCTGTTCTGCGATATCCAGGGTTTCACGCGGATTTCCGAGGGCTACGACGCCCAGGGCCTGACCCGCTTCCTCAACGGCTTCCTGACCCCGATGACCGATGTCCTGCTGGCCCATGGCGCGACCATCGACAAATACATGGGCGATGCGATCATGGCCTTCTGGAACGCGCCCGTCATGGAGCCGGGCCATGCCCGCCGCGGCTGCGAGGCCGCGCTCGCCATGGCCGCACGGCTGGTCGATCTCAATCGGCGCTGGGCCGAGGAGGTGCGGGCCGAGGGCCAAAGCCCCGTGCCGGTCCGCATCGGCCTGGGCCTCAACACCGGGCGCTGCTGCGTCGGCAATCTCGGCTCCGACCAGCGCTTCGACTATTCGGTGATCGGCGACGAGGTCAATCTGGCCTCCCGCCTTGAGGGCCAGACCCGGATCTACGGCGTTCCGGCGATCCTGGGTCAGGAGACCGCGGCAGGAGCGGAAGGGCTGGCCCTGATCGAACTCGACCTGCTGCGGGTCAAGGGCAAGACCGAGACGAGCCGGGCCTACGCCCTGCTGGGCGGCGCCGAAATGGCGGCCGATTCCGGATTTGGCATCTTCGCCGAATCCCATGAGGCCCTGTTGGCGGCCTATCGGGCCGGCGATTGGGATGGGGCGGAAGCGCTGCTTGCCGCATGCCGCAAGACCGCGCCGGTTCCGCTCGACACCCTCTACGACCTCTATGCCGCGCGGATCGCCGCCTTCCGCACGACACCGCCGCCGCCCGACTGGGACGGGGTCCACATCTCGCTCGAAAAGTGACGTGCCGCACCGAAGAGGGGAGTTGTGCGCGTGGTGCGAAGGTAGGTTGTAGCCTCCGCGCTTATTCCAGGGCACGGAACCGCTCTCTTGCGGGACGGTCCGGGGCTTGTCCGCATAGCCTGATCGAGCGGCCTGTCCCAGCAGGGGGCCGCCTAGATCGCCCGTCGAAGAATCATTGCCCCTTGATGGAGTGTATCTCTCTCGACTCATGTTTCGGCGTGGGATCGGTTGCAGAGACGAAGAAGTTTTTTCAACTCAAGAGAATCAATTCGAATTTCCGCCCAATCGAAACACGGCTAGTCTGCAACGGTCGCGGCATCGGGTCGCCGTCCGCTTGGGAAATGGGATCCTGATCGCCGTCGTGTCTTTGTGCAGATATGCGGCAGGGGCCATGAACGCGACCGACAACGCGGCGGAAACAGCAGGACGACGGGGAGGACCGGCCACGGCTCCCGCCGTCTCGCCGGCCGATATCCTGGACATACTGGGCGTCGCGCTGCGCGATTTTCGCGCCGCACCGGCCCATGATCTGGTGCTGGGCGGCTTCTACGCCGTCGGCGGTTGGTTGCTGGTCCTGCTTCTGCTAGTGCTCGATCTGTCGTTTCTCGTCTACCCGCTCGCGGCCGGTTTTGCCCTCGTCGCGCCGTTCATGGCGGCCGCCTTCTACGCGGTGAGTCATATCCTGGAACGCGGCGAGACCGTAACATGGCGCGGTATCTTCGCGTCAGCCTGCCCAGCGTGCTGGACCTGGTCTTCACGACGCCGGCGGGGCTGATGTTCCTCGCGTTCGGGCACCTCGCCGGGGTGATGATCGCGTTTGCGGTCTTCTCGTTCTCGGTCATGTCCTTCCCGATGCTCTTCGACCGGAACGTCGATTTCATCACCGCCATGATCACGAGCGTGAAAGCGGTTGTCGTGAACCGGTCCTTCATGATCCTGTGGTGTACGACCATCGCCGCACTGATCGGCGTCTCCCTCCTGTCGGGATTGATCGGCCTTTTCGTGATCCTGCCGGTCCTGGGCCACGCCTCTTGGCACGTGTACCGGCGCCTGTTCCCGCTGGACGGTCCAAGCGCCGACGCCTGAAACCCGCATCCGCACCGATATGGCCCTGATCGGCGCGGCCTCGCACCGAAGGCGGCGAGGAAGTGCCCGGTTCTGTGAGGGAGCGGCGGGAACCGGGAGCCAATGCTCTCTGCATTCAGCCCCCTACCTCGGGGCAGCGCGAGCAGGTAAGAAGCACATTGGCTGGTGCGAAGGCCCGATGCCATTGAGTCTGCGCACTGGCGGATACCACCGGAATCGCCTGAGGACTTTCCTTGGAACGCCGTGCGGCAACAGGGCGGCACTATATGGTCGGAGGCGGCATCGTGCCCTTGGCGGCGGTGGTGCTCCTTGTGCACGAAGGCTGCGAGGCCAAGGACCGGATGTTGCTGGGCCCTGGGGCCGAAGAGATCGTGACACTCAATCGCTTGCTGCCGACGCCGAAGCGGCGGCTGGGACGGCGTCCACATCTCCCTGGAGAAGTGAGGGCGCGGGAAAAAAAGGGGCCGGATCTATCGATCCGGCCCAAGCTTAGCGTTTGGAGAGGAGGCTCCATCAGGAGCCGTGGGCTGGAGCCTTAGAACGGTTGCCCGATCCAGAGCTTGGTGGGGAGCGTCAACGCGGCGGACAGAAAAACGAGCTGTAACGCGATAACGAGCGCTGCTGCTTCGGTCATCTCTGCCTCCCTTGTTTCCGTTTCCCTATCGGCGTCAACCCGGCCACCGATGCCCACACGATATGACGCCCCCGTCACGCGGAAAGTGATGGCCATCACACAGCGGATATTTTTTTCCGATTTGTGCGAATTTCTTCCGAACGCTGGATGTCGGGCCGTCGGCAAGGCGCCATTCCCGGGCTATTCCCCGCGAAATTCCTCGACCATGTCTTCCAGGCGCTCGACATCGTGGACGATCAGGGCGTTCCGGTCGCGGGTCACGAGCTTGGCGCGCGACAGATCGCCCAGCACCCGGGCGACCGTCTCGCGCGTCGTGCTGACCCGGCTGGCGATATCCGAATGGATCGGAATGGGGCGGACCAGCGCGGTGTTGTCGTCCTTCTCGTTCTCGCGGGCCAGACGCAGAATCTCAGCGTGGACCCGGTTATGGGCGCCCAGGGTGCTGAGATCCATGATCCGGTCGGTCGCGCGCCGGATGATCTGGGCGAGGCGCTTGAGCAGCGCGAAGGATATGGCGGGATGGGTGCGGGCCATCTCCTCCAGGCGCTGGGGCGACAGGGTCGCGACAGTCGTGGTGTTCAGCGCGACGATATTGGCCGAGCGCGGCTGGCCGTCGATGGCCGCCAATTCGCCGAAATAGCCGCCCGTATCGATATCGTCGAAACTAATCTCGCGCCCGCTCAGGGAAAAGTTCACGACCCGGACGCGGCCCGAGACGACGAAGAAGATGTCGCGCGAATCGCTATGCCGGTCGATGATCTGCTCATGCGCCGGATAGCTGCGCCAAGCGCAGGCCTTCTCGAGCGATTGCCGCTCGACTTCCGTTAGCTCCGCCAGCAATTCGATGCCGGCCAAGGATTGCTCTTCGCCCTTGGTCACGCCCGGGCCCCCTGTTTCGCATTGCTATCTTATGAGTCGCGGGCTGGCCTGGCGAGTGGGAATGCTCCTCAAGGGCCATTCCTGGCCCTTTTCGGGCTGCCGACGGCGTTGTTGCTGCCTCCGGATGGCGCGGTTATAGTGCGCCGCACAAGATATTGCAGTGCAACAATACAAAAAGAGAGGTCAAATGTCGCCAGACGCTTCCACCGCCGCCACGACTGAGGCGCGTCCGTTCGGTGATCATGAGCAGCATGGTTATTTCCTTGAGGATCTGACCGCCGGCATGACGGCGGTCTACGGCAAGACCGTCACGGATGCCGATATCGTCCTGTTCACGGGCGTCTCCGGCGATACCAACCCTCTGCATCTCGATCATGCTTTCGCCAGCCGCACCATGTTCGGTGGCCCCATCGTGCACGGCATGCTGACCGCCAGCTTGATTTCGACCGTGGTGGGCACTCGGCTGCCGGGCCCCGGCTGCATCTATCTCAGCCAGAACCTGCGCTTCCGCGCCCCGGTGCGGGTCGGGGACACCGTCAAAACCCGTGCGACCATCGTCGAGGTCATCGCCGAGAAGCGCCGGATCCGCCTGGAAACGGTCTGCAAGGTGGGCGATACCGTCGTGCTCGACGGCGAGGCGCTGGTGATGGTTCCGACCCGCGCGGCCGCGGCCGCCGAATAGGCGAACGCAGGTTGCACGCCGCCGGGAAGCCGCTAGTCTCCCTGGCGGAGAGGACGGCGCCAGCATGCGGTTATTTCACCATCATACCGATCTGCCGGACGACGCGCGCGGCGCGGTCGTCGCCATCGGCAATTTCGACGGCATCCACCGGGGCCATCAGGCCATCATCGGCGAGGCCGGTCGGATCGCGTGGGCCACGGGCCGGCGTCTGGCCGTGCTCACTTTCGAGCCCCATCCGCGCCAGGTGTTCCAGCCCGGTGCGCCGCCCTACCGTCTGACGCCCCTGCGAATCAAGGCGCGGCAAATCGAGGAACTCGGTGTCGACGATTTCTTCGTTCTGCATTTCGACGAGGCGCTGGCCGCCGTCGGAGCGGAGGATTTCGTCATGGATATCCTGGTGCGCGGCCTCGCCGCGCATAGTGTTGTGGTCGGCTACAACTTCTCCTTCGGCCATCGCCGCCTGGGCAATGTTGAACTGCTCCTGGCCCTGGCCGAGCGCGAGGGCTTCGGCCTGACCAGCGTGTCGCCGGTCGAGAGCGCCGAGGGCATCACCTTCTCCTCGACCGTCATCCGCGACCTCCTGCAACGGGGCGAGCCGGGTCGCGCCGCGGCGATCCTCGGACGCTTCTGGGAGATCGAGGGCCGGGTCGAAGGCGGTGACAAGCGCGGCCGCACGATCGGCTTTCCCACGGCGAATGTCCCTTTGGGCGACTACATCGTGCCCGCCCACGGCGTTTATGCGGTGCGTGCGGGAATCGATCGGGGGGGCGAGACCGTCTGGCATGGCGGCGCGGCCAATCTGGGCCGCCGGCCGACGGTCGATGGGCGCAGCGTGACCCTGGAGGTCAATCTCTTCGATTTCGACGGCGATATATACGGCGAACATCTGCGCGTCGCCCTGGTCGAACGGCTGCGCGTGGAGAAGAAGTTTGACGGGTTGGACGCTTTGAAGGCACAAATCGCCCGCGATTGCGACGCCGCGCGGGCCGTCCTGGCGCGCCTCGCTGCCGATCCGGCGGCGGGTATCGGCGGTGAACGAGTAGAATCATGAGCCGAGACTATAAATCGACGGTCTTCCTGCCGAAGACCGAATTCCCGATGCGTGCCGGGCTGGTTGAACGCGAACCGACCTTGCTCGCGCGCTGGGCCGAACTGGGCCTCTACCAGCGCCTGCGCGAGCAGTCGAAGGGCCGCGAGAAGTTCGTCCTCCATGACGGGCCGCCCTATGCCAACGGCCATCTCCATATCGGCCATGCGCTCAACAAGATCCTCAAGGACGTCATCAACCGCTCCCAGCAAATGCTGGGCAAGGACGCCAATTACGTGCCCGGCTGGGACTGCCACGGCCTGCCCATCGAGTGGAAGATCGAGGAACAGTACCGCGCCAAGGGCCAGGACAAGGACGAGGTGCCGATCATCGAATTCCGGCGTGAATGCCGTGAATTCGCCGAGAAATGGGTCGGCATCCAGTCGGAGGAATTCCAGCGGCTCGGCGTCGTCGGCGACTGGGAGAATCCCTATCTGACCATGGCCCTCGAGGCCGAGGCGCGGATCGCGGCCGAACTGATCAAATTCGCCGAGAACGGCCGCCTGTTCCGCGGCTCGAAGCCGGTCATGTGGTCGGTGGTCGAGAAGACCGCCCTGGCCGAGGCCGAGGTCGAGTATCACGACCATGTCTCGACGACGATCTGGGTGAAATTCCCGGTAGTCGCCGCCGACGACGATCTGGCTGGCGCCGAGGTCGTGATCTGGACGACCACGCCCTGGACGATCCCCGCCAACCGGGCGATCGCTTACGAAAAATCCATCGACTACGGCCTCTATGAAGTGACTGCCGCGCCCGACGACAATTGGGCGAAGACGGGCGATCGGCTGATCATGGCCGACGTCCTGGCCGAATCGGTCATGAAGGCGGCGCGGGTCGAAGCCTATGAACGCAAGGCGGCTGTCGATCCTTCCCGGATCGCGCGCTGCGCCCATCCGTTCCGCGGACTCTCCGGCGGCGAGGGCTATTGGGACTACGATGTGCCGATGCTGGCGGTGGATTACGTGTCCGATGATGCCGGCACCGGCTTCGTCCACACGGCGCCCGGCCATGGCGCCGACGACTACATCACCTTCCTGCAGAACCGCGATGTCTTCGCCGACGTCGGACTGACCGAAGTGCCGCATACCGTGGGCGAGGCGGGCGAGTATTACGACCATGTCCCTTTGCTGGCCGGCAAGCGGATCTACACCGACAAGGGCAAGGACGGCGACGCCAACGCCGCGGTGGTCGGTCTTCTGGCGCAGACGGCTGCGCTGATCGCTCGGGGCCGCGTCACCCATTCCTATCCTCATTCCTGGCGCTCCAAGGCGCCGCTCATCTTCCGCAACACGCCCCAGTGGTTCATCGCGATGGGCGATGACAAGGGAGCGGACGGGTTGCGCACGATCGCCCTTGAGGCGATCGATGCGACGCGCTTCGTGCCCGAGTCGGGCAAGGCGCGCCTGCGCGGCATGATCGAGACCCGCCCGGACTGGGTGATCTCGCGCCAGCGCGCCTGGGGCGTTCCCATCGCGGTCTTCGTGCGCAAGTCCGACGGCGAGGTGCTGATCGACGCCGAGGTCAATCGGCGCATCTTCGATATCTTCCGCGAGGAAGGGGCCGATGCCTGGTTCGAGGAGGGCGCGGCCGCGCGTTTCCTCGGCGATGGCCACGATCCGGAGGACTGGGAGAAGGTCGACGATATTCTCGATGTCTGGTTCGAATCGGGTTCGACCCATGCCTTCGTGCTCGAACAGCGCGAAGACCTCAAATGGCCGGCCTCGCTCTATCTCGAAGGCACCGACCAGCATCGCGGCTGGTTTCATTCCTCGCTGCTCGAATCCTGCGGCACGCGCGGCCGCGCGCCCTTCGATGCCGTGCTGACCCATGGCTTCATCCTCGACGAGAAGGCGCAGAAGATGTCCAAGTCTTCGGGCACCGCGCTCTCGCCCCAGGACGTCGTGGAGAAATTCGGCGCCGATATCCTGCGCCTCTGGGTGGTCGGGACCGACTACACCAAGGACCCGGTCTTCGGCCCGGAAACCCTGAAGCAGATGTCCGATATCTACCGGCGCCTGCGCAACACCCTGCGCTATCTGCTGGGCGGCCTCGAAGGCTTCGAGGAAAGCGAAAGGATCGGCTACGAGGCGATGCCGGAGCTTGAACGCTGGGTGCTGCACCGCGTTTACGAATTCGATTCGGGGCTGCGCGAGGCCTGCGACAGCTTCGAATTCCATGCGTTGTTCGCGCGGCTTCATACCTTCTGCGCGGTCGATCTCTCGGCGCTCTATTTCGATATCCGCAAGGACGCACTCTATTGCGACGCACCGGATTCGGACAGCCGCCAGGCCGTGCGCACGGTGCTCGATATCCTGTTCGACCATCTGACGGCCTGGCTGGCGCCCTTCGCCTGCTACACCGCGGAAGAGGCATGGCTTGCCCGCATCCAGGACGGGGCCGACGCGTCCGGCCGGGCGGTCAGCGTCCATCTCCGGACTTTCCCGGAGGCGCCAGCCGAATGGTCCGACGCCGCGCTCGCCGCGAAATGGCGGACCGTGCGGGACCTCCGCCGGGTCGTGACCGGCGCGTTGGAGCGCGAAAGGGCCGAGAAGCGAATCGGCTCCAGCCTCCAGGCCCAGCCGGTGATCTATGCCCCTGCGGAGTACGCGGCCGCCGTCGAAGGCATCGATCTGGCCGAGTTGTGCATCACCTCGGCGGTCGATCTGCGTTTCGAGCCGGTGCCCGAAGGGGCCTTCACCCTGCCCGATGTTCAGGGCGTCGGCGTGGTCCCGAGCCTGGCCGAGGGCGGAAAATGCGAGCGCTGCTGGAAGGTTTTGCTTTCGGTAGCCCAAATCGAAGGCCATGACGATCTCTGCGACCGCTGTGCGGACGCGGTCGATCGCCAAGGCCCGGCCGCCGCCTAGGCCCGCGATGGGATCGCCCGTCATGCTGCGCCGCGGGATTGGCCTCGCCGCGCTCGTCCTGATTCTCGATCAGGCGTCGAAATGGTGGATTCTTCTCGATGTCATGGCGCCGCCCCGGATGATCGAGGTCACGGGGTTCTTCAATCTCGTTCTGGTCTGGAATCCGGGCATCAGTTTCGGCATGTTCGGCAGCGGCGAGGGGCGCTGGCTGCTTGCCGGTCTGGCCGCCGCCATCGCGGTGGCGCTCGTCGTCTGGATCGCGCGAACCGTTCGGCCCTGGCTGGCCGTGGCCCTCGGCCTTATCGTCGGCGGCGCCTTGGGCAATGCTCTCGATCGTGTGGTTCATGGCGAGGTCGTCGATTTTCTGGACTTCCATCTGGCCGGCGCGCATTGGCCTGCCTTCAATTTGGCTGATTCCGCGATTACGGTCGGAGTCATCGTGATGTTGGTCGACAGCTTGTTCGAGAAGCGTGCTGCACCTAATATCTAAGCGACCCTCTCTGACCGATTCGATGGAAAACATGGACCACGCGAAGACGATTCGATTGGGATCTGCCATCGCAGCGATGCTGATTCTGGGCGCCTGCCAGTCGATAGCGGATCTGCAGGACGCCGTCGTCGGCGGGGATCCGGCCGACGACGCGCTGTATGGCGACGTCAAGGGCCCGACCCTGGCGCTGCCGCCCGAATACAATCTGCGTCCGCCGGTCAGCGGTGGTTCCGACAGCCGGGTCGCGACCCAGGCCGCTCGGAAGCGGGTGTTCGGCTTGCCGCCCAGCCAGCCGGTCACGACAGCCGACGGCACGGTCGTCGCCGCCGTGCCGGGCCGGCCCAGCGCGGGCGAGCAGGCGTTGCTCGACCGGGTCGGCATCGCGTCGGTCAATCCCATGATTCGCGAGGAAATCGACGCCGAATCGGTCGCGATCGAGCGCTCGCAGGAACAGTTCACCGACAAGCTCCTGAAATGGCAGAAGAACGCACCGCCCGGGGATGCCGAAGCCGAAGTAGTGGGCGTGGAAGGTGCGATCGTCGAGGAAAAGGCGGATGACTCCACGCCTCCCGTGGTGATCCGCAAGAAGGAAGGCTTGCTCCAGTCCGTCTTCTAACCATATGAGCGGGATCGGTTGCGGTTACTGCGTGCCGCCGCCCACCGGATTGGAGGTCCCGACGTGACGATACGGCCCCTTGCCGCGGCCGCCCCCTTCGCCGCCCGCTCGCTGGCGGCGTTGCTTTTGCTGGTTGCGGCGCTGTTTGTGCCTGGCCCGGCGGGCGCGGCGATCTGGAATCCAAAGACCTTCACCCTGGAGAACGGCCTTCAGGTCGTCGTGGTCGAGAACGACCGGGTGCCGGCCGTCACCCAGATGATCTTCTACAAGGTGGGCGCGGCAGACGAGGAGCCGGGCAAGTCGGGCCTGGCCCATTACCTCGAGCATTTGATGTTCAAGGGCACCAAAGGTCATCCCAATGGAGAATTTTCCCGCCTCGTGGCGCTCAACGGTGGGCAGGAGAACGCCTTCACCTCCCGGGACTACACCGGCTATTTCCAGAGCGTCGCCCGGGATCGGCTCGAGCTGATCATGGAATTGGAGGCCGACCGCATGGCGAACCTCACCTTGACCGACGCGGTCGCGCGGCCCGAACTCGACGTCGTGATCGAGGAGCGGCGCAGTCGTATCGACAACGATCCGCGCGCCCTGCTGGACGAGCGGGCCGGCGCGGTCCTCTACCTGCATCATCCCTACGGCATGCCCATCATCGGCTGGATGCACGAGATCGAAGGGCTGACGACGGAGGATGCCCGGGCCTTCTATGCTCGGCATTACGCGCCCGACAATGCCGTTCTGGTCATTTCCGGCGATGTGACAGTCGATGAAGTGCGGCCCCTGGTCGAGAAATACTACGGCCCGATCCCGGCGCGGGGCATCGCGGCCCGGCAGCGCGTGCAGGAGCCGCCGCCGCTGACC
>Ga0115002_10007389_pt1 | contig 12387 bp, 11 predicted proteins | sample ArcticOcean_MG_C_8_FD_89576 | JGI IMG/M metagenome (GOLD analysis project Ga0115002, IMG submission 89576) | Marine microbial communities from western Arctic Ocean - ArcticOcean_MG_CB11_86 | ecosystem: Environmental > Aquatic > Marine > Oceanic | place: Arctic Ocean: Canada Basin | collected...
CTCTTTCTCCCCGGCGGCAACCCGCTCCACCAGCTCGCCGTCCGCCCCAACTACAACGTCAGCGACAACTACCGAGGCGTCGTGAAGCATGTCGAGGCGGTCTACCGCGCCGACATGCTCGTGAACGTCATGCGCCGCGCCTTCGCCGGGCTGCGCAATGGCGCACCGGGGCCGATGGTCGTCGAACTCACCTCGGACGTCGTTGCCTCGGACACACCGCTCGCCCTCGAGGACTACACCTCGCCGCGGGCCGCGGTCCACGTGCCCTCCAACGGCGACATCAAGGACGCGGCTCAGAAGCTCGTAGACGCGAAGCGGCCGCTGCTCTGGGTCGGCGGCGGCGTACTCGCCGCCGCCGCGACCGAGGAACTCCGCGAACTCGCCGAGCTACTCGCCGCGCCGGTGTTCACCACGATGCAGGGCAAGTCGGCGATCGATGAGCGCCACCCGCTCGCCCTCGGTGCGGGAAGCGGCGCCACCACCGGGCCCGCGGACGCCTGGCTGGACAGCTGCGACGTGATGGCCGCGCTCGGCTCCAGCCTCGTTCGCACCCCCTATGCCCAAGCCGTTCGCCAGGACGCGTTCATCATCCACAACACCAACAACCCCACCGAGATCGACAAGGAGGAGATCGCCGGTATCGGCCTCGTCGGCGACACGAAGCTCACACTGCAACTCCTGCTCGACGAGGTGAAGGCGCTGATCGGCGACACCCCCCGCAACTCCAGCGCGATCGCCGAGGAGATCGCGACGATCCGCGCGCAGTGGCTCGAGGAGTGGACGCCGCTGCTCACCTCCGACACGCAGCCGCTCAACACCTACCGCGTGATCCAGGAGATCAACGACAACATCGACCTCGAGAACAGCATCGTCACCCACGACGCGGGTGCGCCGCGCGACTCGATCATTCCATTCTTCAACGCGACGACACCACACAGTTACGTCGGCTGGGGCAAGACCACCCACCTCGGATTCGGCATCCCGCTGATGATCGGCGCGAAGCTCGCGAACCCGGATCGCTTCTGCCTCAACCTGATGGGCGACGGCGCGTTCGGCATGTCGGGCACCGACATCGAGACCGCTGCCCGCTCGAAGGTTGCCATCACCACCGTCCTGCTCAACAACGGCGGCATGGCCACCTACCCCGGTGGATTCCCCACCGCGCGCGAGCAATACGGCGTGTCCCACATGATCGGCGACTACGCGCAGATCGCCGAGGGCATGGGCGCCACCGGCATCACCGTGAAGACCCCGACCGAACTGGCAGACGCGCTCAAAGCAGCGCAGAAGCACAACACCGAGGGCGACACGGTCCTGATCGACGTGCACTCCGACATGGAAGGCCGCCGCTCACGCTTCACGCGCCCGTAGCAGTCAGGCGGCACTAGTCGAGGGCGCGCGCCACCGCATCGGCGAAGCGAACGCCCTCTAGGCCGCCCTGGAACTCCGGGAACACGTAGCGGGCCAGCAGCTCGTAGCTGTGACGAGTCACCTCGCCCGCCGCTCCCTCGCGCACTTCCTCGAACGCCTGACCTCGCGTCTCCGCGAGGTGGATGATGGTGTTGAGCCGGATTTGCGAGCGATCCGCGGTGAGCCCGGCCTCAGCCGCGCCCGCCTCGACAGTGGCCCACGCCACGCCTCGGAGACCTGCGCGGGCGGCAGTGCAGTGAGCCAGAGCGCGCCGTGCCGCCCGATCCGTTCGAGGGTGGCCGCGGATGCCGGTCACCCTCGCGATCGGCATCCGCGGCCGGGTGTAAGGACGGATCTGCAACACCGCCTCACGCAGTTCGAACCACTCCGTCCGTACCGAGATCGGCTCGGTCGAGTCGAACAGATCCATCATCGCGTCGAACGCGGCCGCGAAACACGGCTGTAGCTCAGCGCGGCTGTAGCTCAGCGCGGTCCACCCCGACGACGTACGGATCACTGGGAATGCCGCCACCCGCACCAACACTAAGTATCGCCCGCCCTCGGGTCAGGTGGTCCAGCAGGATATAATCGTCCGCCACGTACAGTGGATGATGCAGCCCCAGCGGCACGACCCTACTTCCGAGGTGGATCCGCTTCGTCCGCGCCGCCGCGGTCGCGATGAAGACCGCCGGCGAGGCGATCAACTCCCGGCCCGAGCTGTGGTGCTCCCCGATCCAGACCTCGTCGTAGCCCAGCTAATCCCAGAACTCGATCAGCTCGAGGTCGCGCTCGAAGGCGATCGTCGGACTCTCTCCCGGCGCGTAGACCGGCTGCATGAACAGGCTAAAGCGCATCGCAATCCCTCTCGATCAGCGGACCCTCGTCGGTCGAGCGCCATAGCCCACGCACGCGCAACAACCCGCCCGATTTTCGCTCAGGCGTTCGTACTCAGGTCCGAAGGGTCGAGGAGGGTCGAAGACCCCTTAGTGCGCTCCGTTGGTCGGCCACTCGGGCGCGAGCATCGAATAGACCTCGAGGTCAAAGAACTCATCGTTGAGGATCTCGGCATGGCGCTGGGTGCCCTCGTGGACGAAGCCGAGGCGCTCCGGCACCGCCCGGCTCCGTGCGTTGTCCGTCGCGGCACGGATCGCGACGCGGTGCATATCGAGGTCGGCGAATAGGAACGTCGTCATCGCCCGCACCCCGCGGGTGACGACGCCCTGGCCCCCGAACGACTCGGCAACCCAATACCCGACCTCGGCAGATCGATTTGCCACGTTGATCGAGCAGCTCATCGTCCCGGCGATCGCCCGATCCACCAGCATCACGCAGGAGAGTCCGGTTCCGCTCTCCAGCTGCTCGTGCGTGCCTCGAATGAACGCGGCTTCGTCGGCCGCCGACTGAACGGCCGGTACCCAGGGCAGCCATTGACCGAGACGTTCTCGATTCACCTCGACAAGGAAGTAGATCGGCTCGGCATCTTCGAGCCGGACCGGGCGCAGCTCGATACCATCGCCAACCTCAATCCGAAGGCCCATGTGGAGGTCGGGCGGCACCGTAGCGACTCCTGTCATCGTCGGAGGACGAATGGGTCAGCAGCTGGCCGAGTTCCTGCCTCCGACGGTGAACACATGATAAACGCCGAGCTCCGAGCCATCCTCGGCGGAGTCCTCGCCGACGAATATCTCGTACGTCCCGGGCGCGAGGTCGGTGATTGCGAAGTTGAACACGCCCCACGTCTCCACCCAGTCTGTCGTCATCACCGCATACTGCGACCCACACGAGGCGGCAAAGCTACTGCCCGTCCAATCGACGATCACCGGATCACCGCTGCCCGGCGCGGCACCCGAGGCGGGCGGCGTGCGCAGCCGCAGCGACATCGTCGCCTCGAACGGTCGCGCGTAGCCGGCCACCTCGATCGGCGGCGTCGGTGCCGGACCGTTGATGTCGAGGCTGATCGAACCGCGTAGTACGGTGTGCGAGGGTGGAGCTTCGCTGACCAGCGCGCCGAGGGCGATCCCAGACCCGGTCAGCGCGTCGATCGTGTCGATCACGAGTCGTCCCGGGTTCTCGAGGAAGAAGTAACGCACGCCTCGGTTGCAGTCCCACAATCCGAGAATGCCGAAGCGGTTCGCCGTCCCCGGTCGAACAAACAACAGGTCAGCGCTGTCGTTATCCCGCCGAAACGACTCAGTCACCGTCGAGGCCGCGGCGATCACCTGAGGCGGAAGTGCCACTCAGACTGCGCCTAACTCCGTCGCCAGTCCGATCCCCGCGGGCACCCTGTGCGCGGCCTCGAACACCAGATCGAAGTCGTCATCGAAGCTGAAGTCGCGTCCGAATGTGACCACGGTCCGCTCGCAGTCCGGCCCGACGCTGTGGTGAATCGCGAACACGTGATCCGCCATCGCGTCCTCGGGATCGGGAACGGCCGCCACCGCTCCCGGCGACAGCGAGTAGTCCGCGGCGGGATCGCCACAGGAGAAGTCGTCGAACGACGGAATCGGCGTCAGGAACGTTAAGTCCACCCAGTCGGTGTTGCCCTCGTAGGTCAGCTCCGCCCAGATCGCGTCGCCCACCATCGAGGTTTGGCCCGCCGGCACGAGGCCAGTCGCCTGGTGCGGAATCACCGCCAGCACGCTGGCGCCGGCCGCCGCGTCCCGCAGATTCAGCCCGCCGTCCTCGTCGTTGCGGTGCACCTTCACGACGCCGTACTCACTGCTGCCCTGCGGGGGTGGGGGGGGGGTGGCGCCGGTTCGGCCGCCGGCTCGACCGTAGGGTCGGGCGGCGCCGTCGGCGTGGTCTCGACGGTCGCAGTCGGCGACGGTGGCACCGAGGTCGGCGCCACCGTCGCCGTCGGATACTCACCCCCGGTGCAGGGGGCGAGAACGAGGCTCGCAAGCAACGCGACAACCGCTGCGATTAAACGTGGGCTGTGCATACAGGCGCTACTGCCCAAACTCATACCCGAAGGCGTCGGACCGGAGCTTGCCGACGATGTCCACGAGCTCCGGTGTGTAGTAGTCAACGTACGGCTTGCCCGAGTTCGCATTCATGGTGGGGAATTCGAAGGCACCAAAGGACATCCACCGTCGTACCACCGCGATGTCACGATCGAACGATTCGAGCCTGCCGATGAAATCAGGACCGCCCTACAGGAACAGCGCTTGTGGCTGCCAGTGATGGTTCGGCTGAAGCCACGCGAAGTCAACGAAGTCTGGGAACTCCGAGACGTCGCGGTCTGTCATCGACTCGATCTGTCTGATCCGAAATGGCACCCGGGTGAACATCTTCCAATTCGAGACCATTCGGTCCCAAAGGTTCCGGACGAACGTGAATTTGAAGTAGCTGTCGAGAGACTGCTGGGGGTTCAGCAGCGAGAGGCGCCGGTCCCGATCGAACATCGCCGCACGAATCGTGCTCGAGCCGCACTTCGGCAGGCTCCAGTACATCGTTCGGTGTTCTTCAGAGACCCACACGAACCTGTAGAGACGGGTGGGCTGGGCACTCGCAGCGAGGGCATTCGCAGGTAATCTCCGACTCAGCAGCCGCATAGTAGATCGGCTTCTGCAAGTCGAAGCGGCGCTCACGGACGAACCCTCGCCCGCGACACGTCACCCCCGAAGCGACTCGACGCAACACGCTCAACCGCGCGCTCTAGCCGCGCGGAAGGCCGAGGCCGCGCGTGGCAATGATGTTGCGCTGGATCTCGCTCGTCCCCGCTGCGATCGTCCTCGAAACCGTCGCCATGTACGCGTACGCCAGCTCGCCGCCCATCGGCGCGTGCGCCGATCCCGGGCGCAGCTGCCCGCCGAGGCCGAGCATGTTGATACCACGCCGCGCGCTGCGCTGCTGAAGCTCCGTCCCGAACAGCTTCGAGATCGACGACTCGTGGTTCGGGACCAGGTCGTTCGCCTGCATCCACGACACCCGGTAGCCGAGCAGCCGCGCCACGTTGATCTCTATCTCGGTATCTGCGAGGTGCTGACGATTGACCGAGTTGTCGATCACCCGGCGCCCCTCACCGGCGCTGTCCGGCTGCTGCGCGTGCGCCAACAGCCGATCGTAGATCGGCACCGCCTCGGCCATGCGGTTAATACCGGAGCGCTCGAAGTCGAGCGTCGTCGCGCTGACGTACCAGCCGCGATTCTCCTCGCCGATCATGTTCGCAGCGGGGACGCGCACATCCTCGAAGAACGTCTCGTTGAACCCGGCCTCGTCGGTCATCTGCTCGATCGGTCGCAGCGAGATGCCGGGCGTGTCCATCTTCAGCATGAAGTAGGTGATGCCTCGATGCTTCGGCGCATCGGGATCGGTGCGCGTCAGCACGTGGATCCAGTCGGCGTGCTGTGCTCCCGAGGTCCAGATCTTTTGCCCGTTGATCACGTAGTCGTCGCCATCGCGCACCGCGCGCGTCTGCAGCGAGGCGAGATCCGACCCGGAACCCGGCTCTGAGTAGCCCTGGCACCAGTAGGTCTCGGCGCGCGCGATCTTCGGGAGATGCTCCTGCCGCTGCTCCTCGTTACCGAACAGGATGAGCGCCGGCCCTAGGCGGTCCGCACCCTGCCCGCCTGTCGGCGCCTGCGCGAAGGTCGATTCCTCGGCGAAGATCATCTGCTCGATGTAGGAGGCGCCGCCGCCGCCGTACTCCTCCGGCCACGCCATCGTCAGCCAACCGGCGTCGGCGAGCTGCCGCTGGTACTCCCGAACGCGATCGTTGCTCCCGAGATCTTCGCGGAGCTGAGCGCCCGCGCTCCAGTGCTCCTGGATGAACGAACGCACCTGCGCACGGAACTGATCTTGCTTGTCGTTCCACGCAAAATCCATCGTCAACCCCTGCGCTGCGTGATCAGTGGTCTGGCACACATCGTACGATGCTGATCGCCCGAAGCGGATGGCCGGGTTCGCATGGCGACAGCGATGTACGCCCGTATAGTCGCTCGCATGCAAGTCACTCACTCCGTCTGGAACCCCGGCAGCGACGAGGACGACGCCCTGCTGCCGACCGTCATCGCCATCCACGGCCACGGCGCCCACAGCCAGGACCTGCTCGGCCTCGCCCCGTTCCTAGCCAACGGCCGCCTGCTCGTCATCGCCCCCGAGGCCGAGTTCATGCTCCAGCCCGGTATGCCCAGCTACACCTGGTTCGAACCGACTGGCCCCGATCTCCAGCGCACCCCCGAAGAGTTCGAGCGCGTCACCACCCGCGTCTCCGACTTCATCTCGCAGGCCCTCGCACGCTACGGCGGTGACCCGGATCACACAGTGATCCTCGGCTTCAGCCAAGGCGGCTCGCTCGCCTACCGGATCGGCCTCGGTGACCCCGCTCGCTTCGCGGGCGTCGCCGCGCTAAGCACGTGGCTCCCCGACGAGGCCGGGAACGAAGCTGATGCTGGTGCCGTGCTGGCCGCGCTTCCGGTGCTCGTCCAGCACGGCACCAGCGACCCGGCTGTCGATATCGAACGCGGACAAGACTCGCGCGACCGGCTGCAGACACTCGGTGTCCAGCTTGAGTACCAGGAGTACGACATGCAGCATCAGATCAGCGCCGAGAGTCTGACCGACCTCTCTGCCTGGCTGGAGCGTGTCCTCGTGCTCCCAGCCCTGCTGCCCAACGAGTAGCCCCGCACAGTCGAGAAGCTTGCGAATGACCACCACCGCCCCCGACTACCTCAACGAGATGTGCGCCTGCGTCGAGGCGATCGAGCTCAACCCGCCCGCTTACGTCACGCCCGGTCGAGCTCAACGGCGTGAACTTCCACTACCTCGATTGGGGGGACGAGCATCTCCCCCACCTCGTGCTGCTACACGGCGGCAGTCTAACCGCCCACACATGGGACATGGCCTCGCTACTGCTCCGCGACCGCTACCACGTCGTCTCGCTGGATCAGCGCGGCCACGGCGACACCGCCTGGACACCTGACGACCAGCTCGACCGTGACAACGGCGACCTGCTGCTCGAGGAAACCCACGCGTTCATCGAGCAGCTCGGCTACGACCACCTAACGCTCGCGGGCATGTCGATGGGCAGGATGAACTCGATCCGCTACGCCGCCGCGCACCCTGAGCGCCTCGATGCGTTGATCGTGATCGACATAGCGCCGATGATCATGAGCGTCGGCCTCGTCGAGATGGAGCAGTTTCGCCAGGACACGGAAACGATGTCCCGCTTCGAGGGCTTCCTCGATCGAGCGATCTACTTCAACCCGCAGCGCAAGCCGGACCACCTCCGTTACTCCCTCCTCCACTCGCTGAAGCAGGTCGACGACGGCTGGACATGGAAGCAGGACCATCGCCGCCTCGTCGTCCCGAAGGACATGGCGAAGGACGATCAGAAGCAGGCGCGTGAAGTCCGTTCCGAGGCACTCTGGAACGATGTGAAGGCGATCGAAACGCCGACGCTGCTGATGCGCGGCTCGATCAGCAAGATCCTGTCCGAGGAAGCAGCCAACGCCATGACCGAGGCGATGACCGACTGCACCCACGTCGTGATCGAGGGCGCGGGCCACTCCGTACAGGGCGACCAGCCCACCGCAATGGTCGCGGCGCTCGACGCGTACCTCGCGGAGCGCCTCGGAAGCTAAGCCGTCGACACGGCCTCCGGCGCCTCGGCGTCAACGATCCCGTCGGCGTGGAGCTGGGTGATCTCCTCGGTGCTGTAACCGAACTCCTCGAGGATCGCGTCAGTCTGCTCACCCATGAGCGGTGCCGGGCCGAGCGTCAGCGTCGAGCGGTGCATCTTCCACAACGAACCGTGTCGCAGCATGTCGCCCCACTTGCCGTGAACCACCGGCGCGACGAGGCCGTTCTGATGCGCGTGCTCGTCGACCTCCCAGAACTCGGCTGCCGCCGGTCCGTCCGCGACCACGCACCCGAGGCCGAGCGTCGATAGCTCGTCTTCCCAGTACTGCGCAGTCTCCGAGGCAAAGAGCTCGCTGAGCAGCCGCGTGAGCAGCATCGCGTTCGCGCTGCGACCATCGCGGCTTGAGAACCGCTGGTCCTCCGCGAGGTCCGGACTGTCGATCTGCGCGCAGAAGAGCTGCCACTCTTTCTCCTGCATCATCTCGAGGTAGACCCAGCCTTCCTCGCACTCGTAGAGCCGTGATAGCGGCCCGGTGCCGTAGAGGTCGGCGTCCGGCACGGCGCGTTCCGGCTTGCCGCGGTACTGCACGAAGTCGTCCCAGTTCGCGTAGGCATTGGCACCGAGCATGTCGAGCCAGATCCGCTGGCCACCCTGACCGGTACGCTGCGCGTACAGACCGAGCATCGCCGCGCTCATGATCACCATCGAGGTGTTCGGGTCCGGGTTCACCTCGTTCGCTCGCGAGAGGCGCCGCGAAATATCGCGGATCTCCTCGAGGCTCAGCTCGCCATCTTCGCTGGCTGGCGGGTAGCCCGCGCCAGCTTGGAACACGGCGCCGCCCATCGCGGCGCCCGGTACCGGGTGCGCGGAGGGTCGGTGTGCGCCGGGGCCGTTTCGTCCGTAGCCATTCATCGCGAGGTAAACGATCTCCGGCCGGATCGCCTTCACCTGCTCGTAACCAAACCCGAGGCGCTCCGGCACGCCGGGCCGGAAGTTCGAGATGATCAGATCGGTCTGTTCGAGCAGCTTGTTGAGGATGCTCTGACCGACCTCGCTCTTGAGGTCGATCGAGATGCTCTCCTTGCCCGCATTGACGCGCATCGCGCCGACGCCACCGCCAAGCTGCCGGTACGGGTCGCCGCCGATCGGCTCAACCTTGATCACCCGCGCGCCGAGGTCGGCAAGCTGCGAGGCGCCCAGAGGCGCCGCGATGATCGAGGCGAACTCGAGCACAGTCAGCCCCGCGAGCGGTGCACCGTAGTCGTCCTGCGCGAGCACCGCGCCGCGCCAACGCTCGCGTTCCTCTTTCAACACGTCGAACGTGTGCTGCCCTGGCGCGGGGGCCGCACCACCCACCTCACCCGGCGTGTGCTCCATGTCCGCGAGCAGACCGATCTGGTCTGAGCGGCCGGAGTTCTCGTCTGCCTCGACCTGAACCTGTCCAAGCATTGCCTCGGTGATGGTGAGGTTCTCTTTGATCTGGATTCCGAGGCGCGGGTCCAGGACCTCGACCACGTGCCCATTCGCAGTGATGTCGGAGTCCTCGAGCGCCTGCTGCGTCGTCTGGAATTTGTGCGCAGCGATGTTGCCTAGCTCCGAAAAGTGAGACACCCACTCGTCAGCGGTTTTCTCCTGCATCCGCGTCAGTACGCGGTCGCGCACCTCCTCGAGCACCTCGGGCTCCCATAGCGCGGGTGAGCCTGTGGTGCGCTCATCGACGAGGATCTCGTGCAGCTCGGCGCCCGCTAGGAAGCTATCGAACTGCTGGCGCAGCAGGTTGCCAAGCTGCATCCACTCCCCGCCTTTGGTCAGCACCGGCTGGTACTGGATCGTCGGCATCCGCTGCGCGACCAGCGGGTCGTCGCTGAACTGCTCCGGGTCGACGTGCGCGAGCTGCCGCCGAATGAACCCACCCTGCTCGTAGGGCAGCATCCCCCGCAGCATGCTCGTTTCGATGTACTGACCGATACCAACGCGCTCGCGCGCCACAAGCCCGGCGAGCGCGCCAGTGACTGCGGCCTGCGCCGCCGCGTGCGACGCGACCTGCACCGAGGCGTATTGCGGTCCCTCGCGCTGGGCGATCCCCGCCATGTTCTGCATCCGGCCAGTCTTCGCCGCGACCACACCCTCGTAGCCAGGAAACCCGACGTACGGCCCGTAGCTCTCGAAACCGGAGATCTGGACGTAAACGATCCCGCTGTTGCGGGACGCCAGCACGTCGTAGTCACACCCCAGGTCCACCGCGGCGTGGGCGCGAAAGCTACTGACCACAACGTCGGCGGTCTCAGTCAGTTGATAGAGCCGCTCTTGCTCCACCTTGCGATGGAGATCGAGCTCGACCGAGCGCTTCCCCCGCAGCCACATCGGCGCAGTGCCCATGAAGCGGAACGGGTCACCGCCCGGGCGTTCGATCTTGATCACGTCGGCACCGAAGTCCGACATCACCATCGTCGCCATCCCACCAACGGGCCCGCTTGATAGATCGATGACCCGCAGGCCGCTCAGAGGTCCAGCCACGACGATGCTCCCTCGCTCGCCTCAGCATCCTATGTCGCGTTCGCCCCGCGTCACAGCGCCCCCGATGCCGTCTCCGTCGCGGACTACCGAGCCGCGATCGGCACCGTCCCCGTCACGTCGTCGCGCTCCAACTCCGCCAGCTCCGCGTCGCTCATCCCGAGGTACTCGCGCAGCACCTCGTTGGTGTGCTCTCCGAGCAGCGGAGCCCGCCGATCGGGCGGCGATGCGGCGTTGCGGAAACGGTACGGCTGCGCCGGGTAGTGTTTCATGCCGATCCCCGGTCGGTCCTGTTCGAGGAACCCGCCCAGTGCCGCAAGCTGCGGATCCTCCAGCAGCTCCGGTCCGGACAGCACCGCCCCGGCCGCAATCCCGAGCCGCTGCAACTCCCCCATCAGCGCGATGTGGTCGCGGTCCCGCGTCCACTCCGCAATCGCAGCATCGAGCGTCGCTCGATCCTTCAGCCGTCCCGAAGCGGTCGCGCACGCCGAGCCTTCGGTCGCCCACTCTGGGTGCCCGATCAACCCTGCGAGGGCTGACCACTGCGCATCGTTCTGGCAGTCGATCGCGATCCAGCCATCATCGCGACACGGGTACGTCCCGTAGGGCGCATTCGTCGGATGCGCGTTGCCCACGCGCCCCGGATCGTGACCCGCGAGGGTCCACCCGGTCACCGCGTCGCCGACGAACAGCGTGCAGGACTCGACCTGGCTGAGGTCGATGTGTTGGCCTTCGCCAGTCTGGTCGCGGTGGTAGATCGCCGAGAACAGCGCCGTCGCAGCGATCACGCCGACGAACGGGTCGCCACCGTTCATCCCGGTGAAGATCGGCTGCTCGCCCGCGTAGCCCGTGAGGTGACTGATGCCCGACATTTGCTCCGTCGACATCCCGAACGCCACATAGTCGCGCCACGACACATCTCCACCGAAGCCCGGCATCGACATCATGATCAGACGCGGATTGATCTCCCGCAGCGTTTCGTACTCCAGCCCGAAATTCCCCATCACGCGCGGCGTGTAATTCTCGATCAGCACCTCGGCTTCCGTGACCAGCCGCTTGATGATGTCGGCGCCTCGCGGGTCGGTCAGGTTGAGCGTAATTCCGCGCTTGCTGCGGTTCACCCAGTTGAAGTTCGGGGACCGCTCCCATGCGGCCTCGACGCCCGGCATCGCAGTCGTCCCGCGCCAGCCATCGATGCGCTGGACCGACTCGACCTTGATAACGTCGGCACCCGCGTCGCCCGAGATCTGCATCGCGAGCGGCCCCGAGAAAAACATCGAGAGGTCGAGAATCTTCATCCCCGCGAGTGGTAGCGGGAGCTCGCCCGGCGCGACGGTCTCCGACACGACTGCGACCGGCGTCCCCTCCGAGGCCTGCTCCATCTCGTCCAGCTCGCGCCGGACCTCGTCGTTGTGCTCGCCCAGCAGCGGCGGTCGGAACGGCTGTGCCTCCGTCATCGTCGACTTGAACGGCACGCCCGGCACACCAACGGTGCCCGCCTCGGGATGTTCGAGGTCGACGATGAACCTGCGCTCCTGGTGCGGCAACAGCTCCACCAAATCCGCCATCGTCGGCACGAGGCCAAATGGCACTCGCCACGACTCGCCCTCGTGGAAGATCTCCTCCGCGGTCCGATCGGTCAGCGCGCTGGCGAAGATCTCGCCGATCTCCACCGCGTGATCGCGACGCTTCGCGCCTTCGTACCGAGGGTCAGTCGCGATCTCCGGGTGCCCCATGAACGCCGTCAGCAGATCCCACTGCGCGGCGGTCAACACATTCACCCCGATATACCCATCCTGACTCGGCAGGATGTACGACGGCCCGGGCCCGAATTGCGAGTTCCGCACCGAAATGTCGCCGGTGTACTCGTAGCGCAGCGA
>Ga0115002_10007392_pt1 | contig 12382 bp, 8 predicted proteins | sample ArcticOcean_MG_C_8_FD_89576 | JGI IMG/M metagenome (GOLD analysis project Ga0115002, IMG submission 89576) | Marine microbial communities from western Arctic Ocean - ArcticOcean_MG_CB11_86 | ecosystem: Environmental > Aquatic > Marine > Oceanic | place: Arctic Ocean: Canada Basin | collected...
CGCCACCGTCGCGTTCATCAACCACGGCGTCATCGGCCCAGCTGTCCCACAAATCTTTGACGACCTGGAGGAATTCCTCGGCCATGATGTAGCGATCCGCATGACTATTCTGACCCGCATCACCGTAATTACGTGCGACCTGCGCTCTCCAAGTGGTGACGATATTCCAACCGGCACGGCCATTGCTAATGTGATCAATCGAGCAGAACTGCCGCGCAAGGTTATAGGCCTCAGAATATGTGGTCGATCCCGTCGAGATCAGCCCGATTCGCTCGGTTGCGACAGCAAGTGCCGCTAATAAAGTTATGGGTTCAAGCTCAATTCGTCCGGACCGCGCAGCATCCGATGGCAACACCGCTGAATCAGCAAAAAAGATCGAATCAAAAAGTGCTGTCTCCGCACGTTGAGCTATATCCACATAGTAGTTTACATCGGTAGGCGAGGCTGGCGAAGAATCAGGATGGTTCCAGGAGGCTTCGTGGTGGCCCCGGAATTTCACGAACAAATTGAGGTGAAGTTGCCTAGTCATCTTTGACAGTGGTTCTCGCTAGGAAAAGGGCGGGTTGTTGAACAAAATGCTCAGTTTTCGAATAAGAGCACAAACTTAGGAAAAAGACCAGATGGTGCTGGCGGGGGACAGATCATGAACGAATGACCTGTGTAGCATGAATGTTCACGGTGGTCCCCGTTTGGAATTATTGACCGGCCATCTATTATCGATGCAGACAACCGACCGTCCGCAATGAGCACTACTCTACCGATGACATCCCCCCCCGAAAGGAGGGGCTGCTGGTTTACCATTATTGTCGGTAGCTTCAACTCGAACCAGCGCCCAAGTTTCAATGTGTTTGTTCATTGGTATGATTCCCATGTTGAAGCAAAAATAGTCAGGTGTGATACGAACACTCTGGACGGCATTTAGCAGCAACTGTCTGTGGACGTATAAAATTAACCCCCTTGTCGAAATATATTGATATAATATACGGTAAGTGAATGGGTGATTGAAGAAATGATGTTATTTTCATTAAAAATAATCTTTTTTCTGAAACCGTCATCGAAATGCGAATGAAAGTCTAAATAGCGTGTCAAAATTTTCAGAAACTAAATAATTTTAGAACTTAGATAGAACAGTAATCCTACTGGGGCTCGTCAGAATCAAAGGATGAATCAAATATGGTGTTTGAGTTAAGGAGTACCAAAACTTCATAGACAGATTGCTCTGCAACAATCTCCATCGGTTTGATGACATAAACCTCTTTATTGAAACCTATTTACACCTCCACCCCACAGAACAGTGCAACAAGGCGTGCATAGCCTTTACCCAGCTCAAATCACAAATATATACTCTCCTGGACTTGTTTTGGTAAATACTTAGGAGCGACCCCGGGTATGTTTCAGATTGGCATCGACGCTGGAGGTACATTCACTGATTTTTGGGTGAGCAGGGTTCTGTCCGATGGCTCCCCCGCCGCTGAAGGGTTCATGCACAAGATCCCTTCTACACCCGGCGACCCATCACGGGCTGTCATGCAGGGAATCGAAGAGATCGCCGCCTCGCAGGGGGTGAGCGGCAAGGCTTTCCTGAAAGATACCCGCCTCATTGTTCATGGCACGACCGTTGCGACGAACGCGGTGCTAACTGAAACAGGTGCTCGTGCCGGTCTTATCACCACTAAGGGCTTTCGCGATATTCTTGAAATGCGGCGCGGGTGGCGAGAGGAGTTCTTTAATAATAAGCGGCCCCTCCCGAAACCTCTCATTCGCCGTTCCCTTAGGCGCACCGTCGGGGGCCGGATCGATGAGACCGGGGTGGAGTTGGAACCGCTTGATGAGGCGGGCGTGCGAGAGGAGGCCCGCATTATCAAGGCCGAAGGCGCCGAGGCTGTCGTCATCTGCTTCATGCACGCATGGTCCAACCCCGTTCATGAAATAAGAGCAGCGGAAATCGTACGCGAGGTTTTCCCTGAAGCGTTCTTGACAGTTTCCTCCGGACTCTTGCCGCAGATTCGCCTCTACGAGCGGGTGAGTACTTGCGCCTTCAATGCCTACGTCGGCCCTATTATTCGAAATTATCTAGAGGAGCTAGACGCTTCCTTGCACTCTATGGGATTTTCGGATTCTCTCCTGATCATGGGTTCGCATGGAGGTGTGATGTCCGTTCCCGTTGCCGGGCGGCGGGCCGCTGCCTCACTTCTCTCGGGCCCCGCCGCTGCGCCGATTGCTGCGAGTCAGGCGGTCGCCCCGTATGGAATCAAGGACTACCTCGTCACCGACATGGGCGGAACAAGCTACGATGTCACACTCGTTCAAGGCGACGAGCCCCTAATGACGCAGGAAACTTGGCTCGGGGGCAGACGCCTCGCCTTGCCCTCGCTGGACATCCACACACTTGGTGCAGGCGGGGGGAGTATCGCCTGGACCGATCAGGGGGGCATCCTTCACGTCGGTCCACAGAGTGCAGGAGCCCGTCCCGGCCCTGCCTGCTACGGGCAGGGAGGCAGTGAGCCTACGTCTACCGACGCCTGCCTGGTGCTGGGTTTTCTGGACCCGGACTATTTTCTGGGCGGAAAGCTCAGGCTCGATCCGAAAGCTGCGCGGGAGGCAATCCGGCACGGCGTGGCCGAGCCGATGGGCATGACGGTCGATGAAGCGGCTCTGGGAATTTATGAACTCATTTGCGTCCAGATGGCGGCTGGGATTCGCGAAGTGACCGTGCGCAGGGGGCTCGACCCGCGAGAGTTTATGATGCTTGCCGCGGGTGGGGCAGGGCCGCTCCACGCCGGCCACATCGCTCGTGAACTCGACATTTCCCTGATCATGGTGCCGAGCGATTCAGCCGTTTTTTGTGCGGCCGGCATGCTGAGCTCAGACCTCAAGCACGACTTCGCGGTGAGCTGGCGCATACGCCTAGATACCCTTGGTCCGAATGAACTGGCCCACCGCTTCGGCACTCTCCGCACAGAGTGTCGCACCGTCCTGTCCGAGCAGGGCGTCCCAGAGGAGCGTATGGTCTTCGAGCCGGGAATGGATATGCGCTACATCGGACAGTATCATGAAGTCAGCGTCCCCTTGCTCCCCGAATCGATCGACGCGCCCAGTATCGATGATATTCTCGGGCGCTTTCACGAACGCCATGACGCTCTTTACGGCTACGTCACCAAAGAGATGCCCACCGAGTGCATCACAATCCGTATGAGGGGACGCGAGCGCAAGAACACACTTCCGGCAACACTTTCCTTGATTGAAGAATCGCACAGGCTCCCTTCAGCCACTGGTCAGCGCCGTATACACCTGCCGGGAAAGTCAGGCCCTGTCCTCGCTCAGGTTTATCGGGGGGAGTCGCTCATAGCGGGAACTCGCATTTCCGGGCCCGCCATCGTCGAGCAACCGAGCACGACGATTCTCGTCTCTGGCGGACACGAGCTCGCCTTAGGCGCCTCCGGTCATTGTTTTATCTGGCCGGAGGCTAAGTCGGATGAAATACAAGCCATGTTCTTGTCGAGTAAGAAGGGCGCTCCAAGATGAGCACGAAAGATATCGACCCCATCCTCGCCTCCGTCCTCCAGCGGCGCCTCCGATCCATCACCGAGGAGATGGCCCTCACCCTGCTGCACACCACTCGCTCGCCCATCCTTTCGGAAGGCAGAGACTTCGCGACGGGTATCTACTGGGCAAATGGGGACATGCTTGAGCAGACCGAGTACACCGCTCTTTTGGGTTTTGCCCTTCAGCCCTCCCTCAAGGCGTGCATCGACTACTTCGGCGGCGACTTCCGCCCCGGCGACGTCATCTTCCACAATGACGTTTACCTCTCGGGAAATCAGATCAACGACCTGGGTATTTTCAAGCCCATTTTTTTCGATGCTGAACTCATCGGTTGGTCAGCCTGCAAGGCACACCAGGCGGATTTGGGCGGGGGTGCCCCTGGCGGATACAACCCGGAGGCCACAGAGATCTGGCACGAGGGCCTGCGCGTGCCGCCGATCAAAATGTGGGACGCCGGGGAGTTCCGTCGCGATGTCTGGGACTTTCTTTTTGCCAACACTCGCCTCGACATCGTGGCCGAGGACGCAAAGGCCTGCGTCGGTTCCTGCAACGTGGGCGAACGGCGCTTCCTCGAAGTGCTCAACCGCTACGGGCGCGAGACATTCGACCGGCATATGACCTACATCATGGACGGTGCCGAGCGGATCATGCGTAGCGAGATCGCCGCCATGCCGGATGGCGTCTACCGTGGCGAATCGTTTCTCGCCAACGACGGACACCAGGATGGCGTCCGACACAAAGTGATTTGCACCGTCACCATCGCGAACGATGAGATCACCTTCGACTACACCGGCTCGGCGGGCCCGACGCCCGGATACGCCAATGCCCCGCTTCATGCCTCAACGAGCGGGCTGATGATTGCCATCCTAATGAACGTCGATCCTCAGATACCACACAACGCGGGGATCCTCCGTCCAATCGAAATGATCTTCCCGGAGAACTCGATGCTGAACGCCGAGTTTCCCCATGCTACCAGCTACGGAAACCACCTTACCCACCAGATATGGGATGCCGCCGTGAAGGCGCTCGCCCAGGCTATCCCCCACCGTGTTACGGCGGGCTGGAATAAGTGCTACTGGGGAAACTCCAGTGGCTATGACGAGCGTAGCGGTCGCCGCTATGTGGATTTTTTTCTCTTCGCGATGAAGGGTGGTTCGGGCGCCACCGAGGGGCTCGACGGGCTAAATCACCTTGGTACCGTCATGACCGGCGGGGCCATGACGGCTCAGGACCCCGAAATGCACGAAATCCAGACCCCCCACCAGCTTCACCATTTCGAATTTGAAACAGACTCGGCCGGGCCGGGGCGCTGGCGCGGAGGACTTGGAATTCGCTCAATGTGGACCCTCCTCGCAAAAGACACCCGGGTCATCATGTTCGGTCAGCAAACCGAGCCGGGCGAGGAGCCCTTCGGCCTCTTCGGCGGAATGTCCGCAGGACTGAACACAGCCAAGATCACTTTTTCCGACGGGCGCGAGCACCATCCAACGGGCCACGAAATCTTCACTAGAGCAGACGGGGCGGTCATCGAGATGACCGCTTCGGGTGGCGGTGGCTATGGCGACCCTAGGCTTAGACCCGCCGAGATCGTCAGGGAAGAAGTGCGCGACGAGATCATTTCGATCGAGGCGGCGAGGCGCGACTACGGCGTCGCTCTTCACCCCGAAACTCTCGAGATCGATAAAAAGGTGACGGCCCGGCTTCGAAAAGAAGGGGACCTGGCAGTCTAGGCGGGTCCGCCGCATAAAAGCCGTTGTGCTCCGCAAAATTGGGTCCCTCATAAAAAGAATGCTTTGGCGAAGTCGATTGATTGTGTGAGAGTGGCGAATTGTTAACTTTGCGGAGGTGGGATCTAGGCAATAGCTATTTCCTTGATAATTCCCTGTATTTTCCCTGTTAAACAGGGAATTAGGCGGGGAACAGTTCGCAGTGGGCTCCGCCCACCACCATCTTAGATTCCGAGGGAACCCTGTTCTTCCTCCACAAAACAGCTCCAAGCTGAATGAGAGGATTTTCTGCAACTGAACTCTCGTAACTAGTAGTACTACTATTAGGGGGAGGGCAACGGTTGCGACTTCGTGAGTCCTTGGCTCTGCAACGAGCCAGTATCTCCCTTAGTGAGTCCTAAGTGGATTAATAACGCAAAGCCGTCGCCTTCAACCTTCTCGCGAGAGATCGGGATCAGTCGAGAGAGAGTGTCGAGCCCTAGAGGCGACAAGGAACTAGATATTTGAAATCTTCTTCCACCATAAAGTGCGCCGCTCTGCTGGTTTATCACCGTAAGAACGTAGCGGTGGTTGTAAAATCATTAATTCATCTTCGAATGTCACATTACGTATTTGCTGTGTCCCCATTCGTTCGGGATCTGAGCATGCGTCAACCGTGGTTATAAGCGTTTTTCCATCGAAGGTATAAAGACCTGTGTAGCATGAATATTCGCGGTAGTCCCCGTCTGGAATTATTGACCGGCCATCTATTATCGATGCAGACAACCGACCGTCCGCAGTGAGCACTACTCTGCCGATGACATCCTCCCCCCCGAAAGGAGGGGCTGCTGGTTTACCATTAGCGTCGGTAGCTTCAACTCGAACTAGTGCCCAAGTTCCAGTGTGTTTGTTCATTGGTATGATTCCCATGCTTGAAGTAAAAATAGTTAATTTTGACATGATAACTCTGGACGGCATTTAGCAGCAACTGTCCGATCTTCCCTCACGAAACCGGTCCAAGGTGAATAAGAGGATTTCCTAGAACTATGACTCTCGTAGGCAGTGGTAGAACTATTGGGGGGAAGTCACAAGGATGAATACTTTGCCCAAATCATGATTGTAGTATACGATATATTTTCATGTCTTTTGTAGGCAACAAACCAAATGAAATGGCTGAAAACAACATTGAAACAAATACGAAAAAAATCGATAAAAGGAGGCGACACAATGAATTTTACTATTTCGAACTTCAAGAACGTTGCAGATGGCTTGCAAGAGGGGCAGTTTTCGGTAGGAGATAGAAAAAAAGGTTCAAGATTGACGGACCTGGACCCAATTTACCGAGACCTTTTAGATAAGCCAATTGTAATAACATTAGGTATTATTGGACCTGATGGAAGACCTAATTTAACACCCATGTGGTTCGATTATGAGGATAATAAAATTCTTTTGAACACAGCGTCTCATCGTGCAAAATGCGGCTGGATCAGAAAAAATCCAAAGTTGACTATGTTGTTGGTGAATCCAGAAAACCCATACCATTGGGTTTCCATTAAGTGCACTGTTGAGAATGAAATAGTGGAAGGGGAGCCAGGTGGTGAAAAAGCTACGACCCAAGTTGACAAAATATGGGTCAAATATACAGGCAATGAGCCACCCTATGGTCTTAGGGATCCAGTTATAGATGAAAAACGTGTTTTGTTTGAATGCCGAATTGACCGAATTGCTACTTTCGGGAAACCGTCTTAAGTTGATTCTAGCTTAACTTTCATATTGATCTCTCCGCGACATTGTTTTTTTGGTGGAAATGAAGACCAGTTAACTGGCCTCAAGCTGCGCGGGCTGGTTTACTTCGGCGACCATGCAGCTTTCGCCTTTCCTGCACGGTTGAACTGTATAATGGCGAATTATTTACATCGCTATACCACGCGAGGGTCAGCATCCCCGGCACCAAACTGTTCTGATGCGCGGCGCTCTCCGGCGCCGGGACGAGACTCCCGAAAGGCGCGGTAACCTTACAGAAAGGATCGCCCTGCGATATACACCCCCAGAATGAACAGCGAGACGAGCAGGACCTGGCGGAATCTTCCTTCCGACATCCGGCCGCGAACCTGCTGGCCCAGCCACATCCCGGCAAAGGCCGGGACAAGCGCCACCGCCGAAAGGCCCCCCAGCTCCGCGGGCAGAAGCCGATGGCTTCCCAGCCCCACCGCCAGCGACAGGGTGGCGACGGTGAACCAGATTCCCATGGCCTGCACCAGGACGTTCCTCGACCACCCGAGGGTATGGAAATAGGGCACCGCCGGAATAACGAAAGAACCAACAAGCCCGGTCAATATCCCCGCCACGCCGCCGATGACGGGAGTGATCCACCGCTCCCGCCGGCCCGGCGGGGGAATCTGGGGAGTTGCCAGGCTGACCGCCGCGTATACGCAAAGCATGATCCCGAGAAAACCCGTAAGGAGGACCGTGTCCGCCTGCGCCAGGACGCCCACGGCGAGCCAGGTTCCAGCGAAACCGGCCAGGAGCAGGCTCCAGAGCCTCCGGAGGATCTGGGTGAACGCGCCGCCCACAATCCCCTGCCAGATGTTGGTCAGGAGCGAGGGAAGCAGCATCAGGACCATGGCCTCCTTCAGCCCGATCGTGGCCGTGAGAATCGCCAGGGACACCGTCGGCAAACCGAGGCCGACCAGACCCTTCACGAATCCGGCAAAAAGAAACGTCGAGGCGATGATGACCAGAATTTCTACAGTCCACATGACCTGATCGTCCCCTCCCGGAGGGTCTTAATTAACCTGGAATTATGCGGTATCCGCCGCATCATGTTCTCCCTCCCGCTCGGTATGTGGGTGAACGGACACGACTTTGTTCGTTCGGTACAAGAGGCGGAACCTATCAAGATCCCCATTGGGGGGGTCCGCCCATCACCCCTTAGCCCCGGTGCTAGTTCTGGTGCTAGTTCAGTGTCAATAATGAGCGTACTTGGTCTCACTCCGTAGTAGTTCTGAGCGGAATTATGCGGTAACGCTCTCCTTTTAGCAAAATACGGCCTAATTTTCTTCCTCTGTGGTGCCTCCCGCCAAGAAGTCCATAAAATCTGCAAAAAGATCCCCTCTAGGACACCTCTTCCATCTAAAGGAGAAAACCCTTTATTCACGGTGGTTTCGGATGGAAGGGACACCCAGGAGGTTATCCTTTTGCAGATTTTATGGACTTCTCGACGGGAAGCGCCGCCCAAAAGAATACTAAAGTCGGAAATTGCTAAACAGAGAGGATTGTTGCATAATTTCGGATTCGTTGATTACTAACAATTGGCTAAAAATCATGGAGTAACAGACAATTGACTATATTATTACGAATAATGACCCTTACTGCAGCGCTAGCCATGAGCTTTACATATGCTGGAGTTGCGAACGCATATGAGAGCCTCTCGGAGAGGTTGCGCATGAGAGGGAAAAAAACCCTGAAAATTCAGAACGAGCGGCAATGCCGTTGGACGGCGGATGCCAACGGCATGAAAAAAGGTGGCTTCCGCTACGCATTTGCAGGAGATTATGAAACGAAAGGTTGCTATTATTATCCGAGCGGCAAATTCGCCAATATCGTCTTTTGGGGTAAGGGTGGGAGTTACGCTGACAATCATCATACCGACACAAAAATGTTTAAGAGCGGCAAGCGGCGTTTTAGCCCAAATTGTCACCACGCTGGATATAAGACGGGGGGGGGTCGATACGCGTAACTAAATATACGTCGGAGGGCCGTTGTTATTCATTGAAGCGCCATATGTGGCTCCCCTGAGTAATTTTGGAAGGTGATGCAGATACAAATGCAGACAATAAAATAACAGCACAAGAGTTATATAACTACGTCAAAGAGAATGTAACTCAGCAATCATCTGGTTCTCAAACTCCAGAATTACAAGGTGATAAAGACAGAGTGCTTGTACAGTTTAACTAGGACCATCATTCCTGCTCATTTAAGGACTCTACAGAGTCGTTAGTACATAACCATATGTCATAGATTCTGATTACACTAAAAGCTCTCCAAGGACACATGTACTAAATAGGTAATTACGGATATAATGACTTAAGACTTTATTTTTGTCATTCGAAAATTCAGGAAAAGAATGGCCTCTGTTGGTGGAGGCCTAGATTTTTTCGCCTCTGGAGAAAAGGAATGAAACGAATTCTTTGTTTTGCTCTCCTGATTGCATTGATTTCACTATTTGACCCATTTGGCGTACTTGCGGCGGAAACTGCAAAGCCCACCGAAACAATGAACGAGAATGGGTCTTTAGGGCCGTTCTTCACATTCACACCATCGTCTTCGGGTGATCTAATCAAATCGGGCTCCCTCACTTTCACTGGTGCAGAGACATTTAAGGCGATTACCCTCAGTTCGCCGGCTCAGATCACAACTTCGGCCCAGTCTTTTGCGGACGCGTTAACCGAGACGGGATTCGGCTTTGAATTCGGAAATAAATTTACTGACCATATAGGCCTCCACGTCGGCGTATTTTTTCGCAACCTTAGTGGGGAGAGTTTTAACGGATTCTCTGTGGACGCCGCTACAACGATAAATTTTATTGGAAAGGGCTCTTTGACTTCCACCGGCGCGGACACGATTCGGGTAAAGATGGACGATGCCAATGAATGGGGCATTTACAGTGGGATAAAGATCCACCCGTGGGTATTCGAGAAATTCTCGTTCTATCTCCGAGGAGATACCGGTATCTTGAACTCAGACGACATCAAGGCCCAGGTTTCGCTTTCGGGAAATACGAGCGAGTCAATAAAGATAGATTTTTTTGAAGCGAAAACCCTTTTCTTTTTGCGGGGGGGAGTGGGTACCGAGGTCCGCGTGGGGAATTTCGAGTTACAGGGAGAGGTCAGGGCTGAGTGGCGGCAAGAGCGTGCCGTCGCAGACGAGGTAAGGGATCTTATCAGCTCCGACCCGACGTTGGCATTCCCGCTTTACTTTGGTGTGATGTGGCGATTTTAGTTCTCCTCGTCGATACGGATATGTTTCTTTAGTCTTATTAGATAATCATTTGGATGATGGCAATGAAGATATTAAAGACCCTTGTTTTGTGTTCTCTGCTGGTGACGATTGGCTGTGTCAATACCAGAGCCAAACAGGACAAGAGTGCCAAGAAAAACAACCTTCTATTCACCGACACCGACATCGCCGACATTTTCAAGACCTACGGGAAAGAAGCGCTCAAGGCCCGGCAAAAGCGCAAACTCCAAAGCGACGCACGAATTCAGCAACTCGATGTCTTCCGAACTAAGGGAGATGAGGATTTTGTCGTCAGTGCCCATCTGAATAATGCGCCTCTTAAAACTGTGATTAATGTCATCCTAAATAAAACGCACACCCAATATTTCTTGAGGGATGTTGTACTCATGGGATTCGTTTCGGGTCGTTTTGAGAAAATACCGCTTCTTCGCGCACTGAACATTCTCCTAAATTCCCAGGGATATTCTGCCAAGTTCTCGGAAGAGGGTGTTCTATTCATCCAGGACGGCGTGCCGAAGAAGGTGAGTAAAAAAGAAGAGAAAAAAAACTTACCGGGAATGAGCCCCGAGCCTGGCCGTGCCTCGCCAACACAGTTCTCTGGACAAGTCCAGAGAACGAGCCTTACGGTCCAGATACCGCCTCCCGGCATGCCAGGGGAACCCGATATGCCACCTCCCGGCATGCCAGGGGAACCCGATATGCCACCTCCCGGGATGCCAGGAGAGTCGGGTCAGTCAAATCCGCCCTACGATCCCATGGTGATGGTTGAGTATCCACTCCAATATCTTAGTGTAGCCTCGGCAGGCAAGGTGCTCACTAGCCTTTTTGGCGGAGAAGGCGGTGCCGACGCAGGGGGCGGAGAACCACCTGGCACTGGCAGCGCCGGGAGCGTTCAGTACGGCTTCGAGGAAACACGGAATACTGTCATCATCAAGGGTAATAATAGTAAGGTGAAAGAACTCAAGCGGGTGCTTCAGACCATCGACCGCGAGCCCCAGCATGTTCTCATCGAGGTGCTGGTGATGGAGGTGGATGCCGATGCGCTTGAGGAGTTGAACTTCGCGCTCAGAGATTACGCTAATAAAAAATATAGCGGCCTGGCCTCCAATGTTGGTGCGGAGGATGCTAACGCTCTTCTATTCACCTTCGAAAATCTTCGGAAGGGTGAGACCGGGTTCACCTCGAATATTAAATTTTCAGGGCTGGTGGATCTGCTTCACCGAAAGGACCTAGCCCGGATCATCGCCCGGCCCTACCTGGCCTCGATTACCGGAAAGGAATCGAACCTGCGCATCACCGAAGATAGGAGCATCATCGTCAGTCAGGTTGCAGAAGGCGCTTCTGTCTCTTCCACCAAGGAAATATCGAGTGGTGTCGAACTAAGTATAACACCCACGGTTCACCTCTCGGGTGTGATTAACATGAAGGTGGAGGTCGAGCAGTCCGACTTCCTCTCATCATCGGGTAACGTTGCTGCCTCTAAGGACACCAATAAGGCATCGACTGTCATGCAGGTGCCAACTGGGCAGAGCATCATCATCGGGGGCCTAATGTTCAATAGCCGCTCGTCGAGTAATGCGGGGCTTCCCTGGCTTCGCCATGTTCCGCTACTCAATGTCTTTTCGGCAGCCCAGAAGCGAACTGAGGTAGACAAGGAAGTGTTGATCGTCGTGACGCCGCATCTTTATTCACCCGGCTTGAGGACACCTCTTCCCTTCCTGGAAGTATTCCAGAAGCCAACGAATCATAAAATACTAAAGACAACCCCCACCGAGCGTGGCGACATGAAGCAGTATTGACCGGTTCTGAAATTCGCACTGCCCAGATTTCTTGGAAATTCAACCCGGATTTCCCATATAGATATACAAATTCCTCACCCTTCAGTCATTACAGCTTACAATTTAATCAGTTAATTCTTCCTATCGCCCGCTGGTGGAGAGCACCCAGTGGGTGAAGCCACGAAGGGGTAAGAGAAATGGCCAAATGTTAGAATTATAATATTTTTGTCAGTTGGGGAATCGTAAATCTACATGGGGAATCCTGGGATAGTTCTGCTTCACAGAGCGACTAAATCGTTTTCCTGGTGAGTGGAACGTATGAGCTACTATGCC
>Ga0115002_10007395_pt1 | contig 12378 bp, 6 predicted proteins | sample ArcticOcean_MG_C_8_FD_89576 | JGI IMG/M metagenome (GOLD analysis project Ga0115002, IMG submission 89576) | Marine microbial communities from western Arctic Ocean - ArcticOcean_MG_CB11_86 | ecosystem: Environmental > Aquatic > Marine > Oceanic | place: Arctic Ocean: Canada Basin | collected...
GCGCAGTGATCGATTTCCGTGTCGAGTCCGTGACGCAAGGATCGCTGACGAAGAACGGGCAAGCGGTGATTCCCGGCGTGACGGTGATCAACGCTACCGAAACGCTGGTCTGGACACCGCCGCTGAACGCCAACGGCAATCAAGCTGCGTTCACGATCGTTGCCTATGATGGTCAACTTGCCTCGGCAACAGCCCGAGAAGTCACGATCAACCTGACGGCAGTCAACGATGCTCCGGAACTGAACCAGGTGGCGACCTTCACCGGGGCATTGGAAGACGTTGATTTCGACATCACGTACGCTGAGTTGCTCGACAAGTCGGATGCGTTCGATTTCGACTCCGGTGATGTGGTCAGTTTCCGTGTTGAACTGGTCGATAGCGGACTCCTACGCAAGATTCAGCCGCCAATCACCGTTTTGTCGTCCACCATTGCCAACATTCAGACCGACTTGCTCACAATTACGGGCGGCGGGACCTTCCGCGTAACAATTGGTGGAGCGAGGTTTCAAGTGAACGGCGTGGACGCTGACGCTGTCGCTTCCGCACTGGCCACGGCGATCAACGCGCAGTCGGGAACGACCAAAGTTTCCGGAGCAGCGGTCGGGGCCGTTCTTACCCTGACAGGCGAACTGAACGAGGTCTACACAACCACCGCCGCCGAACTCACGCCGATGAATCCGGGATCGGACACTCTCGGTGTGGGCGAGACGGTGTCGTGGGTTGCCGATTCTAATGCGAGTGGCTCGAAACAAGCCTTCCGTGTGATGGCCATCGATACGTCGTTCGCCACTTCGGGTACCCCGATTCAGGTCAACGTGATTGTGGACCCCGCCAACGACGCGCCCACACTGACAAGCATTGCGATCCTGAGCGGTGCGCCGGAAGATACACCGTTCCCGATTTCGTACAGCACGCTGCTGGGACTGTCGGACGCATTCGATATCGAAGGCGACCCTCTGCGTTTCCGCATCGAGTCGGTAAGCTCTGGAGTGTTGCAGAAGAATAACCTCGATATCGTTTTCGGAAGCACACTGGTCGCTAACGGCGAAACCGTAGTCTGGACCCCGGGGAGTAACCAATCCGGAGTGCTGGATGCCTTCACAATACGCGTATTCGATGGCGTGCTGAATTCGGAACTGCCTGCCGTGCTGGTTCAGGTCAACGTCATCGCTGATAATGACCGGCCCGAAATCACAGGCATGGCTACTCTCTTGGGCGTCAAGCCGGGACAGACCACGACGATCACGCACGCCATGTTACATGCTGCGGCGCAAGGCTTGAACGACCCCGATCTGCCGCTAGATGCAATCGGTTTCCAAATTACTGATAAAGTGACCGGCACGCTGCTGCCGGGTATCTTTCCGATCACCGTCGTCCCCGGTGGAAGTTTCCAGTGGACGGCCCCCACGGGCGTCAAAGGAGAAACTTCTGCGTTTAAAGTGGTGGCCTACGATGGCGCGAAGCAATCGCTGCAAGAGGTTCTGGCCAAGGTCATCGTCGTGGATGTTGCACCGATGTTGGACGGCATCCCCGCCGGCTCGGATGCCTTCAGTCCATTCCTCGGGGCAACCGAAGATCAGGACTTCACGATCACTTACGCTTCGCTGGTTGCGGCAGCTGGAGACAATCTCTTTGAGCCCAACGGCGATGAAATTACTTTCCTCGTCCAATCGATCAACACCGGTACTCTCAAGCAAAATGGCATTGATGCCGTTCCCGGTACGACCGAGTTGACATCCAGTAGTGATCCGTTCGTGTGGAAACCATTGACAAACGACGCCAGTTCCTCAGCGACCGATCACAAGACCGCATTTCACGTCGTGGCTGTTGCCGCTGGCTTGCGGTCGGCAATCTCAGAGCCGGTGAAAATTAACGTCACTCCCGTAAACGACGCGCCGACGCTGACGGTTGTCACCCCGCTGGACGAAGTGACCAACCACGGCACACTGACAATCAGCCATCAGGATCTGATCAACGCAGGAGACGAGTTCGATCAGGACGGTGATGTGCTCAGTTTCCGCGTCACAGGTGTGGTCAGTGGCAGCCTGACACAGTTCAACGGGACAAACGACGTTTCCGTGCTTCCAGGGACAACCCTGCTGACTTCCAGTAGCTCGCCGCTGATCTGGACGCCGGCGGTCGGGGCGGGTCCGGGGGCGACCTTTGCGTTCTCGATCCGGGTCTTCGACGGGGCGACCGACTCGGCAACTGACGTGACAGTGCAGGTCAATGTCGTGAACAACACGGTCCCGACGCTGACAACGATCGACACGCTGAGCGGTACCGAAGACACGCCGCTGACGATTACTTACGCCGCCTTGTTGGCGGCTTCCGATTTGGCGGATATCAACGCGGGTGACGATCTCAGGTTCCGTATTGAAACGGTTTCGAGCGGTACACTGATGAAAGATACGATTTCAGTAATCGGTGGAACGACCACGCTGGGTCTGGGCGAGTCGATTGTCTGGACGGCGGGTCGGGATCTCAACGGTCAGTTGGATGCCTTCACCGTTGTGGGCTTCGATGGTTTGGATTCTTCCACGCCAGCGGTGCAGGTCAAAGTCAACGTGGCGGCGGTGAACGATGTTCCAACGCTGACGACGATCGACACCATTGGGTCGATCGCGGTGGGTCAAACGTTGGACATCACCTACATCATGCTGGCTGGCGCGGCTAACGAAGCGGATATCGACGGCGATCAAATTGATTTCCGTATCACGCAAGTGACGACCGGCACCTTGACAATCGGCGGCTTGCCGGTTGTTCCAGGTACCACGAGAATTCGCGTCGGCGATACGGTTCAGTGGACGGCTCCGGCAGGCGTGCAGGGTACGACCCCAGCGTTCAAGGTCGAGGCCTTCGACGGAACGGCCGCTTCGGCACCAGCCGTGCAGGTGAATGTGACAGTGGTGGAGACGGCTCCGACGCTGACGACGATCACTCCACTGGATGGAGCCCGTGAGGATACGCCGTTTACGATCCTTTACAGCACGCTTCTGGCTGCCTCGGATGCGAACGACGCCAACAGTGACCCACTGACGTTCCGTATCGAGGAACTCAATAGCGGCTCGTTGCTGAAGGTGGCGAGTACAGTGTTGACGGTTGAAGACACCCAGGTGGCTGGGACGACGATGCCTCAAATCGATGATGTGACGATTCCATCAGGTGGGAAAACCCGCGTGACGGTCGCAGACTTCGTGTTTGAAGCTAGCGGTGCCACGGCGGACGACATCGCTGCAGACTTGGTGACAAAGATCAACGGGGCGATCTTGCCGACGTTGATCACCGCATCGTCTACGGGGGCCAATCTGACGCTGACAGCCGACAATAATAATGACCCGTTCACGACGACTGCCACGCAGTTGCAGGAACCTGCGATTGCCGGGACGGCGACACTTGATCCGGGCGAACGGTTGATCTGGACACCGGTGGCGAATGCCAACGGTGCCCAAGCGGCCTTCCGGGTTGTTGTTTCTGACGGAACGTTGTTCTCTTCAATGCTCGTTCCCGTGACGATCAATGTTCTTGAGGTCGCCGACGCGCCGACGCTCGACACCATCGATCCGCTCAACGCGGCGACACCGAACGGGTCGCTGACGATCACTAATCAATTCTTGCTCGATGCGTCCAACGCGTTCGATGCAGATGGCGATCCGCTTAGCTTCCGCGTGACCTTCGTCGATGCCGCCAAGGGATCACTCACTCAAGGTGGTGCTTCGGTTCTACCTGGAACGACGTTGTTACAGCCGGCAGTGCCTCCGATGACAGTCGTCACCACGACTCCGTCGGGTACCACAACCCGACAAGTCGACACGGTCACCGTGTTGGTTCCTCAGGCCGGATCGATCTTCGACCTGTCAATCAATGGGAAAGTCTTCAGTTACACCGCAACCAATCTCGACACGGATGCGACTGTCGCCGCTCAGTTGAGTAGTCTTGTGAACTCGAATGGTGTTCCATTCACAGCCACTTCGGTGGGGTCGGTCATCACGTTGACCGCCGACGTCGTTAACACGCCCTTCATGTCGGTCGCGCTGGGTTCGATCACTCCACCGCTGATTTGGACTCCGGCAACATCAACCCTCGGCCTGATTGCCGATGCTTTCAGCGTGACGGCCTTCGACGGAGCCACGAATTCGACACCTGCCGTTGGCGTTTCGATCAACGTGGTTGACAACACGCCACCGACATTGACGAAAATTGATTTCTTGCCCGGAGCGACGGAAGACCGTGTCTTCACGATCGACTACGCGACATTGCGAAACGCATCCGACATCTCGGATATCAACTTGGGTGACGAGTTGTTCTTCCGGATCGAAGTTGTAGACCCCGCAAGCGGTACGTTGTTCAAGGGCGGCCTGCCGGTTGTCGGTGGCACGACCATACTCGGTGCCGGTGAAAGTCTCCTCTGGAATCCGACGACCGACCTCAACGGCAACGTTGATGCGTTCACCGTCGTGGCCTTCGACGGACTCGACCCGTCAACTCTGGCCAAGCAAGTCACGATTAATGTGGCACAGCTTAACGATGCCCCGACGTTGACGACCATTACCACTGTTGTCGCCGGTGTCCCTGGGAAACCGGTCACGATCACGCATCAGATGATCGCAACGAATGCCAATGAATTTGATGCAGACGGCGACCCCGTTGGTTTCCGTATCACTGAAGTCACTACGGGAACCCTCACCCGGGCACTTGTGGCAGCACCATTGAACTTGGTTCGAACGCAAACTGCCACTGCAACCTTGACTCAGATCGATACTGCCACGGTTCTCGGGCGGCCGGTTGGTACCGTCTATCGTGTCACGATCGACGGCGTTGACTTTGCGACCACATCGGCCGGCGGAGATACGACAGCCACGATTGCCGCACGACTGCGATCGCAGATTAATAGTGCCAATATCGGAGTCGTCGTGACCGGCGGTGCAGCAATGAGAATTACCGGCCTGACGGTGGGGATCGCTTTCAGTACGCAAGTTGCTGGTGAAGAACCCGCGCTGCCCAACACAACGGTCATCCGTATTGGTGAGTCCATCATCTGGACACCACCGTCCGGGACAGGAACGTCGGTCGCGATTCCGGCCTTCAAGGTCTTGGCAGACGACGGTCAGGCGACCGATAATCTCTCTTCACCACCGATCCTGGTGAGCGTGAGGCCGATTAATGTCGCACCCACGCTGACGCGAATCGATACTCTGACGGGCGTCGCAGAAAATAGCTCGATGACAATCACGTTCGACCGGCTGATGGACGCATCCGACGCGGTTGACGCGAACGGCGATTCGATCAGCTTCCAAATTCAGGAAGTGAATGTCGGCACTTTAACGATCACGAGCGGTGGCGCAGTGCACGACGTCGTCGTTGGGGTGACAGAATTTGCACCTAATGACACGGTCAAATGGACGCCTCCGGTCAACGTCAATGGCTTGCAGCCGGCATTCAAGGTGGTTGCGACCGACGGCACGTTGGTTTCTCCGGTTGCAGTCCAGGTCGAGATCAATGTGACGGCGGTCAATAATGTGCCGACTTTGACCACGGTGGATCCGATCTTGAATCCGAACTACCCAGGATCGGTTTCGATCAGCCACGAAGAATTATTGGCTCGCTCAAACGCTTTCGACGCAGATGGCGATTCGTTGATCTTCCGAGTGGAATCAGTGACCAGTGGCACGTTGACGATCGGTGGTACTCCGGTGCTGCCCGGTACGACACTCCTCGAGCCGGGAACCGTTCCCATCACTCAGGAAACCACGACAACTGCGGCTGCCAATCGTCGACAAATCGATACCGTGACAATCCTGCCACCGCGGGCTGGTGCAATCTACAGCATCGATATCAACGGAACGGTGTACTCGGTCACTGCGACGAGGAGCGACACCGATGCGACAATCGCAGCCCAATTACGGTCGCTCGTCAATGCCGATGGTCCACTTCCCGTGAGTGCCACGGGGACGGGCAACATCATCATCCTAAGCGCGGATGCCAACAACACACCGTTCAGCACCTTTGTGTCGGGATCAACGGCTCAATCGCTGGTCTGGACACCTGCAGGCGGCACGAACCCAGGCGTCCTGACACCTGCATTCACCGTCACGGCCGTCGATGGCAGTTCGTCGTCTAGTCCACCTGTTCAAGTCTCGGTGAATTCGTTCAATGCCGATTTGTCAGATGTCTGGTTCATCAACAATCTCGCCGGCGAGATCATCCAGAATGGTTCTCAATTGACGTTCATCGACGGGAACGGCAACCTGTCGATTGGACGGTTCATTAGTGTGAACCAGATCATCCGGACCGACACCGGTGCCGTTGGGACAATCCAGGGCAACTTTATCCTCTGGAACAACGGTGAGGCATGGGAACGGGCGATCGACATTACGGGATTATGGGAAATCAACGGTCTGCCAACTTCTATTCAGCGAGTCGGCACGACTTTGATCTTCACGAATGAATCAGGGGTAACGTCGCAAGGAGTCTTCCTCAACTCGCAGCAACTGATGGCCACGGGCTGGGGTAACTTGGTTGCCGAATTTACTGCCAACGAGATTCGTTGGAGAAACGGCAGTGTTTGGGTCCGTCCTTCTATCCAGTTGAGCTTGGCCGGGTTCTACAACTTCAACAATCTGACCACGGAAGTCAGACAAAACGGTAACGATCTTGAATTCTTCAACGAAAGCGGCAATCGATCGGCCGGACGAGTGTTGAACGCAACACAGGTCGTTGCAACGGACTGGAACATCATCGGAACGATCGTCAATGGGGCCATCCACTGGAGCAACGACAGTGTCTGGAATCAAGGAACTGGCCAACAAGCGATCCCGGATATTTCTGGAGGGTATAACATCAATGGGGAGAATACCGAAGTTCGGCAGAACGGTGCCCTGTTGACCTTTATTAACGAAAGCGGTGACTCGGCCAGTGGTCGGTTCACATCCTTCGGTAATGGTGTCTTCGGTCTAATCGCTACGCAATGGGGCAACCTGACCGGTACTTTCGAGAACAACCAAATCACTTGGTCAAACGGCACGGCTTGGGTGAAGAACGGGACGCCACAACCCCCCGCTTTGGCTGGTAGCTGGGGTATTGGTGGATCGACGACTCGTATCGAGCAGTTAGGGAACAATCTCGTCTTCATCAACGAGAATGGTCAGCGGTCTAGCGGATACTTCGTCTCACCAAACCGCGTGTTTGCGACTGAGTGGAACCTTGGTGGCTTCATCGAGAACAATCGAATTCTCTGGGCCAACAATACGGTTTGGAACAAGGGGTAAGACTAGACCATCGCCATCCGATCGTGGCTCGCTTGCGACCGCGATTCCTCTGACCGCTGCGGAGTTCGACGCGCCCCGTCGAGTTTCGCGGCGGTCTTTTTTTGAGGACGCGCATTGGGCGACATTCCGGCGACGCAGCCAGTCACCGCGCAGCGAATCGGGCAAGAATGACGCCCCTCTGGTAATTCTTACAAGACATGCCCCGCTGGTTTCAATGGGCGCGGACAGCCCGTTTTTCATGCGTAGTTAACGCAACCTATATCTGTATTAGGTGTTACGGTCTGTTTGTTGTTCCGTGTGACATCAAATGGTAACGGTTTCTGCACTCAGGACCGGGGTTTGCTCCAGTGTGTGGTCTCTCCACTGTAAGGCGGATGATCGAATCGTGATCTCGCCCTACGGTGACATTCGAGGCTGGTAATCATCGGAAAACTTGGCATGGGTGCTCGCTGGATTCGCATTTTGATCGTTCTGCTGGTCCCTTTATTCATGGGGGCCACCCAACGGACGCCGAATTTTGTTGTGCAGGCGCCAACCGTGGAAATTGCCCGCGCGGTCGCCACGGCGGCTGAGCAATATCGGATTGCGTTGGCACAGGAGTGGCTGGGCAAGGAACTGCCCCGCTGGAACCGGCCTTGCGTGGTGACGGTTCGTGTCGGGCAAATCGGTGCCGGCGGAGCGACAACTTTCTCCTTTGATCGTGGAGAGGTTTATGGCTGGAAGATGCGGGTGCAGGGATCGCTCGAGCGAATCCTCGATTCCGTCTTGCCACACGAAATCAGCCATACCATTTTTGCCTGCCATTTCCGGCGTCCGTTACCTCGCTGGGCAGATGAAGGAGCCGCAACGCTGGTCGAGCATGAATCGGAACGTCGCCGTCAGCATCTGCTGCTCAATGAGGTGATGAGCGGAGGCCGCACCATTCCTCTGCGACGATTGCTCTCGATGACCGAATACCCCCGCGCAATGCAAAGCGTGCTCACCCTGTACGCTCAAGGCCATTCACTGGCCGACTATCTCGTGCAACAGCGGGGCAAGACGCAGTATCTCCGCTTTCTCTCCGACGCTCATCGGGTCGGCTGGAACACGGCCCTCAAACAGGGTTACGGTATTGAAACCGTCGAAAAGTTGGAGTCGACCTGGAGTTCTTGGGTCACGGCGGGAAGCCCTGCATTGAACCTCCCGGCAGGACAACAGCTCACAGCATCCAGTCTCAAACGCCCCTCTCGCGATCGCACTCGTCTCATCGTGCGAGGTCAAAGTCCCGATCGCTCTGACATAGATACCAACACGAATACAGACACCGCCAAAGCTCCTCAATGGACAGACCGCACCCGTCCACGTGGTCGAGACATCCAGGCTCCCGTGCCCTTTCGCGTCGTGAAGACGGCTGCATCCAACAACATCTCGTCAGACTCTGTTCAAACCGCCGATCTCAACACAACCGAGAACTCGCGTTTGCAGCGTCTGTCGGAAGCAGGTTGGAGACCGGCAAGAACACCGAGGGTTAGAATACCAGGGCGGCAAAGAGGTTTGATCTCAATTTTCAAACCCAAATAGGAATCGCAAACCACGGCTCCTCGCTCTCCCCTTCCTTAAGGGGACAAGGGGCTTCCGCTTCACGCGACATCAGCCACACCAATTCGAGCCGACCCGTCACAGGGCCGGCTCGTTTTCGTTTCTCGCAATGTGGGTTCGGACCAACCTGTTGCCGACCACGTCGAAGTAGCGAGAGGGCTTCCTCTCGTGGTATAAAGTTTCTCTTGTCGCTTCACGATGAGTCACTTGGTACGAGTCCGGATCGATACATGGAACCGTCCCTCTTCGCCATCTTGCTGCTGATTCTTGGATTGGCACTCCTGGTCGCGGAAATCTTCCTTCCGTCGGGCGGTATGATTTCCGTCGCGGCGGTGATCTGTTTTGCCGGATCAGTCGGGTGCGCGTGGAATGCCTGGTGGGTCAGCAGCCCGGCAAGCTGGTGGGCGTATATCGCTTCCGCCATTCTTCTGGTGCCGGCGGTCATCGGCGGCGCACTTTACGCTCTGCCACGAACCAGCATCGGCAAACGCATTTTGCTCGCCGCTCCCGATTTGGAAGAGGTCACTCCGTTTGTACAAGAGCAGGATGAGCTTTCCAAACTCATTGGTCGAAACGCGAAAACCTTAACCATGTTAGGCCCGGGCGGCATGTTGCTCATCGACGGCGAACGGATGCATTGCGAGAGTTTGGGCATGCTCGTCGACCCAGATACCCAAGTCGAAATTATTGCGGTAAAGGGAAATCGGCTCGTTGTCCGGCCGTATGAGGCCAATGTCGCTGCTTCCGACGCGTTTCTCTCAGAGGAAGAATCGGGGGGAAAACAGGGAGAGGCTGCAAGCGACCTGTCGTGAGTCAACAGGGGGCGAATGAAAGTTGCGGGAAACGCCCCTTCCCAATCGGTCTCTTTTCGGTACCATGATGTCATCGCGGAGCATTCCACGAATGACCGACACCACTAGAACTGGCTTGCACGGAAAGCAGCATCCATGATTGCAACACATCCTGTCCTCGCGGCCGCAGGGGGAAATGTCGGCTTAATCATCGGTGCGATCGTCTTCTTCGCCGTGCTGGTTTTCATGGCTGTGTTTGCCAGATATGCCAGCTTGTGGATTCAATGCAAGATGACGCGAGCCGCGATCAGTTTTCCGAACCTCGTGATGATGAGCATTCGCAAAGTCAATCCAACGATTATCGTTCGCTGCAAAATTATGGCGGTGCAGGCGGGGTTGACTCGCGTGTATCCCATCTCAACACGCGCCTTGGAAGCACATTATCTGGCGCGCGGCAACGTGCCGAACGTGATCAAGGCACTCATCGCAGCACATCGGGCCAAGCTCGATTTGGATTGGAATATCGCACAAGCGATCGACTTGGCCGGCCGAGACTTGCTCGACGCCGTTCGGACGAGTGTGTACCCCAAAGTCATTGACTGCCCCGACCCAACACGCGGCCAGGCAACACTGGATGCCGTTGCCGGTGACGGCATCCAGCTAAAGGTCCGTGCCCGTGTGACAGTCCGCACGAACATCCGTCAGTTGGTGGGCGGGGCTACCGAGGAAACGGTTGTCGCTCGCGTGGGGCAGGGGATTGTTCAAGCGATCGGTTCTACCAATTCCTACAAGTCCGTTCTTGAAAACCCCGATGCGATTTCGCAAACCGTGCTCGGCCAAGGACTCGAAGCGCAGACCGCTTTTGAAATCGTTTCGATCGACATCGCCGATGTCGACGTGGGCGACAATATCGGTGCTCGTCTACAAGCCGACCAGGCCGAGGCCGACATGCGTGTTGCCCAGGCGAAGGCCGAGGAACGCCGCGCCGCGGCACGCGCCCGTGAACAGGAAGAGGTCGCACACGTGCAAGCCAGTCGTGCGGAAGTCGTACTTGCTGAAGCGGAAGTTCCCCAGGCTATTGCCGAGTCCTTTCGCAGTGGCAAACTCGGCCTGCTCGATTACTACGAACTGCAAAACGTCCAAGCCGACACCAAAATGCGAGAATCCATTTCCGGAGCTGGCAGCCAAACCATGTCGACGGAATCCAAGTGATGAATATCGCCTGGCACGATCCGATACTTGCTGACATCGAATTGCGTGGTGTGATCACGATCGTGGTGATCGTTTTCGCGTTCATCAGTTGGATCAGTAAGCTGATTTCGGGCAAGCAGCAGGGGCAACCAGGCCAAGCAGGACGCCGAGCGCCTCAGCCGCGCAACCGGGAACTCTCCAGCGAAATCGACTCCTTCCTGGAAGAAGTGACCGGGAACAGACCGACCGAGCGAGCCACGATCGAACTCGTCTCCGATGAAGAGATACAAGAACGTCGTGGCACCACGCGACAACGGCCTGCCAGAAGTGAAGCCTTCGAGCAAGAGCCTCAGCACCTTGAACGGCCCGGTTCAAACATCGCGCAGCGAAAAGGCCCCGGTTCCAGAAACCTCGGCTCGAATCTCACTTCGCACTTGGCCGACTACATGGCCGAAGATCACGTCGATGACCATGTTGAGAAACATCTGACACATGCTGTTGATCAAAATGTCGGCGAGCATTTGGGTTCGTTCAGCGAGGGCAGTTTGGCCCGATCCGAAGCCATCGAATCTCGGGATAGAACGCCAGACGAGCATCCCATCGCCGCGATGCTCCGCCGACCCGATGGTGTTCGTCAAGCGGTGATTCTCACTGAAATTCTTTCACGACCGCAACGCCACCAGCAGCGATCCTGAATCGTCAATCGGTTTCCATGTCCGATGGTTGACGTCGCCAAGTGCTTGCATGTGTAGTGACTTACGTCGATGCCGTCTCAAAATGTACCTGGGTACGCTTCGAGGCGGTTTTCTCATGCAAGATGGCCGCTTCTCGCTGAACCGTGCCGCCCGAGTAGTATTTCCGCGTGGTTTCAAACGTCGCGTGCCGCATGATCCGCTGAACGACCCGCTCGGGTACATCAGCGTCGATCAGTCGTTCGGCACATGATCGTCGAAGGTCGTGAGCCGAAGCAAATTTCTGAGGTCTGCCGGTCTTCTTGTCGCCGGGATGCACGACGATGTTCGTTGCCTGACCGATCCGTGAGATGATCTGGCCGCACCAATCGGCAGTCAACCGTTTCAGTCCCTCAGGGCGGTTTGCACGGCCATGGAGTGATCGAGGGTTGAAGATGTAGCCCGTTTGGTCGTCGAGCGGTACAGACTGCAGCAGGTCGCTAAATGTCGGCAAGAGCGGAATACTCTCTTCGGTGTCGTTCTTCTGCCGTGCCCGTAGGGTCAAAGTACTCCGCCGCCGGTGACACATCGTGCCAATACACCCTCGCTAGCCGCATTCTTCTGCAGACTTTGTTACCTTTTAGGGGACACGAAACACGACAGTCTCCCTCCATTCACTGGGGACAAAATGGCTGAGAAGCTGAGCGAGTACCTGAAAACGGCAGAAGCAGCGGAGTTCCTGGGCGTCAGCCAGAACTGTAAACACCGGTCGGAAAGTGCAGCGCCTTTCGCCGGTCGAAATGTGCAGCGCTCATAACCCTTGCTCGCAGATTCTGAGCAAGACTTGCGTCTATCGATTGATCGATGCAAGTCACACAA
>Ga0115002_10007397_pt1 | contig 12377 bp, 8 predicted proteins | sample ArcticOcean_MG_C_8_FD_89576 | JGI IMG/M metagenome (GOLD analysis project Ga0115002, IMG submission 89576) | Marine microbial communities from western Arctic Ocean - ArcticOcean_MG_CB11_86 | ecosystem: Environmental > Aquatic > Marine > Oceanic | place: Arctic Ocean: Canada Basin | collected...
GCCGCGTGTGATATTCGAAACTTGAACTCCGAACTTCAATTCTCGGCGGCCCGCTTTTTTAAATTGAATTTTTCCTAAATGATAGCCTGCCTGTAACAGTTGCAGCCTGCGTAAAGAAGATTCGTTTAACAGTTTGTATTGATCGTTCAAAATTCGGCGGGCTTTTTTCCGCATGACTGGGTCATTCCAAGGGGCCGGAAACTTTACGTTTTTGGCGTAATTGACCTCAAATTTGTGCGAACCCCAACCAGCTGCGTCGTCGAAGTACAACCATTCTCGCATCGTCGCCAGACCGGTATCTGTTTGGTCGGCCCCCTCTTCTCGAATTGCCGTTTTGTGATGCGGGAATAAACCACGATGGATGATCGGGTAATCGGGGCCGATCATCATGTGGCTGGTATGCTTTCGGGGACGTGTTTCTTCGCTGCCAACTTTGGCAGCCGGGCCGATAGAATAGCCCTCTGCTTTCCCAGGCGTTTTCCCCATGTGGCAATCTTGGCAACTGTGGCCATCAATGGTTGCTGAGGGAGACGTTTTATATTCGCTAAAGGCGTCTTCCAATCGAAAACCGTTCGGTGCCAAAACATCGTGGCAGGTGCCGCAAAATCCAGACGTTGTTAGTTGAAAAAATCGATACGAGGTCGCATGTACGTCGCGGGCCCGGATATCGGTTCGAGGCTCGGTCTGTAACACTCCGAATTTATCCGGGTTAGACAACACCTCTTCCAGAATTTCAGACCCCAACGATCCGTAAACAACTTGGTTAATATCACCGGCAACCAGTGCCTGACGGCCGGAACCTTTTCCCCAGGATTGATTGATGCGGTGACAAACCACGCACGAAACGCCCTCGCGCGATGTGACCCCACGGTGCAAATTGCTGATGTTGATTTCTTCATTCAGCGCCATGCCGACCGGCGTATGGCACCGAATGCAAAAATCGCCCAACGTGCCACTGGAAAGTTGAATCAACCGGTTCGACATCGCATTAAACACCGGGCTCAGTTGTGCGTAGGCGTGCGGAGAAACCGACCATTCTCTGAAATGTTGCGGATGACACTGAGCACATTTTTTTGCCGAGGGAAACGGGCCGTCCTCAAAACATTTTGCATGCGCTTGATCGACGGCATAATTGACGATGTCGGTCATCGAGTTGTTGACCGTGGCAGCGACCTGTTCGACACTCCGCGAAACTTTCGACGCCGGTTGCGAAACAGACTTTTGGGGAACATCACGTTGTGCCGAGGCAATTGCAGAAACAAGGACACATGCAGCCCCTAAAACTGACAATGCAGCCAACTTCGCCGGAAAATTGATCCGCACTCTTCCCTCCTTGGCATTAACTCAACATGCGGTCATTCAGGAAAAACTCTGACCGATTCTTCCGTGAATCGTCCAACAACACGGCTTTTTGAGCCATTCTGCTGATGGTTTCTCTGAATTGAATAGCGTGCGAACCCCCTATTTTTACGCAAAAAACCCTAAAAAACAGTAGTTTTCGGCGTAGCAGTACCCTCGTGATACTCGGTAGTGTTTATCGTCAAATTTAGCCCTGCAAATCCAATAATCGTCGAATTTTGACAGGCCTGCCTAAGACATCAACGATTGCGTGCCGACGAAATTTCACCGACTCCTAACAGTCGTCACTTTTACCTGAGCGGGCTGACACCCTCGGCTCGACATTCGACGCCATCCAGATTCGATTCTCAGAATTTGATGAAATTGTCTGTTAATAGTTCTGGCCAATTCACGTTAAACCCTTATGGCCCGAGGGCAATCGCACTCTGGAAAAAAACTCACTTCAACTCGATGGATCACTGCAAGGAAAGGACAACTGACGATGCAAGTTGTAGGAGCAACGCTCGGAACTTTTGTCGTTTGCTATCTGGTTTTAGAATCGGCCCGCATCTACCGCCAACGGCTACGGTCTCAAATACTTCGCGAGATGTCATTCGAGTTGCTGCGCCAGCAAATCAATTATTTGAAAACACAACAAGCACACTTTGCCGAACTACCGGGCCCTTGGAAAGGGTATCGAACGTTCGTTGTCAAACAAATAATTGAAGAGACCAGTACCACGGCATCGTTCTATCTCGCACCCAAAGACGGCCAACCGCTGCCGCCGTTTCAAGCGGGGCAGTTCTTAACGTTTCAAATCAACATCCCCGGTCAGGCCAAACCGGTGCTGCGGTGTTACACCATTTCTAGCAGCCCGAACACGGAGTTCTACCGCATCACGGTCAAAAAAGTTCCCGATGGAACCGCTTCGGTCTTCCTGCACGAACATCTGTCCGAGGGATCGCAGTTACAAGTCAAAGCACCCGCTGGAAAATTTCATATCGAGCCGGTGTTCCAAAAACGGTCTGTCTTCATCGCCGGTGGCGCAGGAGTCACACCCTTTATGAGCATGGTCGCCGCGCTCGCCGAGGCCAACTCGCAATGTGAAGTCCAGTTTTTCTACGCCATGAAAAACTCAGACGAATACATTTTCAAAAACGAACTGCAAGAACTTTCCGCAAAATACGACAACCTAAAAATTCACGTCATTCACAGTCACCCGCACGAAGACGATGTGCAGGGCCGCGATTATGATTTTTCAGGCCGCTTATCCGTCGAACTTTTACAGCAACATTTAACAACCAACCAATACAACTTCTACCTTTGTGGCCCCAAACGAATGGTCAAAAGCCTCCAGACCGGACTACTGGGCTGGGACGTTCCTAATGACAATCTCTTCTCCGAAGCATTCGGCTCTGAAGAAACTGCCTCCGAAACTGAAACGACTCTTCAGGTAGTCGAACCGAAAAAACACCCTAAACCAACTACCGACGAAGAAAAGGCAACTGTCTTCGTTCCCACGGTCACGTTCGCCAAATCGGGGCGGACTGAAATTTGGGATAGTACGGCGACCGACCTGTTGTGCTTTGCCGACCAAAATGGAATTCAAATTGAATCGGTCTGTGGCTCGGGAAATTGTGGTGCCTGCCAAACCGCCATCAAATCGGGCAAAGTCAAATACCAAGAGCAGCCCGGTTTTCAATGTGACGAACAAAAATGCTTGCCTTGTATGGCAATTCCCGACGGCGACCTAGTCTTAAATGTGTGAAAAATTGCAGCCAACAGAACAACCCAAACCTTCAAAAAAATGGAACACTCATGAAGCCCTGCAAAGTCAACTGGTTTGCCATTCGGTCGAGTCTTGCCGTTTTTTTTTCGGTGGTCACTCTCTTAATTTTCAGTCAATCGCCCGAACGTGCCTCGGCGACAACGCCCGCAAAGAATAAACAAAGTCAAACCGACCGAGTCTCGGCTGCTGAGGCTCCTCCGCATAAATTCGTCGGCGTGCAAGCGGGCGATTGCAAAAAATGTCATCCGTCTGAAGTGGCCACCTGGATGAAAACCGTGCACTTTCAGTCTGCCGATATCAGGCTAGAAAAGTTCGAAGCGAACACCAAAAAATACGCCGAAGCTTTGGGAATCAAACAAACTGACTTAATGAAAGATTCCCTGTGCTCCAACTGCCACGGTTCTAAATCGGTCGTCAACGGGCAATTGCAAGTGATTTCAGGCGTCTCGTGTGAATCGTGTCATGGCGGTTCGGGGGGAAAAAACGGTTGGTTGAACAGACATCAATCTTACCACCAATCGATGCCTGTCCCCAGAACTCAAGAAACCTCTGCCCATCGCAAACAGCGAATCGCCGACTGTGAAAAGGCAGGCATGGTGCGGGCTCCCGACATTTACAACATCGCCAAAAGCTGCTTCGGATGCCACATTGTCAACAACGAAAAACTCGTCGCCGCTGGGCATAAAGCTGCCAGTGCGTTCGAATTTGTTTCTTGGTCATCCGGAGAAATTCGGCACAACTTCCAGGTCGATAAAAATCACAACGCGGCGGCTCCCAGTTTGTGGTTGGCAACCAGTAACGGAACCGCCGACCAACGCAGACGAATGAAGTTCGTCGTCGGGGCATTGGCTCAATTAGAAGTGGCACTACGTCGGCGGGCCGAGGCCAAAAACCCGGTGGTTGTTCCTCAATTGGCCGGACTGGCAGCAGCCGCCAACGGTAAATTGGCCCAAATCAACGGCATGTCCCCCAATGCTGAAACGCTGGCCGTGGCGGCCACGTTCACTCCACTATTAGCCACGTTATTTGTACCTCAACCGAACGATGAATCGGTCTATGCCGAAATCGCCGACAATATTGCCGAGCAAACAAAACTGTTCGTGCAAAACCACAACGGCAGTCAACTGCAAGCACTCGACCCCATTATCAATATCTTGCCGGCCCACTTTTCACAGCAGTATCAAAAAAAGTATCTCAAAAAATGAACAAGCAGGCCAAAAGACAGTTTTTCGATTTCGGAATTTTTCTCTTGCTGTGCGCAGCGGTCATTCTGCTAAATGCAATTTGGTCATCACGCTTGTCGCACACGCCGGTTCTCAATGGATGGGTTTTGCTTGCAATGATCCTCAGTCTGGCCGCCTATCAGGTCCGCAAACAAATTCAAACATTGCCATTCCTGTCGCTTGGATCACTTTCCACCTGGTTTCGCATTCACAAGTACACGGGGCTGTTAAGCTGTTTGGTCTTCGGCTTACATATCAATTTTCGAATACCCAACGGAACTTTCGAATGCCTGCTGGCCGGGCTGTACCTCGGCGTGTTTTTTAGCGGTGTGGCCGGGTTGCTTCTCACACGATTGATTCCGCCCAGGCTGGCATCAACGGGGGCAAAGGTTTTGTTCGAACGAATTCCACAACAAGTCCAGCAGTTGGGCGAAGAAGTCGAAAACATCGTCTTCGAAAACATGCCTCGTTCTGAATCGACAATCATCCCTGAAATCTATGCGAATCAACTGCGTTCGTTTTTCCGAAAACCTCGCAGCATTCTGCTGCACTTACTGCAATCGGGTAGGCCGCCACAATTACTGTTGGTGCAACTGCGCGGCCAACAGCGTGCTCTGTCAGCCAACGAACAGGCCGTCATGCAGGAAATCACCAACCGAGTCACTATCAAAAACGATCTCGATTACCAGTTCACTTTACAAGGAATGCTGCGAGTTTGGTTGTTCGTGCATGTCCCGCTAACTTATGCCCTGCTGGTCTTTTCGATATTTCACGCCGTGCTAGCTGGCGCCTTCACCGGGGGAAACTGATGAGCGAACCCGTTCAAAACCCGGATGAACTCTCCACGCTGCTTCCCATGCAAGCCCTGTTACAAAAACGGCGGGTGGCTAGCTTCCTGGCATCGATTTTATCGTTGACCTTCTGCCTGTTAGTTTTTGGAGGCTCATCCACGTCACCGGCCATTTCGCCGGGCCGCCTGTCTTCCGCGCACTCTGCCATGAAAGACGATTGCGCCCAATGCCACACCGCCGCTGAAGGAGGATTTTCCAACTGGGTTTCACACGCCTTCGATTCCAAAACGTCTCTCGCCGACAGCCAACGCTGTTTGAAATGCCATCCAGAAATATCAACACACGCACTCAGCCCGCACGGCATGTGCCCGCAAGACCTTTTCCAACTGACAGCAAATGCTCAACAGAAAACAAAACTCTCATTGAGCGATTCCGACAAGCAGTCTTTTTTACAAACATTAGCTGAAATGACGGCTCACAAAAATCAAGACCGCTCACTCACCTGCTCGACCTGTCACCGCGAACATCACGGGCAAAAAACGGATTTAACCGACCTGACCAATCAGCAATGTCAAAGCTGCCACGCCCGCCAGTTTGAAAGTTTCGCCCACGGGCACCCCGAATTCACCGACTTCCCACACGAACGCCGTTCCCGAATTTACTTCGACCATGCAAAGCACCTAATGCAATATTTTGCCGATGAAAAGTTTGCTCACTTGCTACCTGCAGGCACATCGGCCACCTCGTGCACTGCCTGCCATCAGCAAGATTCTTCCGGTCGGTTCATGGTCACTGGCGGGTTCCAACAAATGTGTGCCAATTGCCACACGTCCGAAATCACCGATAAAGTTTACCCAGGAATCGCCTTCTTCGCCCTGCCGAACTTCAGCCAGACAGAATCGAGTAAGGTCGATTCTGTACAATCAGAAATTCTAATTGGCGAATGGCCAGCTACCGACGGAACCAACAACCTACATGCCCTCCCACCGTTTATGGAGATGTTGCTCGCCGACGATAAACTATTCCAACACGCAAAACAGACTCTCGGCGATGATGCCCCGAGGCGGTTGAACTACGCCTCGCAAAAACACCCCGCAGCCGTTGAACAGTACCTGTGGTCGATCAAGCAGTTAATCGATGAGATCGCCCAAGACGGTGAGGCCGCCCTGGAACGCCGTTTGGGACCAAGCTACTCGGCGGTCGCCCACATGAAACCATCGATCGTCGAATCGGTCATCTCAATGCAACGGGTATGGTTTCCGAATCTAATGTCAGAAGTCAGCACACAACGACATGGAAAGCCACCCGCCCAATCGCTTCAAGTCAATTCACTCGAAACTTATCGAGGCATCTCGGCCGCTGAACATACTTCGGGGGGTGGTTGGTATCTGAGCAAAACCGATTTTTCAATCCGCTACCGACCGCAGGGTCACGCTGACCGGCTGATAAAATCTTGGATTGAGCTACAGGCCCGCACCGTACCGAACACTGATTTAAAACCGACCGGCATTCGAAAACAGGCACTTGCTAAGATGTTTCAAATTCTTGAAAGCCCAACCGGCTCGGGAACCGTTGCAACCCGCGGACCGGTCTCTTCAGGGCGTTGTCTGAAATGTCATACCGCCGACGACCCAACTCGTAACGGTCAGCTAAAAATTAACTGGCTCGCCTTTCGACCCACTGATGACAACAAAACGCTGCATAAATTCACGCACGCGCCGCATTTGAAAAGTCGTAAATCAGAAACTTGCTCGAGCTGCCATATTTTGGACCGTAATTTTACATCTGTAGGCACATTTTACCGGCCCGAGTTTTTCCTGAGGGATTCCGAAAACCGTTGGGCCATCAACACCAACCCGGCCAGCGCACACGCCAGTGGATTTTCACGCATTACAAAAGCAAACTGCGTGAACTGCCATAACGAATCAGCGGTACGGCAAAGCTGTCTCACCTGCCACAACTATCACAGTTGCCAATCGGGCAGCAATTAAAACTTTGAAGAACCGTCTCACCGGTCTTCAGGGCGAAAACGCTCTCGGCGTGGTGGTGGACGACGGCTCGGCCGAGGTCCTCGCCCGGGCCGGTCAGGCCTGGAATCGAATTCTTCAATCGGCAGACCCAATTTTTTGCGATACTCCTCAGCGTCAAGTGCTGCCTGAACGGCAAGTTCCAACTCCCCCAATTGCTCGAAAGTTTCAGCCAGACTTCGATGAAGAGATGACGCCGAACGTTGTAAGTATCGGTTCTCTGAATTTTGCTGCAATGTCTCGGCCAAACGACTGACCGCATTTTCTACCAAGGCCAGCGATTCTTCTAATCGATCTTCCCGGTTCAACAAACCTGCCAGCGCATTTTGAAATCTGCACAGCCAGACCTGATACATCCAAGATTCTGGAAATCGCCTGATAAGCATCGCTTGCAAATCGATGGCTGCCCGATAATTGCGCTCGGCTTTGGCCATTTTCTCGCGATGAATTTCTCGCGGAGCCCCTTCGCCTTGGCGTTCCACCACGAAGGCCAACTTATGATGAATGTGAACCAACGAAACCGTATAAGCCAGCACGTTCGGATGGTCGGCTACCAAAACTTTCGCGTGCTGCAAAGATTTCAACAACACTTGCTCGGCCCGAGGAAAATCGTCGTAGTCAAGCGACGGCCCGTGTGTCGTAAAACCTGAATAGCTTTCGGCCAGTGCAAATCGATATTCAGGTACCTCCGGAAATTCGTCGACGAGGCCTTCCAAAAGTTGAATTGCTTTTTGACTTGGCCCGTGCTCAGAACTGACACGTTCAGAAAAACGATCTCCCGACTCTTCACGATAACAGCGGGCCAACAAATGACGAACCCGCGGGGCGACGGGTACTTGGCCTACAAGGTTTTCCAGTATTTCGATTGCTAACTTCAAATGCCTTTCATCGCCTGGGTTTCGGCGGCGCTCAACCGGTCGGATGGGTGGGCCGTCTTGTCGCGGGCCAAACTCGGCGAGCGGTAAATCGTTGCCAGCTTCATTCATTTGCGAGCCTTCACCAGGACGGAGCTTCCATGCCAGTAAAAAATGCGTGCGGGCCAATTGATAGCGAACTTCGTCTCGCAGTGTTTCTGTTTCCTGTAACGGTTCGAGAATAGCCAACGCAGCTTGATAAGATTTCTTCGAGTTTTTTTCGTCAGCCAACATCCGCTGCGCGGTCCCTATTTCATTTTGCAAAGAAGCGATTTTGATCGAGGCCGTTACTAAATCTTCTCCCGCTGTCGGATCGATTTCCTGAAACATCTCAATCGCCCGGCGGTAGGCGGCAATGGCCAGTTCGTAGGCACCAAGCCGTTGGTGAATATCTCCCACACGCACTCGGGCCTCGGCCGATTTGGCCTGCAGACTTGCATCGCCGGTACTTTCTTCCGCCAGTTCGTCGTAGTATTTCAACAGGCTTTCCAACAACGCGGCGGTCTCTTTTGAAATTGCCGGTTGATGTAAAATATCTGCATCGCTGCCGGTGGATTCATTCAGTGAAAGTTGCGAAGGCGACGTTGATGACCCGGGGGCAAACCGCTGGAAGATTTTGTCGAGGGCCTCCATTGCCATATCAGATGTCACTTGAACTTTTTCTCGTTGCTGTTTTTCGTTCCGGTAACCGACATTCGCCGTCACCGCCACCAACACCAATAAAGCCAACGTGACCACCGACAGCCCGGCAACCACCGGATTCCGCTGGCTCCACCGCCACAACCGCACGACGGCTGAAGTGCGCTTTGCTTGAATGGGGCGTTGATCGCGGAAGTTTCTCAAATCGGCTGCTAACTCTCCTGCCGTTTGGTACCGTTGTTCTGGTTCGCGGGCTGTGGCTTTGAGAACAATGGTTTCCAAATCACGTGGAATCCGCGGATTGACGGCACGCGGACGAAGTAACGTTCCATTGAGAATCTGATTGATCAAACTGTGCCGATCATCGGCTGACCAGGCTGGCCTCAATGTTAGCAATTCGTACAACGTTAGGCCTAAACTGTAGACGTCGCTACGGGCATCGGTTTGCCCGCGAAACTGCTCGGGGGCCATGTACCGTAGCGTGCCCACCACGCTACCACTTTGCGAAACATCATCGCCTTCAATCGCCTTGGCCAATCCGAAATCGGCCACCCATACTATGCCCTGCCCATCCAACAACAAGTTACCCGGTTTAATATCGCGGTGTAAAATTCCCTGTTCATGGGCAAAGTGCAACGCCCCGGCAGCCTGAATGCCGACACTCACAATCATTGTCAAATCGGGTGTAGGCACGGGTAACGAATGGCTTGTACCAGCAGCAGGTAAACTTTGGTCAACGCTGCCAAGCTCAGCCGAGAAATCTCCCAAGTTCATCTCGTCGATCGTCTCATCGCTGGTGCGGCCACCGGCGACTGGAGTTTTCCATTCTCCTGCCAAGGCATCGTCGAAAAACTGCGAGTCTTCGGTGTTCCAGTTGTCGGCCAAAATTTCGTCGAGGCTAATGCCTTCAATGTATTGCATTACATAGTAATGAAACCCGTCCGACTCACCGACGCCAAACACGGGCACAATGTTCGTGTGGTGTAACCGAGCCGCCAGTTCGGCTTCGCGTTGAAACCGTTTCAGTTGCCGTTCTTTCAGCAACAATTGCCGCGGTAAAACTTTAACGGCCACCCTCCGGCCCAACGATTCTTCCTCAGCCTCGAAGACAATCCCCATGCCTCCCCGGCCAATTTCCCGCACAATCCGAAATCCGTTGAGCCGTTCAATGTCAACGCCTTCAAACTTCACCGGTTTGTAGGGGATTTCTTCTTTCTGAAGTTTGTGCTGTTCGACGGCAGCAATCATCGGAAACAAATCGCGAATTTCATCCGCCAGTTCGGGGAATTTGCGGGCATACTCTTCCACGGTCGGCTGCTCACCAAGCCGTTGGCGCTCGGTGAATTCGGAAACCAACATTTCCAGCGGATCACGTTCGACGGACGACTCGTTCAACGATTACTCCAGAAGATCAAGAAAATGAATTCACCCCGTTATCATACGGTAAAACAGGCACTCTTTGCGAAGCACGCGATCCGAATTTACTACGTTTTTTAAATTGTTGGAAATTCCTCTTGCCGAGTGGTTTCCGACGTGTTAACATTCCGCCTCGCTAAGAAGTTTCGGGTCGAAATACGACTCACATTTATCTCAGGATGAGATTTTTATCATGGCTGTCACAGATCGACGTTGGCAACACGTAGCAAAGTTTCGTGAAGGTGGAAACCACGTTACCACCAACACCCCGCCTCCGATCTGCTAGTAAACGGCCCGCTTCTCCCCGCTGTCTTATCCAAGTTTCCGCGTGCGCTTAAGTGTCATTTGTAGGGCAGGCTCTCGCCTGCCGCGATGACCTAAGCACGCAACACAATAATTCAGGTCATGCAATCGCATGACCTACGAAAAGGAATTCAATCATGCTCGTTCTCACCAGAAAAACTTCAGAAACCATCCACATCGGCGACAACATTTCGTTAACCGTCATCCAAACCAACGGCAACAGCGTACGAATCGGTATCGACGCCCCGCGCGATGTGACCATTTTAAGAGGTGAACTACAAAATGAATTTCAGGAACACCGTTTCACAATCCCTTGTTGCGGCGAAGTTCGTTGAGCCAGCTTCGCCGTCTGCAGAGGCAATTCTCGTCGGTCGCTTCTCTTTCTTTCCCCAGGGTCGTATAAAGGAGGTAGTCACATTTCGAGAATCTATCAATGCAACATCTCTATTCCAAAAATAACTTATCGAATTGCAACCGGCGGGCGTTTATTCAGCAGGGCAGCCTGTTTCTGTTGTCGGCGGGCGTGGGCGGTTCGGACTTGTTTGCGTTTGATGAAAAATCTTCCAAACCAAATCTAAAAATTGGCCTGGTGACCGACTTACATTACGCCGACAAACCGCCCGCGGGAACGCGGCATTACCGAGAAAGCCAAACCAAACTGACCGAAGCCGGGCTGAAATTTGAGAAGGAACAGCCTGAATTTGTTGTGGAACTGGGTGACTTCATTGATGCTGCTGACAGCGTTCAAACCGAAAAGAGCTATCTCAAAACAATCAACGCCCAGTTTTCCGAATTACCGGGGAAAAAGCATTACGTCCTCGGCAACCATTGTGTGTTCACGCTGACCAAGCAAGAATTTTTGGAAGGCGTTGGGCAGAAGAAATCGTACTATTCGTTCGATTCAGGCGGCTATCATTTTGTGGTTCTCGACTCCTGCTTCCGCGGAGACGGCACGCCCTACGGTCGGAAGAACTTCAAATGGACCGACCCAAACATTCCGGCTGCTGAACTTGACTGGTTAAAGTCCGATTTGAAAGTAACGTCCAAAAAAACAATCGTCTTCGCCCACCAGCGAATTGACGTCGAAAACCATTACGGCGTCAAAAACTCGCCGCAAGTTCGGCAGATGCTTGAAGAATCCGGTAAAGTTCTCGCCGTCTTCCAAGGTCACAGCCACCGGAATGACGTCAAACGAATTAACGGCATCCACTACTGCACCCTGGTCGCCATGGTCGAAGGCTCGGGAACAGACAACAACGGCTACAGCACGCTCGAAATTCTTTCAGACGACACACTTAAGATTCACGGCTTCAAAAAACAAGCCAGCTATCGCTGGAGATAATCGGGGGAAGGAACCTCATGTCGGAACATAAACAACACGAAATGCTAAACGATTACGCGTTCACCGACGGCGTTTTAAAACATGCCGAGTTGGGTGAGCGGTTTCAGGTTCCGCCAGCGCCAATCCGCAATAATGTGGGAGTCGGACATTTTGTTGAGCTGCGCGTCGATTCGCCGCGTTTCTCAACCCACGCTGATGCCGACGAACAGTGCCAGTGCGGACAATGCCACGAACCGGCTGAGAACCCGATTTTGTGTCACGAACAGCCCGCCTCGTTTTTGAAATTGCCGAAACAGAAAATCGAAGCCCGCGGCTGGGGTGAGCAATTCTGGGCACAAATTACCCAAGTCGAATACGAGCGAATCGTCGGCAGAATCGACAACATTCTTTACGAATCAAACCTACACGGGTTGCACGAAGGCGATGAAATCACCTTCCACAAAAACCACATCTTAGCCGTCCACCCCAACAACAACCGAGAAATTATTTTGGGACTCAGTGAAGACGAACTCACCGAATTCGGTGCCTGGCTCGATCAACAGGGGTTGTAGCCGGGAAGATTAAATTGCTTCGGCAATCGCTTTACCTTCGGGCA
>Ga0115002_10007400_pt1 | contig 12377 bp, 10 predicted proteins | sample ArcticOcean_MG_C_8_FD_89576 | JGI IMG/M metagenome (GOLD analysis project Ga0115002, IMG submission 89576) | Marine microbial communities from western Arctic Ocean - ArcticOcean_MG_CB11_86 | ecosystem: Environmental > Aquatic > Marine > Oceanic | place: Arctic Ocean: Canada Basin | collected...
CCCCTTACGACGGGGTGTGGAGTCCGGACGCCGCGGCGATCGCAATCCGTGACGGCCGCATTGTGGCCGTCGGCACGGACCAGGAGATCTCCGCGTTTATCGGCGAAGAAACCGAGCAGATCGATCTGGCCGGCGCCACGGCGATCCCTGGGCTGGTTGAGTCGCACGCCCATGCCACCGGACTCGGCCGAAATCTCGGCCGTCTCGACCTGCGCGGCGTCATAGGCGAAGAGGACACCGTCGAGAGGATCGTGACGGAAGCCGCGACGAGGCCACCCGGCGAGTGGATCCTGGGCTGGGGATTCGACGAGGGCGAATGGGCCACGCACGGCTATCCCGACAACGATCTTCTGTCGCAGCAGGTCCCCGACCATCCGGTAGTCCTCCGCGGCCTGCACGGCTTCGCCACCTGGGCCAACGACCTAGCCCTGGCCGAGGCGGGCATTGACCCCGATACCGCGACACCGTCGGGCGGCACCATAGAGCGCGACGGCTCGGGCGAGCCCACGGGTATCTTCCTCAACCGTGCCTCGGGCATGCTCGACGCCGCTACCCCGGTCGAGACACCGGCCGAGCTGCAGGAGGCCGTGCGCCTCGGCCTTCAGGAACTCGCCCGATCGGGCTACGTGCGAGTGCACGAAGCAGGCGTCGGACAGGACTTGCTTGCCGCGATGGAAGCTCTTGATCAGCGGAACGAACTGCCGACGCGCGTGTTCGCGATGTTGTCGGCGCGGGATGCGGAGCTTGCCCAGCTGTTCCTCGAGTCTGGCCCGCAGCCGGAGGTCGCCGGCTCACGCCTCGCGGTGCAATCCGTAAAGGCTTACTACGACGCGGCGCTGGGCTCACGCGGAGCGCGCATGCTCGAGGACTACAGCGACATGCCCGGGCACCGCGGCACGAGCGGGGCGGACTACGGCTTCGATCAGGAACTGGTCAAGCAGTTGATGGCAGCGGGGTTCCAGGTCGGGATCCACGCCATCGGTGACGCGGGCAACCGCGAGACCCTCGACTTCATCGAGCGAGTGTACGCGGAGGTGCCCACCGCCCGCGACGGACGGCACCGGATCGAACATGCCCAGGTTATTCATCCGGAAGACATCGGCCGGCTCGCACAGCTGAACGTAGCCGCATCCATGCAGCCGCCGCACGCCGTCGAGGACAAGACCTGGGCGGAGGAACGGCTCGGCCCCGAGCGTATCCGCGGGGCGTACGCATGGAGAACGCTCCGGCGGGCGAGCACTCACATGATCTTCAACTCCGACCTGGCCGGCTCCGACCACAGTATCTTCTATGGTCTGCACGCTGCGGTAACGCGGCGCGACAAGCAGGCGCGGCCCGTTGACGGGTGGTACCCGGAGGAAGCGCTCACCGTCGAGGAGGCTGTTCGGGCCTATTCGACCTGGGCTGCGTGGTCGGGATTCGACGACGGCGAGTCAGGCCAACTCAGTGTCGGGCGACGCGCCGATATCACGGTGCTCGACGTCGACCCGTTCGCCTTACCGGTGAGCCGCTACGCGGAGATCCTGGACGGTATCGTGACTCTCACGGTAATTGGCGGCGAGATCGCCCACACGGCCGACGCACCCGAGTAGTCCGGGTCGGCACTTCGGTCCGTCTCGCGCTAGGATGGGCGCGACTCCCCCGCCGGGGCCAGTATGCGCTGGCTCGATAGAGACGCAACCACTTTTGTGGAGAGTTCATTGTCTTCGAAACCCGTCGACGCACCCGCTGAGCCCGACTGGCAACACCTGACGGCGCGGTTCTTCCAGCCGGACCCGCTGAGGAGTTCGTGGCAGATGGTGAACTCGCTCGTGCCCTACTTCGGCCTCTGGGTGGCGATGTACTGGAGCCTGAGCGGACCGTACTGGATCACGCTCGCACTGGCAGCCGTGGCGGGCGGCTTCCTAACGCGGATTTTCATCATCTTCCACGATTGCACGCACGGCGCGTTCTTCCTTTCAAAGCGCGCCAACGGCGTGGTCGGCTACATCACGGGCGTTCTCACCCTCACTCCCTACGACCAGTGGCGACGTGATCACTCCATGCACCACGCCACATCGGGAGATCTCGATCGGCGGCATGTTGGTGGGGAGATCTGGACGATGACCGTCAAGGAGTATCTTGCCGCCCCGTGGCGGACCCGGTTCTTCTATCGCGTCTATCGCAATCCGTTCATCATGTTCTTGATCGGGCCGACTTACATCTTCGTGATCACGCACCGCTTCGGTCGGAGTGATGCCCGCACCCGCGAGAACTGGAACGTGCAGTACACGAACCTAGGCATCGCCGCGCTGGTCTTGCTCGTGGTCTGGCTCATCGGCTGGGTGGCGTTTCTCAAGATCTACGCGCCGATCTTTCTGATCAGCGGCGCCACGGGGGTCTGGCTCTTCTACGTCCAGCATCAGTTCGAAGAGGTGTACTGGGAGCGCCACGAGCAGTGGCGCTATTTCCCGGCCGCCATGCACGGCAGCTCCTTCTATCGACTGCCCCGCGTACTGCAATGGTTCAGCGGCAATATCGGCTTCCACCACATCCATCACCTGAGTCCGCGCATTCCCAACTACATGTTGCAGGAATGTCACGAGAAGAACCCCGAGCTGTGTGCAGACGTACCCTCGATCGGCCTGTGGGTCAGCCTGAAGTCGTTTGGCTATCGCCTCTGGGACGAAGAGGCCAACAAGATGATCAGTTTCGGCGGCCTGCGTCGCTACCGACGCACCGCCGCCTCCGGCTAGCGCTCGGCAGCGTTGACTACTTGTGGTCGACGCTGGGTGCGAACTCGGTGAACGTGAGTCGACGATCGTCGAGCCAGAACGTGCTGGCATAGATCGACAACGCGCCGCGCCGATCCACATAGAGCTCGGCTGGCCGACAGTGAGCGCAACCATCAGCCGCGCCGCTTCGATACCGTCCGCTCGCTTGGCGACGACGAGTCGCTCGGCCGCCGCGGCGAGCGGGGTCAGATCAGGTCGGATCGGGAGATGTCGATCGCCGATCGCAAGACCTCCGTTGTCCAGGGCGCCTCAAGAACGGCCACGCCCGTCAGGCGCGCGTCCGGAAGAAGCCGGCGAGACCGAGATCAGCGAACCCGACAACCATCAACCCGAGTCCCAGGTCCGGATTCCCTCTCATAGCGAGTACGCCGACCCCAGCGAGCAGCAGAGATCCCCCACTGGCTAGCATGATCGTGGAGATAAGACGCTTCCGCGCCGAAGGTTCGGTGTTCTTGCTCATTCGGACAACTCCATTTTCAGTTACATCATCAGTCTAGACGGCGAGGATGAGAATCGGCAGGGTGCGATCGACGCCGCCGACCGGAGCTGCGAGATCGCCGACATGCACGGCGCCGAAACGTTCGTAGAAGGGCTGCGCGTACGGATCCGAGTAGATCCGCAGCGACTCCCAGCCGCGCTGGCGAGCCCGGGCCAGGCCGTGCTCCAGCAGCGTGCCACCTAGTCCACGGCGCGCGCGTCGCTCACCTGCGCGATCAATGGCGGCCCGATCAGAAGGGCGACGATGAGAGCGGACGCGCTCGACAGGCGAACAAGCTTGGCATGGCGACTCCGAACTACTCGCAGGCGATCTCCGCTGCTCTGCGGGCTTGGTTGGGCTAGTAGCGGGAGTGAAGAGAGTAGTCGGCGATTGGCGGCGCGGCAGACGTCACGGTGGACTCATGCCGCCGGTTCCTTCGCGCGGACGGCGGCGCGGGTCGAATCGCGGCCGGCCACAGCCATCGACACACCCGCTCCGAAAAGCACCGCGGCGGCGAGTTCCATCACGAACTGGAGAAAAGGCTCACCTTGAAAAGCCCAGACCGCCAGTGCCACGAGACCTGCCGCCACGACCGCACTACCTATTCCCGCGCGCACCAGAAACTGTGGCGAGCGGCTGGTAGCCAGCAAGCCGGTGCCCGAGATCACGACCACTAGCGGGCCGATGACGCCGGCGGCACCGCGGATCATGACCGGACCCAGCCGCAAGGTCTCCAGCGCGAAGAGGTTGTATGTGAGAACCACGCCGGCCAGAGCGCCTATCGCGCAGAGAACTCGGATCGCCAGCAACATCGACTATTCCGGCTCCAGCGCGGGCAGCCCATCGATGCTCCGGACATTGTTGCGTTGTGGCGCCGCGGCCACGCCTTCCGGCCCACGCTTGGCGGCGAGCTTGAGCAACGAGTCGCGCGGTTCCACAAACGTGTAGCGTGGGATCGAGTAGCCGCAGGAGTCGGCGATGCGTGTGATGTCAGCAACGATGATCGACCGAGCCCCGGCAAGCTCCGGAAACCGGGGAGCCAGTTCGTCCCACCCAGGCGATGGCTTCCGCACCACGGTGCCACGGCCGTGCAGCCGGACAATCTGCGGCGGCCCGTCCAGCGCGCAGAACATGATGACAATGCGGCCGTTGTCGCGCAGGTGCGCGATGGTCTCGGCGCCGCTCCCGGTCAAATCGAGGTAGCCAACGCGCGTCGGACCGAGAATGCGAAAGCTGTCCAGGCCCTTCGGCGAACAGTTGACATGTCCGGCGTGATCTCGTCGTAGATTTTTGCCATGGTCTCGTCCGATCAGAGGTTTCGCGGCGCTCGCGCTCAAGAATACTTCGTGCGACCCAACGGCAACGGCCAACGACCCGGTTGTTCTGGATCGGGAACCGCTTCTACGATGGGACGGCTTGTGGCTCCGGGAACCAGGAGGGATGCGTGCGGAACGCGAACAGACACCGGTCGGGCAACGCCTTGCTCGGCATCGCTCTCGTATCGCTCGCGCCGTTCCAGGAACGCTGGTGGGAGTCGCTGCCACGACCGGAATGGACTGCGCTGGAAAGAAGTGGCGTCGAGCAGCCGGGCGACTGGTTCGAGATCTACGTGGCGGCCGACGGCGTGTTCGCCCTATACGAGCCCGGTCACTGGGAGGAGACGATCGCCTATCTGATCCTGGGTGATGAACGCGCCATCCTCTTCGACACGTTGATGGGAATAGGCAACCTGCAGGCCGTCGTCGAGCAACTCACAGACCTTCCGATCACCGTGGTGAATTCACATTCGCACTACGACCACGTCGGCGACAATCACCGGTTCGACCGCGTCTTGGCGGCAGACAGCGACTACGCCCGCGCCAATTCGCGCGGTGTGGGCAACACAGACGCCCGGCCCTTCATCCCGCCGGGTTCGATCTGGAAGGCGACGCCGCCCGAGTTCGATCCGGCTACCTGGCGCATCGAACCGTGGCAGGTGGACGCCTACCTGGCCGACGGCGATACGATCGATCTCGGTGGTCGTATCCTCGAGGTGCTGCTGACTCCCGGCCACACTCCGGACGCGCTTTGCCTCTTCGATCGGGCCAACGGGCTGCTCTTCACCGGAGACACGTACTACCGCGGCCCGCTCTTTGCCCACCTCCCAGGCTCGGACTTCGACGACTATGCGACAACTGCGAGCCGGCTCGCCGCCTTGCATGGCGACGTCCGTTTGGTGATGCCCGCCCACAACACCACCCGCGTCGACCCGGACGACTTGCTAGAGCTCGATGCGGCGTTTCGCGCGGTTGTCGCAGGCACCGCCGAGTCGACGGGCACGGGCGATGTCCGGGAGTACTCGTTCGAACACTTCAGGCTGCAGGCCCGTCGCGAAGAGACCATTTCAGCGACACAGCGCCCGGCCCGATTCCGGGTAGCATCGCGGCATGCATGATCCGCACCCGAGTTTGGTTCTGGGCCAACGCCTGGCAAGCGACTCCGAGCCCGAGCTTGGCTTGGGCACGCTCATCTCCGCCGACGCGCGCAGCGTCGTGGTGCGCTTCGACGCTACCGAAGAAGAGCGTCGCTACGCCCCCGCCTCGGCCCCGCTGCACCGAGTGGTATTCGTTCCGGGAGACGAGATCACCGCGATCGATGGCACCAGTCACCTCGTCGACACGGTGGAGGAACGCGACGGACTCGCCTACTACCACTGCGGCGAAACGATGGTGGCCGAAACCGACGTCTCGCCACGAATGGCGCTTGGCGGGCCACGCGAGCGACTCTTCGCTGGCCGATTCGATTCACCCCGACGCTTCGACCTCCGCTGCGCGGCGCTGGCTCAGCTCGAGCGGGCACGCCGTTCGCCTGTCCGCGGCCTCATCGGAGCCCGGCTCGAACTCCTGCCGCACCAGTTCTACATTGCCTCTGAAGTCACGTCGCAACGACAGCCGCGAGTGCTTCTGGCCGATCAGACGGGCCTCGGCAAAACTATCGAGGCGTGCCTGATCCTTCATCGCCTTCTGGTAACCGGACGCGCTAACCGGGCGCTGATCCTGGTTCCCGACGCACTCGTTCACCAGTGGCTCGTGGAGCTTTCGCGGCGCTTCAACCTCCGCGTTTCCCTGTACGACGAAGCGCGCTGCGCTGCGATGCAAGAGGAATCCCCCGAGCTCAATCCGTTCGACGACGAGCAGTTCATTCTCGCGGGCTGGTCGCTCGTGGTCGGCAATGCCAAACGGACAGAGGAAGCGGCGGCGGCCGGCTGGGACGTCGTCGTGGTTGATGAGGCCCATCACCTGACCTGGGAGAACGGGACCGGCGGGCCGGAGTACACCGCCGTGGAAGAGATCGCCGCGGCCTCCGACGGACTTCTCCTGCTGACCGCAACACCCACGCAACTGGGCAAAGAGGGCCACTTCGCTCGCCTCCGGCTCCTGGACCCAGATCGGCACGCCGACTTCGATGCCTGGCGTCGGGAGGACGAGGGGCACCAGGAGATCGCCGCGATCGGCAGCGTGCTGCTGGGCGACGACTCGCTATCCGCCGGGCAGGCGTCCCGCCTGGCCTCGATCCTGCAGATCGACGCCGACGAGCTTCCAACCCTGCTCGCCGATCGTGACGAACGAACGAGCATCCTCGCGAACATGATCGATCGCCACGGACCGGGACGCGCGATCTTCGCCAATACACGTGGCGTACTGGCTCAGCTCCCGGTCCGGCGTGTCGAGCTTCACCGGCTTGCCGCACCAACCGAACCGCTGGCGCGCGGTGTGGTCCTGGCAGCCGATGACCCCCGTATCGACCATCTGGAAGCGCTGCTGCGCCGGTCCGGCGAAAAGCTCCTTGTCATCTGCCGCACCGCGGGGCTGGCACTGGCGATCAAGGACGCACTCGACCTGAGGATGCGCGCGTCGATCGCCCTGTTTCACGAAAATATTGAGTTGATCCAGCGCGACCGCAACGCCGCCTGGTTCGTCGACCCCGACGGCGCCCGTATGCTGATCTGCTCCGAGATTGGTAGCGAGGGTCGGAACTTCCAGCACGCCCGCCACCTGATCATGTTCGACGTGCCGCTTGATCCGGATCTTGTTGAACAGCGTATCGGCCGGGTGGACCGGATCGGACAGCGCGGCGATGTTCTTATCGATGTGCCCTACCTTGCTGGTACGGCGCAGGAAGTGCTGGCACGTTGGCACCACGAGGGCATCGGAACCTTTGCCAAGCCAATCAGTACCGCGCAGCCGCTTCTCGAACGATTCGGCGCGACCGTCCGCAAGCTCGCCGCTCGGTGGGCCCGGCAGCCGGGGACGGCACGACCGGAAGAACTCAACGAGCTGGTCGGGGCGACAGCCGAGGCTACCGCGGAGCTCGAGATTCGCGTCGAAGCGGGGCGTGACCGTCTGCTGGAGATGTCATCACTGCGTGCCGACGTGGCCGAGAGCCTTCTGGCCGAGGTTCGGGCACACGACGATGACAACGGCGCCGACGACCTCTTCCTTCGTCTCCTGGAGCACTTCCAGGTAATTGCCGAGGAGATCCGACCGCGTACCTACCGGTTCGACCCCGACGGCCTCGCTCGAGTGAATTTCGCCACCCTGACCCAGGGCGACGTGACGTTCACCTTCGACCGAGAGGCAGCGCTGCTGCGCGAGGACTATGAGTTCGCCAGCATCGACCACCCTCTGCTGCATGATGCAATCGGCTTCCTGCTCGACTCCAAGACGGGCAACGCGAGCTTCGCGGTACACACCAATGAAGGCACGCCTGCACTCCTGACCGAGCTCGTTTTCGTGCTCGAGACCGTCGCACCCCCACGACTTCATGCTGATCGCTTTCTCCCACCTACCGCCGTCCGCGTGCTGGTTGATCAGGCCGGCCGCGATCGATCGCAGACCGTTCTCGCGCCCAAAGATCTGACCAAGGGCAATCGGCAGTGGTTCCGCGACACTTTGCCCGACCTCCGCGTGCCGCTACGCGAGTCCATGGCACGAGCCGAAGAACTGGCCGGCGAGCGGGCCCAGGAGGTACGGGACCTGGCCAGCGAGCAGATGACGGGTGCGCTAGAGAACGAGATTGATCGACTGCGCGCGCTCGCGAGCGCCAACGACAATGTGCGTCCGGAAGAGATCACGCTGATCGAAGCGGAGCTCGCCGAGCTGCAGGAACACGTGGCCGCCGCACGCCTACGGCTCGAAGCCGTTCGGGTGGTCTGGTCGGGCCCGGCCGCGGACGGCGTTCCAGCGATCCCCTAGCCAGCTCGAAGATCGCAAGAAGCGGGTCGAGCCGGATGCGGCGCCCGGCAAGGTGCCCGAGTTCCTTCATCAGCGGCCGATCTCGAGCCGGGCGTTCGATACCGCCCACCAGATGATCGATGCCGACCTGGCGGACGGTGACGGAGTCGAGGCGATGATCGTGCGCCTGCTTGAGGACCCGGAGGCCAGCTACTTGCACCTGCACAACGCCAAGCCAGGCTGCTACATGGCGCGGGTGACGCGTGCCTAGCGCTGCTCGAAGATGTCCAGGGGCAGGATTGCCGTAACGCCGACATTCGGTGCATCGACGAGCTGGCCGATCCGCAGGTCGACCGCGACCGAAGCGATGATGAAGGCCTGTTCGCGGCTGTAGCCATAGGTTGTCGAGATGTAGTCGATCATCTCCAGGAGCGCGTTCCGGGCAGCCAGGCCGACATCCATCGAGAGGTTCTCGAGTCCGGAGATTTTCGGAGATTCAAGATACTCCAGGTGAGGAGGAACCTCGCCCTTCGCCTTCAACGGGAAGCCCGTGGTCGCGTAGAACGACCCTGAGGGGATATCGAGAAGCCGGGCCGGCCCCTCGTAGTGCGGGCCGCGAGCCAGCTCGGGCCCATCCTTGATGATCTCCGTGGTCAGCGTCACGATCGCGTCCATCTCGATCGCGGTTCCCGCCACCTCGCCGTCGCCCTGGGCGTAGTGGAGGTCACCAATCGCGAGCCCACAGCCGTCCACGTAGCAGGGCAAGTAGATGGAGACACCGGCGCCCAGGTACCGAATGTCGAGATTGCCGCCGTGTTCGCGCGGCGGAAAAGTACGTAGACACTCGTCAGCGTGACTTCCGTCTTCGCCGCAGACAGCGGCCGGGGCCGCGTACAGCGGTGCCGGAAGGCTGACGGCGCCGCCTGCCTCCCGCAGCTCTGCCTCGCGGGCCAGCATCGCGGCGTGTTCGACCGGGCCTGGCAGGACCGTCACGATGCCCGGGAAGCTGCCATTCGGAATGCGAACGCCCGGCAAATTGTCGGTCACCGCGAAGCGCCGGTTCAGTCGCCAGTCCACTCGCATGCGATCGGTGACGTCGGAAACGACGCCGTTGCCGGTGATGACGGTCATTCCACGCAGCCCCGGTTGAATGTCCAGGATACGTACTTTCAAAACATCGCCGCGCCTGGCGCCATTGATCTCGATCGGGCCAGTGAGCGGGTGCACGCTATTGCCCTCCGGCGCACCCGAACGGGGGTCGGCGGCGGCTTCAGGGTCAAGATCGAAATCGGTGGCATTGCGCGTCTGCACCACCACGACCTCGCCGGGCTCCACGCTGGCCGCCATCGGGATGGCGGGATGGATCCGATTCATGCAGGTTGGGCGGTCGAGACAGTTGCGGCTCAAGTCACCGATTTCGAGCACCGAACGGCCGCCCGCCGCGAGGCCGCCTTCCTCGATCGGCGCGCTCGGTGTTCGAGTGCGCATGTCGTACGAGTCCCCAGGCGACAACAGCAGATACGGCTTGCGGCCCTGCCCGTAGTCGCGCGTGTTGTCGTGGACGGCCACCATCCACTCCCCGATCACCTCGAAACTGTCGCCCTGAACCACAATCGCGGTGCTTTCAGAGAGGCCGATCCCGAGCAACTCGGGCTGCGCCTCGATGACAGGGATGATGTGGTCCCAGCGATCGCGCGTGTTGATGTGCTGGTCGATCGCCGCGCGCCGCAGGAACTCGAAACCCAGCTGGTGGTTCTCCTCTTCGGTCATCACGATCGCTGAGCCGGAAGTATCCCCACGCACCAGGTACTCGCCCTGAATCGTGGCGCCTGCCGAACTTCCGCCAATGACGCCGCGGCGCTCGAGGACACCGTGGAACTCGTCGTAGGTTCGCGTCCCCGCGTAGGAGTCCACGATGTTCCACTGGCGCCCGCCGTTGAACCAGACGGCTGTCGCCGCCGCGAGCTCCGCGACGAAGTCAGCGGAGTCGGCTACCTCTGGGTCGTGGGTGTGGAGCATCGAGACGTTGCGCAGGCCGCGCGCGCGCCATGACCGCAGGACCGCGTCTTCGTCGAAGACTCTGACGTTGCCGTCGCGATCACGATTCCCGCCCGCTGTGGGCACGATGATGAATCGACCCTCTTCGGCCCCACCACCGAGTTCGATGAAACTCTCGATGATCCCGGTGCCATCGAGCGGGCCACCGCCGGCAATGACGAGACTGCCACGCTCGGGGCCGTACTCCGGCGCCTGTTGCGCACTCACGGGGAGGCTCGCACAAAGGAGGGCAAGAAGACTCGGCAAGAGACTCCCCAACGTAGTCGACAGACGTGGCTTACGGCGCATCCGGTTCTCCCGCTCTGTGAGATCGCGCCGGAACGGCGCAATCCCATGCTAGCTGACGATGGGCGGCCGTCTCCACCAGACCTCCCTGAACTGGCGCCCCTCGACGTGGGTCAGGCTCTTCGGCGTACCCGTGGCGGCGAGCTTCTCTCTCTCGAGGACTAGCGATCGCCTGAGCCAACCGGCGGATCGCTACTTGCTCAAGTTCCGCAAGGCGCACTAGGCTGGCCCATGGACATCAAAATCCGCTACTGCGAAACCTGAGCGCGTTCCCCCGACAAGGCAGCGAGTCTCGCCGCCAAGATCAAGGACCGGATGGGAGTTGAGGCCGAACTCGAGCCTACTCCGCAAATGGGTCAGTTCGACGTTCTGGTCGGCGACGCAGTCGTGGCCTCGCGCGGCGGCAACCCGCTCACTCGCATTCTACTGGGCGCCGGCTTCCCCGACTTCGACGAACTCGTCGATACTCTTGCGGCCCAACAGGCGCATTCCGACCAGGCGTGATCCGCGACGCTCTACCCCGCCAGGCGCGCGCGAACGAGCTTGTTGACCACAGTCCCGTCGAGACCGTCGTGTTGTTTCATGATCGCGCCCATCACCTGGCCGATCGCGGACGGTTCGGTGACGCCGAGTTCCTCGATGGTCGCGTCGACGATCACGCCTAGTTCGTCTTCAGAAAGCCCCTTCGGCAGCCATTGGGAGAGATACTCGACCTCGAACCGAAGCTTCTCCGCAGCCTCGGCAGCGCGGTCGCCATAGCCCTCGAACTCCGTCAGTGCCTTGCCCATTTTCTTGGCGTAGGCCCCGATCGTGGCGACGTAGAGGTCATCGTTGATCTCGTCGGAGAACCCCGGCGCCGTCGCGATGCGCTCGATCTCGCTGTTGACCTGGCGGATGACGTCGATACGGTTGCGATCGCGTTCGCGCATAGCGGACTTCAACTCATCCCGAAGCTGCTCTTTGATGTTCACTCTCGCTCCTCCTCTTCCGCCTCAGATGCGCCCAGCCGCGCCAGAAACTCTGCTGTCTGTGCGGAATTGTTGAACTCCTGAAAATCGATGTGTTGCCATTCCGACGATTGGCGCAGTGCACGGTACTTCACCCGGTTGTGTCGAAAGGTGGCGAGCACCCAGATGATCATCGAATCGTGCGACAGCAACACCCGGCGCCACGATTCGCGATTCCCAGAGAATAGCTCCTCGCCCGATATCGCTCGGCGGACGGTGCGCGAGATGGCGCGCCACCAGATGACCGGGAACGAGTAGTTGAGCCAGATCACGTGCGTCGCCCGACCCCAGACGATGTCGCGCGACTTCGAATAGTTGCCGTCGATCACCCAACTCTCGTTAGCCACTGCCTTGCTGACGTGCGCGCGAAAGTCCTCAGGTGATCGCTCCACCCAGTTTGGCAACCAGTACAGCGGGTCGAGTTCTACGTGGGCCGTCCCAAGGACAGCGGCCAGTTCCCGGGCGAATGTCGTCTTGCCGCAACAGCTGGTACCCACGACCGATACGCGCACAGGAGTTGCGGTATCGAGCACGGTGGGACCCAGTTGCCCAGGCGCGGAAA
>Ga0115002_10007402_pt1 | contig 12375 bp, 10 predicted proteins | sample ArcticOcean_MG_C_8_FD_89576 | JGI IMG/M metagenome (GOLD analysis project Ga0115002, IMG submission 89576) | Marine microbial communities from western Arctic Ocean - ArcticOcean_MG_CB11_86 | ecosystem: Environmental > Aquatic > Marine > Oceanic | place: Arctic Ocean: Canada Basin | collected...
AAATTGCCTGATAATTTTACATTAGCTGAGGGAGCAGCTTTCCCATTGGTTTATATGACAGCATATATGATGATGTTTGATCTTGGAAATTTAAGAAAAGATGAAATATTTTTTATTCAAGGCGCAGGGGGTGGTGTAGGTACAGCTGCTATTCAGTTAGCTAAGGCAGTTGGAGCAAAGATTATAGGAACAAGCTCTAAATGGAAACATGAAAAGTTACAAAATATGGGTGTTGATTTATGTATCGACTATAATCAAGATAATGTAAGAGCAAAAATTATGGATTATACCAATGGATATGGCGTTGATTTAATTATTGATCCAGTAGGGGGGAAACAATGGTCTGAAAGTTATAAAACATTAGCTCCTATGGGAAAATTAATTGTTTATGGCAATCAGAATTTAGTAAGGGGGAAAACTCGATCTATTATTGCTATGATAAAAGAATATTGTAGTATGCCAAAAATAAAGCCCTTCGAAATGATTGGAAATAATAAATCAGTTATGGGATATCATTTAGGAAGATTAAAAGGGGCAGAACATAAAATTAAACGTGCTATGTTAGGACTTCAGGTCATGGTAAATGATGGCGATATTAAACCAGTTATTGATTCTATATTTCCATTTGATGAAGCCAATAACGCGCACCAACATATCCAAGACAGGAAAAATTTTGGAAAAGTTTTATTAGATTTTACATTAGATAGAACAATTTAAAAAATAACCAGTAAATTTTCTAATATTTAAAACATACTCATCATCTAAAAATAAGTATTGGCCCTTAATACCATTAAGTGTACCAGAAATAATGGGTGTTTTATCAAAATTTAATGATTTGATTTTTGAAGGTTTGATAGATACAGGATAATTTAAATCAGTAATTTTTTTATCATCTGTGATATACTTTTGATATTCAGAACTTACTACTTTTATTAATTTTTCTTTCTCATTTATTAAATTTAAATAAGGATATTCGCCTAACAACATTCTTCTCCAATATGTTTTATCAGATATATGTTGGCTTAATTCTTTTTCAATCATTCCGGCAAGATATCTGTTGGGTGTTTTAGCAAAAATAATAGTTTTATGAGCGCCTTGATCGACCCATCTTGTTGGAATTTGAGTATGGCGTGTTACCCCAACTTTTAAATTGCTAGTTAGCGCAAGATAAATATATTGATCTGTTAAACAATGTTCTGTTGCCCATTTCATGTCTCTCGCTTCTCCTTCATGTGCTCTGCATAATTCTGGTTTGAATATACATTCAGATGTTTGAGGACTTGTGATGAAGCAAGGATAGCAATACCCCTGCATAAATGTTTTTTTAATTTTTTTATCACAAGAAATACAACGAATCTCTCCATCAAATGAAAGGGTTATTTTTTGATTTATAGATTTATTCAGGTTTATTTTTTTATTTCCTATTGGTAATTGATAGCTAATAGGATCTCTTAATTCGGTAATTAATTTTGATATTTGACCATAATATTCAGACATTATTTAATATAAAATATTAAATAATAATATAACTTGTATTATAGGATATTAATATGTGTAAGTTTCAAAAGTAGCAAATAACAATTATTTAAGGATATTATTTTTACTATGAACAATACAAATTTAATTATTGTTGAGTCCCCTTCAAAAATCAAAACATTAAAAAAATTTTTAGACAAAAATTACCAAATTGAAGCATCAGTAGGCCACATCAGAGATTTGCCGCCATCTAAGTTAGGGATAGATTTTGAAAATAATTTTACCCCAACATACATTGTTTCAGATAAGAGTAAAAAGGTAGTTAAAAATCTTAAAGCAGTACTTAAAAATATTGATACGATTTATATTGCTACTGATCCAGATAGAGAGGGAGAGGCTATAGCATGGCACTTAATTGATGAACTGAAGCCAAAAGTTCCTGTTAAAAGGATGGTATTTAATGAAATTACAAAAACTGCAATTTTAGATTCATTAAATAATATACGAGATATAGATCTCAATCTTGTAAATGCACAAGAGTGTAGACGTTTTTTAGATAGACTGTTTGGTTTTTTAGTATCAAAAGAATTATGGTATAATGTAAAAAGTGGTTTATCTGCAGGTCGAGTGCAAAGTCCTGCTATTAAGATTTTAGTAGATAGAGAAAAGAAGAGAGCAAAGTTTGTTGAAAATGAATATTGGGATTTAGAAGGTAACTTTAAAGCAGAAAAAGGGAATGTTTTTGCTAGATTATTCTCTATAAAAGGAGAACGCCTTGCAACAGGTCAATCTTTTAATAAAGAAACAGGTGAATTAACTGCAAATAATACAGTAGTTCTTAATAAGAAAGATGCTGAAACGTTGATTGAATCACTTAAAACTAAAGATTGGAAAGTGACGGATATACAAAAAACACCTAAAACTCAAAATCCTTATCCTCCATTTATTACATCTACATTACAGCAAGAAGGAATCAGAAAATTACGTATGAATTCAACACAAATTATGCGTGTTGCTCAAGGCTTATATGAGAATGGTTACATTACATATATGCGTACTGATTCAATTCATTTATCACAAGAGGCCTTAAATGCATCAAGAAAAGTGATTACCAAAAAATATGGTAAAGAATATTTACCTAAAAATCCAAGAGTATATAAGAGTAAATCAAAAAATGCACAAGAGGCACATGAAGCTATTAGGCCTGCAGGTGCAATTTTCAGAGATCCATTAGATATAAAAACTACTTTAACAGAGGCGGAATATAAAGTATATGAATTAATTTGGAAACGTACTGTTGCATCACAAATGAACTCAGCTAAAACAGAACAAACAAAACTTGAAATATCAGAGGGAAATCATATATTTATTGCTAATGGTAAAACGATTATTTTCCCTGGGTTTTTAAGGGCCTATGTTGAAGGGGCAGATGATCCAAATGCAAAACTTGATAATATGGAAAATACACTTCCCGTAGTTATTAAGGGAGAGGTTGTAAAATGGGATGATATTATTCCTAAACAACATTTTACAAAACCGGCTTCTCGTTTTACAGAAGCCTCATTGGTTAAAGAATTAGAAGCATTGGGTATTGGGAGACCATCAACCTATGCCGCTATTATGCATCGCATCCAAGATAAAGGATATGTTAATAATATGAAAGGTGCACTAATACCTACTTTTACAGGGTATGCTATTGTTCAATTTTTAGAAAAAAACTTTGAAGATTTAGTCAATTTACAGTACACGTCTAAAATGGAAGATGATTTAGATCAAATTGCTTTGGGAGATATGACAAAGGAAGAATACTTGAATAATTTTTATTATAGCAAGAATGGAGATATTGGATTATCTGATAAACTAGAGAAGGAATATGATAAGCCTTTAGAACGCCTTATTTTAACAATCACAGATGGCGATAAATCTTCAGATATTAAAATAGGTAGATATGGTATTTATGCAGAACTAGGAGATAGCAGGGTTACATTAGATAATAATACTATCCCTAGTGAGCTTACTATAGAATTTATTGAAAAAATATTAGTTGATAAAAACTCTGAACCCGAAGTATTAGCTAAAGATAAAGAGTCAGGGAATGATATTCTCTTTAAAAAGGGACGTTTTGGTCCATATTTACAGTGTGATGAAAAAATGAAATCTTTACCTCCGGGTATTACTGAAGATAGTCTGACTCCTGCGATAGCAACACAAATCATTGCATTACCTACAGAAATAGGAGTCCATCCGGATAATCAAAAACCTATTATTACAGATATAGGTCGATATGGTCCATATTTGAAAAATGATGGTAAAAACCAAAAAGTATCATTGCCTGATGATATATTAACTCTTACGTTAGATAGAGCTGTTGAAATTTTAGCATCAAAAGGTAAAGGAAATGCAGTATTAAGGGAATTAGGTGAGCATGATGGTAATATGGTAGTGGTTAAAGATGGTCGATATGGGATTTATATTACAAACGGGAAAGTTAATGTAACCCTCCCTAAAGATATCGATTATACATCATTGGATTTAGCAACAGCTATAGATTCAATTAAGAATAAAAAGTCAAAGAAAAAATAAATTATGGCTACCATTAAAGATAATGCAAAAATATTAGAAGTATTAACCTCTATTTCAAAGCAAAGAGGTTTTGTTTTTCAGAGTAGTGAGATTTATGGAGGATTAGGGTCTACTTGGGATTATGGCCCATTAGGAGTAGAGCTTAAAAGAAATATTAAAAATTTATGGTGGAAGGACATGATTACGTCTAGAAACAATATTGTGGGTATGGATGCTGCTATCCTAATGCATCCAAAAGTTTGGGAAGCTAGCGGACATGTTGAAAATTTTCATGATCCTTTGGTTGATAATAAAATTTCTAAAAAACGTTATCGTCTAGATCATCTTCTAGAGGATCAAACGGAAGATGTTATTGCTTCTCTAATTAAAAAATTAGGGGCTAAAGAAGGGGCAGATAAAGAGGCAACAATACAAAGTATCGTTTCTGCTTTGTTAGAGAATAAAGATTCAAGTGGTGCTATTATTATAGATTGTGGAGTGATTGATTCATACACTAAAGAGGTAGGAGAATGGACTAACACCCGACAATTTAATTTAATGTTTAAAACACATATTGGTCCTGTAGCAGATTCTTCTTCTGTTGCATACTTAAGGCCAGAAACAGCCCAAGGTATTTTTGTTAACTATTCAAATGTCCAGTCCACTTCACGCCAAAAGCTCCCTTTTGGGATTGCTCAAATAGGGAAGGCTTTTAGAAATGAGATTACCACAGGTAATTTTATTTTTAGAACTCGTGAATTTGAACAAATGGAAATGGAGTTTTTCTGCCATCCTGATAAAACAGGAGAGTGGCTTGATTACTGGAAAGAAGAGCGACTTAATTGGTTTAAATCTCTTGGGATTAATCCTGACAAATTAAGATTGCGCCCACATGGGGAAGATGAAATGGCTCATTATTCTTCTGCATGTTATGATGTAGAATATAAATTTGATTTTGGTTGGTCAGAGCTTGAAGGAATAGCAGATAGGGGAACCTATGATTTAGATCAGCATATGAAACATAGTAATAAAAAGCTTACCTATTTTGATCAGCAAAATAATAAACATTTTGTGCCAGCTGTTGTTGAAGCCTCTGCAGGTGTTGATAGAACCATGTTAACTATTTTAGCGGATGCATTCCATCAGGAAGAAGTTAATGGAGAAAATAGAACTGTGATGAAACTCTCTCCAAAAATTGCTCCAATAAAAGTTGCAGTATTTCCGCTTATGAATAAACTTGGTATGCCAGAATTAGCAGAAAAGCTTGTAGAAGATTTGCGTAATAATGATATTGCTTCATTCTATGATACTGGCGGATCTATTGGTAAAAGATATCGCAGACAAGATGAAGCTGGAACCCCTTTTGGTCTTACTGTTGACCATGATACACTTGAAGATCATACTATAACGCTTAGAGATAGAGATACAATGGAGCAAGAACGTATTTCTGTTGATAAGATTGTTGAGGTGTTAAAAGCTAAAGTATAGCGCTACTCTCCAAGTTTTTTAATTTATACCCATTTTTCTAACTCTTCCCCATCATCTAATTATCCTTTTAATAATAATTTAACAGCCTCCAAATAACTATACTTGCCAAGTCCACTTATTTGTTTGATACATACAGGAGCAATAACAGATTTTTTACGAAAATCATCTCGTTTTGTTAAATCAGTAATATGAACTTCAACTGTTAGAATATTTACAGATTTAATAGCATCCATAATGGCATATGAATAATGAGTAAATGCACCTGGATTAATTATTATTCCTTGAGTCCAATGTCTTTCATCATGTATAAAATCAATTATTTCCCCTTCATGATTACTTTGGTAAAATTTAAAATCATGTTCAATACATTCTGAACAATTGGCAAGCCACATCATTAGCTCATCAAGAGTCTCTGTACCATAAAGTTCAGGTTCTCGTTCTCCAAGTAAATTTAAGTTGGGTCCATTAATAACTAATATATTCATAATATTTCAAGACTCTCTTTAATTAGTTTTTTATTATAATCTTTTTCTATCACTGCCATTCCTATATTTTTTAATAATATATAGTTTAATTTATTTTCTATATTCTTTTTATCACTATTTATAAATGACATGATGTGATTAAAATCTAAATTCTCCAACTTGGGTAATTTGAATGTTCCTATGAGCTTGATAATCCTCTTATAATCATTGCCATTTAAATAGTTTGCTTTATTTGAGAGGTGACTTGCTACCATCATACCATATAGGACAGCTGCTCCATGTGATATTTTAAAATCATAATAACTTTCTAGTGCATGCCCGAGTGTATGTCCAAAATTTAAAATGTTACGTATGTTTTGATCATATTGGTCTTGATTGACAATGTCCATTTTATGATTGATACATTGTTTAATAATGGGTTTTATAATATTAATATCAGGATTAGGAAAAATATTGGAAATATTTTCTTCTATATTTTCAAATAAGTTTGAATCCATAATCAAGGCATACTTAATAATCTCAGCGCACCCATTCCTGATATTTTCTTGACTTAAGGTGCCAATAAAATCTGTAGATATAATAATCTCTTTTGGATTTTTATAGGTTCCTAATAAATTTTTTATACTCTTATAATTTAAGGCTGTTTTCCCCCCTATTGCAGCATCGGCCATTGCAAGTAAAGTAGTTGGTATAAAAACATGGTCAATCCCTCGCATATAAGTTGAAGCTATGTAGCCACAAAAATCTGTTACTGTTCCCCCTCCTATACCTATTATCATAGAATTTTTATTGCATTTATTATTATGTAAGTAATTGATTGTTTTCTCATATTGAATTATTGATTTACATTGTTCCCTCTCATCACAAAAGTGAATATTAGGTCCCAGTGTATTAATAAATGGGTGGTATGATAATATGCTTTTTTGCGAAATAATAAACACCTTATCATATTGGTCATGATAATCTGTTATATTTTTGGCAATGTGTTCTTTTGAATCTAGGTAGTGAATGTTCATTGTAATAATTCGGCAATTTCATTAGCAATTTGATTCTCACTTTTTTTATCGGTTTCTACAATAAAATCTGCACACTCTCTATAATACTTTTGCCTATCATTCCACATATCTTCTAAAAATTTCTTATTTTTATTTTTATTAAAGAGAGGTCTGATATTGGTTTTATCATTGGATAAACGCTCAAATAGAGTAGAAGTAGATGCTGTTAGCAATATGGCCCTTCCGTATTGCTTCATAGCCACCCTGTTTTCTTTATTTAATATAATCCCTCCACCTGTTGCATAAATATGCTGATTGTTTTTTAAATGTTCAATGAAGTATACTGATTCAAGAATACGAAATTTTTTTTCACTAAAATGATCAAATACTTCTTCCATGTTAAGATTTAAAATAGAAACTAAATCTTGATCAGTATCAATATAAGGGGTGTCTAATTTTTCTGATAGTAGATGGGCTATTTTGGTTTTTCCGCTGCCCATCATACCAATGATAAAAGTATGTTTTAATGGATTGTTCATTAATATTTTGCTGATTTGAAATGCTGCGATAGTTCTTTCATACTATCTCCACCAAACTTATCTAATAGAGCATCTGTAATAACAATACATGCCATACTTTCTGCTATGATTGCAGCAGCGGGGACAGCACATGAGTCTGTACGTTCTTTATGAGCTAATTTTTTTTCTTTGCTTATGATGTCCACGGATTTTAATGGTTGACTCAAAGTTGATAATGGTTTCATAGTTGCATTTATAATAATTGTTTGAGCATTACTCATGCCACCCTCAATTCCTCCTGCATTATTATTGGTGCGTACAAATTTATCATTTTCATATTCTATTTCATCATGCAGTTGGCTGCCGAATACATCTGAGGCATGATTAGCTCCAAAGGACACCCCTTTGATTGCATTGATAGAACAAATAGCCTCTGCTAATTCTGCATTTAATTTTTTATTCCAAGAGGTATAGCTTCCTAAACCATATGGCGCCCCTGATATTAAAACTTTAAATCGCCCACCTACAGTGTCTCCATTATTCCGAGCTTTTTTAATACTGTTAATCATTTCATCTTCGACATTTTTATTTAGAACTCGAATAGGGGATAGATCTGCTTGTGCATTGATTTTATTTACATCGTATGGATGTGATTCTTCAGAATCTTGTATATTATGAATTTGTGTAACATAACTTGCAACATGAATATTAAATTCTTCTAATAGCTTTCTGCAAATGGATCCAAGAGCTACACGCATTGTTGTCTCTCTAGCAGAGGAACGTTCAATGACATTCCTTATGTCGTCAAATCCATGTTTCATGATACCAGCAAGATCTGCATGCCCAGGTCTTGGAAGCGTTATTTTTTTATTCAGTTGTTTCTCTTGTTTATTAGCAGCCATGGTATCTTTCCAGTTAGGCCAATCTAAATTTGAAATAATTAGTCCAATAGGAGAGCCCAGTGTATATCCTAGTCTAACACCAGTATAAATTTCTGCTGAATCTTTCTCTATTTTCATTCTAGCCCCTCGTCCAAATCCTTTTTGGCGTCTTGATAAATGAAAATCTATATATTGTTGTTCTATCTCAAGCCCAGAAGGAATCCCTTCAATGATTCCCAATAATCCTTTGCCATGAGACTCTCCAGCGGTTAAAAAATTAATTTTGTTTAGCATAGTAATTGTTCTAAATGTTGATAGTCTAATTTATTTGAAATATTTGATTCAAACCATATATCTAATGATTTTAAGGCTTGAAAAATAAACATGCTTTTCCCATCTATTGTTTTGTCTGAAGCAAAATTTAAATAATTAGTGGTGATATGATAATTAATATCTATAATTGTACGATAATGAATTTTTGGTACATTGGATAATATATCAATATTTGTATTTTCGGACAATCCAATAGGGGTACAGTTTATTAAGTTGCAATTTTTTAAATCACTATTATTATCTATTCTATTGAGATTAGATTGTTCTAAATGCCCTGTAAAATCCTTTATAATTTGTAAGGTGGTTTTTTTATTTCTAGATAATAAATAAATATTTTTTACTTTTTGTTTGATTAAGTATAAAATAATTGTTCTAGTGCTGCCACCAGATCCAATAATTATATTATTGGTATGTTCTAAATTAAGATGATTGAGCTTGATGAGTTGGCTAAATCCATAATAGTCATTATTGTAGCCTATTATCTTATCATCAATAAAATGCAGGCAATTTATAGATTTGGTTATCTTGGCAATTGGATCAATGATATCTGTATAAGGGATTGAATCTTCCTTTAATGGCATGGTTATATTAATGCCCTTAACCTTTATTTGTTTGCAATGATGTATAAAGGATTTCAAAGTATGTTGATTAGAGATTAATTTACTAGAATATATGCCTTTGATGTTTAGCGTATCAAAAATATATTTAAAAAGCATAGGGCTTTTACTGTGATTAATTGGATTCCCTATGACGAAAAAATTATTCATGTATTCCTCTTATTGTCTTATAAAATTCAGGGAAGGAAGTGCTTATTGTGGTTTTTTCGACATCTTCATTTAATCCTTCTCCTAAAATTAGACTGAGTATTTCAAATGTCATAGCAATCCTATGATCTTTAAACGTATTAATGCTTGTATTATACAATATATTTGGTCCTTTAATAATAAAGCCGTCTTTTGTTTCTTTTATATTGGCCTTGCATGCCTTTAAATTAGTTACAATAGCATTAATACGATCGCTTTCTTTGTATCTTAATTCTTGGGCTCCCTCTACAATGGTTTCTCCTGTAGCAAAGCTTGCTACCAGTGCTAGTATTGGGACTTCATCTATCATGGATACAATCATTTTTTCAGTTATCGTAATTCCTTTTAATTTTGGAGTATATTGTACATTGATATCTACGACCATTTCATTATAGAGTTCTCGTTGATTATATACCTTAATCTTGCCACCCATTTGTTTTAAAATCTGAATATATCCTGTCCGTGTTTTATTGTAGAGAGTATTTTTAATGGTTATATTGGATTCAGGCATTAACAATGCTGCAGATATAATAAAGGCTGCATTGGATATATCTCCAGGAACAGTATAGTTGAATGTTGGAATTTTAAATTTATAATATGCCGAATCTTTATGTCCCAAATATTGTAATATTCTTTCTGTATGATCTCTGGACACAAAAGAATCAGTTATATAGCTTTTTTTATTACATGATAATGCTGCCAAAATCATAGATGTTTTAACTTGGGCGCTAGGAACTTCTAGGGCATGATTGATTGCTTGAGATTCTGATGCTTTAAACTCTATGGGTAACATGCCATTGTTATGATTAATTTTAATATTCATCTTTGATAGGGGGTTAATAACTCTCTCCATAGGTCTTAAAGATAAAGATTCGTCCCCGTATAAAGTTCCGCTTATTCCATGTGAGGGGAGAAGTCCAAGCATAAGCCTTGCAGTTGATCCAGAATTTCCGCAATTAAACTTCTTTGAGTTACTTGATAATTTGCTCCCTTTAATAGCTGTCTCTCCATTTCCACTATTATTAATCATAATATTGCACTGTTTTAAAATATTTACAGTTCTTTGAACGTCCTTGCATGTAGATAGGTTGTTAATAGTACATTCTCCTTCAGATAATGCAGCAAAAATTAATATTCTATGTGAAATAGATTTATCGCCTTTTAATGTGATGTTTCCTTTCAACATAGTTGTATTATACAATTATTTTTGTAAAATTCTTTATTATTTTAATACCATGCTCAGTTAATATGGCTTCTGGGTGAAATTGAATCCCATATATTGGATATTTTTCATGTTCTAGGCTCATAATTTCTCCATCATTGCTCCAGGAAGTAATATTTATATTCTCATGTTTAAATGTTCGATCTACACATAACGAATGGTAGCGAGTAGCAGAAAATTTTTTTGGGATATTGTGAAATAATTTTGATTCATTATTATGTTTTATAGTCGATGTTTTACCATGCATAATATGTTTACTGTTAACAATATTACCATCATAGTTGTACGCAATAGCTTGATGCCCAAGACAAATTCCAAGCGTTGGAATTGTGGGAGAAATCTCTTTAATAACCTCTAGGCATATACCCGTTTCTTTAGGCCCTCCAGGACCAGGAGAAATAATAATATGAGAAATATCTATTTTTTTGATTTTTCCTATAGACATTTCATTATTTTTAATGATTTTAATATCATTTGTAATTGTCCCAACGTATTGGACAAGATTATATGTAAAGGAATCATAATTATCTATAATCAGTATCATTGAATTGTAATTTTTTTTGGGATCATATATTTCGGAAGATCTTTTTTTAATTTATCTAATAGTATTTCAAGGGTTATTTTTTTATTGCATTGTATACTAGCATGTAAAATATCCCCCCATTGTCTATCCTGTACTATTTTCAGTATACATTTTTTTATTTCAGGGTATTCTTCAATATGTTTTTTTATATATGGAATTGATATATTTTCTCCACCTGAGATAGCAGTTTGATCACCCCTGCCCCCTATTTGAAAAACACCATCTTTGTATATGGTGCATATATCAGGACTTTCAATCATATTATTAGTGTCTTTGTCATACATATATTTTTTCATAATAGTTGGGGATTGAATAATAAATTTAGATTTATCCACATAGATATTAACACCAGGATGAGGTTTATACATAGAATCATCATTCACCCAATAACCAGCTATTCCTGATGAACTTTCCGTCATTCCATAAGACATATATATAGGGAGTTTATATTGATTAATACTATTGACTAATTTTTCATTGATTGTTGAGCCACCTATAATAATAGCTTTCATTTTCTTTAATACTTGTAGATTGTTTTTCGTATCTACAATCATCTGTAGCATTGAAGGGACCATTGATATTAATGTGATTTTATATTCTTTTATATTTGCGATATAATTTTTTAAATCAAAATTATCGATAACCATCATAAAGTTTAAATACAAGGCTCTATAGAATATACATATTCCGCTTACATGAGTTAGGGGCATATGATTTAAATAAATATCATTAGAATTAGAATTAATAATTTTATCCCACATGTATGCACTTTCATATATATTACGATATGTTAATTCGCAGGCTTTAGGTCTTCCGCTTGTTCCAGATGTAAACATTACCAATTGAGTTGCATTCTTATCGTAATCAAAATTTTGAGAATTAGAATTTTGTTTCTTACTGATTATAATATTTGTATCTGTAAATGTAATAGGAATATTAGTAGCTTTAATATAATCTTTAATATTGGGTGTATCAGGATATAATACAGGAATTTTTTTTAATCGATTAATTGCTACAATTAATACAAGG
>Ga0115002_10007403_pt1 | contig 12375 bp, 8 predicted proteins | sample ArcticOcean_MG_C_8_FD_89576 | JGI IMG/M metagenome (GOLD analysis project Ga0115002, IMG submission 89576) | Marine microbial communities from western Arctic Ocean - ArcticOcean_MG_CB11_86 | ecosystem: Environmental > Aquatic > Marine > Oceanic | place: Arctic Ocean: Canada Basin | collected...
CGCCAGCCTCTACGTTCTCCCAGCCGCCGTCCGCCAATTCCGACGCCAGCACCCCAACGTCGAGCTCCAGCTCACCGTTGACCGCACCGCCCACCTCCTCGACCAGCTCCGTCGCTCCGACGTCGACCTCGCTTTCGTTGTCGGCCCCATCGCCGAGGCTTTTCTGGCCGATGACTTCATCGGCACTGATTTACGGGAGGAGCCGCTCTACCTCTACGGCCCTCCGGAAGACACTGACCCCGAGTTAGGCGACTGGGTGCTCTACCCCACAGGTCGTCAGACCCGCGCCCTGATCGATGAAGGCCTCGCTCGTCAGGCTATCCGCCCGCACGTCACCCTCGAGAGCGATAGCCCAGACGTGCTGCGCCAGCTCGTGGCGCTCGGCCTCGGCTGGAGCGTCTTGCCAGAAGGCGTTGCTGAGATCGGACCACAGCCACTCACCCGCTTCAGCGACGAACCAATCGCCCAACGCACTCTGCTCGCCCTGCGACGAGCAGGTACAGACGCCGATCCGCGAGTTGATGCGTTCTTGGCGCTAGCGTTGGGAGCGAATCAGGAGTGACGGAGAGGGTCTATATCCCTGGGATCACCCGATATGGATGCCACGCGCCAACCACCAGCCCTTGCTCAAGCAGGGCCACCAGCTCGCCGTGTGGGCCGTAGCAGCGAGCGAGTGATTTCTTGCCCTCGGTCCGGGGCGGCGCAACGTAGCTCCGCCCCGGCATCGCGATGATGTTGCGCCCCTGCCGCAGCTCACCTAGGTCCCGCTGACCAACGACCACCGCAGGCCACTTCGTCAGTACCGAGTCCATCGCATGCAGCAGGTCGTCCGTCTCGCCCATCTCGAACAGCGCGCACACCCGGTCCAGCGGCACCGCGTTCTCTAGCTTGAACTCACCGACTGCCGTTCGATATAGCCGCTCGAGGTGTGCGCCCACACCTAACTCCGTACCGAGGTCGTGCGCCAAGGAGCGGACGTAGAAACCCCGGCTGCAGCGGATGTCTATCTGAATCGAGGGGCGAGCTGGATCACTCGTGTCGAATTCTCCGAGGGTCAGCTCGTAGATCGTCACCGGCCGCGCGTCCAGATCCAGCGGCTCGCCGCGGCGTGCCGCCTTATAGGCAGGCTCACCATCGCGTTTCAGTGCACTGTAGGCAGGCGGCCGTTGCTGGATTTCCCCTTGGAATGCCATCAACGCAGACTCAATCGCCTCGCGAGTCACGCCGGAAGCGTCAGTCTCACTCGTCGCCGTGCCGTCTGCGTCGTACGTATCTGTTGCAACCCCGAAGCGCATGATGCCGCGATACTGCTTCGGGGCGCCCACCAGCTCCTCGAGCAGCTTCGTCGCATCGCCGATCGCTACTGGCAACACACCTGTCGCCGCGGGGTCTAGCGTCCCCGCGTGTCCTACCTTGCGAATCTGTGCGGCACGCCGCACCTGTCGCACCGCGTCGAACGAGGTGATGCCGGCTGGCTTATCGATGTTCAAGAATCCGCGCAGGGCCATTTGCTACAGTTCCCGACCTTCGGACTGCGCCACCTCGCGCATCATCGTCGTCAGCCGGTCAGCCTCCTCCATCGAGCGATCCTCGATGAATTGCAGACGTGGTACACGCCGCAACCGGACCTCCTGTTTTAGCTCGCGGTATAGGAATGACTCGCTGCGCTCCAGAGCCTCCATAGCGTCGGCGCGCGCCTCATTATCCGCCAGCACGCTGACGTGAACCTTCGCTCGCGCGAAGTCGGAAGACACCTCCACGCGAGTGATTGAGATCATTACATTGGTCAGCGCCGGGTGCTTCACCCGGCGCCGAATCACGTCGGCGAGTACCGCTTGCACCAAGTCGCCCACCTGTTCGGTTCGCCTGCTCATCTGAACCTGCCTGGTGGTCGCTAGCGGGTACGCTCCATGTGGAACGCGACAACCTCGTCGCCCTCCTCGAAGTCGGTGAAACCCTGGATTTGGAGGCCACACTCTAGGCCGTTCGCTACCTCACGTACATCGTCGTCGAAACGCTTGAGGCTGGAGATATCGCCTTCGAAGATCATTTCGCCAGCGCGCATCACCCGCGCCGTGTTCGAACGCAGGATCGTGCCCTCACGGACGTACGATCCTGCAATCGCGTTTCTGCGACCGAGGCGGAAAATCTGCCGCACCTCAAGCTTGCCGTCTTCACGCTCTTCGTAGATCGGCTTGAGCATGCCGGTCACGGCCTGCTCAACGTCTTTCACTATGTCGTAGATGATGCGGTATTCGCGGATTTCAACGCCTTCTTGGTCGGCGAGACGCTTCGCACCCGGCTCCGGTCCCACGTTGAAACCAATAATCACCCCGGTCGAAGCCATCGCGAGCTGTACGTCGGATTCGTTGACCGTACCCACAGCTGCGTGAATCACGCGCGCGTTCACCTCTTCAACGCTCAGCTCTTCCAGAGTCTCCACCAGCGGTTCCAGCGAACCCTGAACATCGGCCTTTAGCACGATGTTCATGTCTTGGACATTTCCCTTGTGGATCTCGCCGAATAGCGAGTCCAGCGTCACCGCCTCGCGAGTGTCGCCCGCGGCCAGCAGCGCACGCCGACGGTTCTCGGCTTCTCGCTTCGCGATCTTGTCGCTTGCACGTGCCTCGAAGCGCTCGCCAGCCGGTGGTACCTCATCGAGGCCCATAACCTCCACTGGCATCGAAGGACCAGCCTCCGTGATGCGGTTTCCCTCGTAGTCCGTCATTGCGCGGATACGCCCGGAAGCGAGGCCGCTGATAATCGCATCGCCTTGGTGAAGCGTTCCCGATTGCACCAAGATCGTTGACACCACGCCGCGCTGTCGGTCACTTGCCGCCTCCAGCACAACACCGATTGCGGCGCGTTTCGGATTCGCCTTTGGCGGCTCGAGGTCAGAGACTAGTAGTACGTTCTCAAGTAGTTCGTCGATGCCGTCGCCCGTTAGTGCGGAGATTGGGACCACCACCTGGTCTCCACCGAAGTCTTCTGGCACCAGCGAGGCCTCCGTGAGCTGAGTCTTCGCGCGGTCAACGTCTGCGTTCGGTGCATCGATCTTGTTTATCGCCACCACCATCGGTACACCGGCCGCCTGGACATGCGCAATCGCCTCACGCGATTGCGGCATCAGGCCATCGTCCGCGGCAATCACAATGATCGCCACGTCCGTCATCTGCGCGCCTCGTGCGCGCATCTGAGTGAACGCCTCGTGACCGGGAGTATCGATGAACGTGATTAGCCGACCGTCCGTCGCCATCGCTTGGTACGCGCCGATGTGCTGAGTGATCCCACCAGCTTCGGAATCCACCACATTCGCCTGCCGGATGCGGTCCAGCAGCGTCGTCTTGCCGTGGTCAACGTGTCCCAGCACCGTCACCACTGGTGGACGAGCGACCAAGCTCCCGTCGTCTTTCTCAACCAACCGCAGCGAGGTCGGCGCTGCCGACTCCCCATCGGCCGACATGGTCTCCGTAGAGTTGCTCGCGGCTTCTTCTTCTTCTGGCTCGAAACCCAGGTCGGCGGCAACGACGGCGGCTGTATCAAAGTCCACAATCTGGTTGATCGTGGCCATTACCCCGTTCTTCATCAGCTCCTTGATGACGTCCACAGGCGTCACGCCCAGGATGCCCGCGAGGTCACTGATGACAATCGCCTGAGGAATTCGGACCGTGGTGGTCTCTTGAGTCATCCTGCTCGCTCTCTCAACCGGTTCCGCGTGAACGGAATCCAGTTACGCGTCATCTTCAGTCTCGCTGGAGTCGTCTGTAAAATCGTCGTAATCCTCGTCGAGGTAGTTGTCGCCGTGAAGCGCTGCCTCGATCTCGTCCTCGTCGTACTCGAACTCCTGGCGCCCACGACGTCGTTCCGGACGTGCCGGCGTGGTACCCGCAGCACCACCACGACGTCGCCCACGACGGCGCTCGCGTTCCCGCTCCTGCTCTTCTTCCTCGGCCAGTCGTAGTTCCCGCACCTCGTCCGCGAACCGGAGCACACTCGGGTCCTCGCGTTCGGACGGCCGCGCGACAATTTTCTCCTCCTCGACAGGAGGCGACTCAATCACAGCGACGGGCTCTTCATCAGCGAATTCGGCGAGGATCTCCTGCTCTGGAGTGAGCTGAGGTTCGGCTTCCGCGGCATCCGGTGCGATTTCTGCTGCGATCGGTGACTCCTCGCCGGACAGACCCGGCTGCGCGTACGCAGCTTGCGATGGTGCCATTTCGTCCGGCAGCGTTGCCGTAGTCTGGCTCGGGATCGCGGCATGCTCTGCCAGCAAAATCGGATCCAAGTTGGGCTCGGGCGGCGGATGAAGATCTTCGCTCGCTTCAATCAACGAGCTCTCGCCACGGATATCGATGCGCAGTCGGGTGAGTTTCGCGGCCAGCCGCGCGTTCTGTCCCTCTTTACCAATCGCTAGGCTGAGCTGCTTGTCCGGCACGGCTACAAACGCCGTATTTGTCGTGTCATCAATGTAAATCGATACCACTTCAGCCGGACTCAGCGCGTTCGCCGCGTAAGCCAGTTCGTTCGGATCCCAGCGAATCACGTCGATCCGCTCGCCGCTCAGTTCGTTGACAATGTTCTGTATGCGAGCGCCCCGCACGCCAACCACCGCACCAATCGGGTCGATGCCATGCTGCCGAGAGATGACCGCTACCTTGGTTCGGAACCCAGGGTCGCGAGCGATATCAATGATCTCAACTGTCCCGCGGGCGATTTCTGGTACTTCTAGCTCAAACAGCCGCTTTAGTAGCTCTGGTGCCGCACGCGAAACCAACACCTGAGGTCCACGCGTCGCCCGGTACACTTCTTTTACGTAGACCCGCAGCCGCTGGCCGATGCGATAATGCTCGGCGCGGATCTGCTCAGAGTATGGCAGCACTGCTTCGGTGCGCTCTAGGTCCAGAATCACCTGTTGGCGGCCGCGCTCCACGCGTAGCACCGTCCCAGAGACGATCTCGCCTTCTTTGTTCGAGAAGTCGTCAAAGACCGAGTCGCGCTCAGCCTCCCGCAGACGCTGCAACACCACTTGCTTGGCGGTCTGCGCGGCAATTCGACCAGTCTCAGGAGTCGTCTCGATCGAGCGGCGTACCGTGTCGCCGATCTTCACCTCGCCGAAACCCATCTCTTTCGCCCGTTCCGGCGAAAGCTCGATCTCGTCGTCTTCGATCTCTCCATCGTCGATGATCGCCCAAGTCTGCCACGCGGCAATATCTCCAGTATCGCGATCAATCTTTGTTTCAATCGTGGCGTACTGCGTCTCTTCGTTCTTGAACGACGAAGCCATCGCTGCCTCCACGGCAGCAAAAACTGTATCGGCGTTGAGGTCTTTCTCAGCCGACAATTGAGTTATAGCGGTGACGAAATCGTTCTTCATGCGCTCCTGCCGTACGAACTCGCCGTCGGGCGGTCGTGCCGAAACCGGTATAAACCGGACCAACAAAAAAACGTGGGCACGGCGCCCACGTCTCTCAGTAGAGGCCGTGCAGGTAACCATCGTAGCACCGGCCCCGCCGGACTCTCAACACAAAAGGCATCGCCGCCTACGATGAAAGTGCCGACACCAATTCATTACGGACCGACAGTATCCGCGCCACCACGTCTCCGCGCGCTACTTGCTCCGACTCTTCTGAGTCTCGCCGCTTGAACTCCACCATCTCATCCCCGTGATTTCGAGGTGAAACGGTCAGTCGCAGCGGCACTCCAATCAGGTCGGCGTCGTTGAATTTCACTCCCGGCCGTTCATCGCGATCGTCGAACATCACGTCTAGGCCCGCGCCCTGCAGTTCCTCGTAAAGCGCCTCCGCATCCGCCGCCACCGCTTCGTCGCGATCGAGGCTCAGGCCCACCAAGTACACGTCGTACGGCGCAATGCCCACCGGCCACATGATCCCGTTGTCATCGTGATGCTCATCCACCGCTGCCGAGAGGATGCGCTCCACTCCGATGCCGTAGCAGCCCATTACCGGTATGATCTGCTCGCCAGCCTCACCCTGCACCTTCACGTCGAACGGCACCGTGTACGTTTGGCCCAAGCGGAACACGTGTCCCATCTCAATCCCGCGCCGCGCCTGCAGCACCCCATCGGTGCCGTCCGGGCAGTTAGTACATAGGTGCCCGTCCTTCGCCAACGCGATGTCAGCGACGATGTCTGCTGACCAGTCTCGCCCATAGTTCGTGTTCAGCAGGTGCAGTCCCGATTTGTTTGCTCCAGCCACGAGGTTCGGCGCACCGAGGATCGAGATGTCCGACACCACCTTCAGTGCCTTATTCACGCCGATCGCTGATGCGTAGCCCGGCACCAACCCATACGCGGTAATCTGCGAGTCAGACATCGGCGCGATTTCCCTCGCATCCAGCGAGTTCATCAGCTTTACCTCGTTGACCTCGAGGTCACCACGAACCACCGCAAATACCGGGAAGGAATCCCCACCCGTGCGTGGCTTGGCCATCACGAACACGGCTTTCGCCGTCGCCCGAGCCTCGATCTGGAGGAATTCCTCCAGTCCATCGATCGTCGTGATCCCCGGCGTCGCGATCTCTTCGATCGGCAGCGCATCGCCCTCGATTTCGGATGGCCGAACAAAGTCGGCCTTCTCCTGATTCGCGGCGTAGCCGCATTCCTCGCAGAGCAGGATCGTGTCTTCGCCCGTCTCTGTCAGGAAAATGAACTCCTGCGACCCTTTGCCGCCAATCGCACCGGAATCAGCTTCCACCGGCACCGTCGGAATCCCGCAGCGTGCGAAAATCCGCTGGTACGCCAGGAACATGTCGTTGTACGACGTGTCCAGTCCGCTGTCGTCCAGATCGAATGAGTAGGCGTCTTTCATCGTGAATTCACGGACGCGAACCAGACCACCGCGCGGTCGAGTCTCATCGCGTAGCTTCGTCTGCACTTGGTACAGCATCACTGGCATATCGCGGTACGAACTCGCGTGGTCCTGGAAGAGGCGCGTGATCACCTCCTCATGCGTCGGCCCCAGCACCATCGCACGCTCGCGCTTGTCCCGTAGCTGGAACAGCACATCGTTCATCGATTGCGCGCGCCCAGACTGCTCCCACAATTCCATCGGTTGGATCGTTGGCAGCAGCACTTCCTGCCCGCCGGCGCGGTCCATCTCCTCGCGGATGATCTGCTCTACCCGTCGCTTCACTCGACGACCCAGCGGCAGGTACGAGTACACCCCTGCCATCAACTGATCGACGAACCCGCCGCGCACCAGCAACTGGTGCGCGATCGTCTCCGCATCCGCGGGTGCTTCTCGAAGTGTTCGACCGAACTGGCGTGACATTCGCATGCCCGCGAGCATAAGAGCGCCGTCGAACCCGAGCAATGAACCCGCGACCGACTCACGCCGTCGTCATCAGCTGATTCTCTTGGAGTGACGATGGTTCGCCACGGTGGGTGTGCCACCTCCCACAGTTCGCAGTAGCTTGCTGATTGACGCGGCTCGCCGCTTTCGGGAGTCATCACCCTCTTGCTAAGCGTCGCTCTGCACTTCTTCTGCATCCGTGCCTGCAGGTATTCCGCACAGCCTGGCCTCTTACTGCTGGCCGTGGTTCTGGTGGTCATCCCACGGCTGAGTCACCAGAACCACGGCCACTCCACCGAGGACGGCCCCACTTGCCTCGTCTATACCGCCGACCCATAGCCGTTCACACGCGCAGGCGTCGTCGAGCTACCCGGCGGCACTGAGATAGTGCTCTGTTTTGAGTTGGTTCCGTGCGTCAGCATTGCCGATGAGATCGACCAAGGGCGGGGAAAGTCACACGTCATCGGCTTCGCCCTGGACCGAGCGACGTATGGCGTGCTGCGTCGTGAGCAGCTGAGGGAGTGGCGACATGAAGTGCGGTGCTCGTTGTTCATGGCATGGGCGTCGCACAGATCATGTCCGACCTCGAACGGGGCTAGCTCTCCGCTAGTCACGGCTCGTCGAATTCGTTCGTGCTATTTCTGTCCACTGGATAAGACTCATTCCGTCGGTAATCTATCCTCCAGAGACAGGGATCGTTCGTTCGTCGGCTTCACCTACTTGAAGCGGTATTTCGAAGATTCTGAGGGCGATTCCATCAGCTGAATGGCCTAAATCCAGGCCGTCCAGCTCGATCTCTGTGAGCTGCTGGTCGATTGAGCGATTGAGTCAAGGCGTTCCTACTCAGGGAACGAACACCCGAGGTCAGTTACCTGCGGGCGCCGGCTGCGGCGTCTTCGTCGCGATTACATCGTCCAGCACTCGCTTGACCTCGCCCAGCACGCTGTCATACGAGAAGTGGCCAACGATGGTCTCGCCCAGCTTGAGGTTCACACCCAGCGGCCCGCACCACATGCCGATGTCGGCGTCGTCCGTCTCGCCCGGCCCATTCACGCGACAGCCCATCACCGCGATGGTGACGTCGTAATCTTTCGCGTAGGCAGATATCTCTTTCACGTCTTGCGCTAGCTCGATGAATTTCTCGTTCTCCACCCGAGAGCAAGACGGACAGCTAATGATGTTCAGACCGTGATCGAGCGACGTCGGTACCGAGCGGAACCGCTTGTTGGCGATGTCATCGAGCAGCTCTCGACCGACAGTGATTTCCTGTCCTTTGTCGTCGAACGGAAGCGTCAGCGATACCCGGATCGTATCGCCTATCCCCTCGGCAATAAGCTGCTCGAACGCCACACGCGTCTTGATGATGCCGTCCGGCGGCATCCCCGCCTCCGTCACACCGAGGTGCAGTGGCACCTCCGGACGCTCGATCGAGAAGCGGCGATTCCCCTCTACAACCTTGCGCCAGTCAGAGTCCTTCATTGATACGACATAACGAGTGAATCCGAGGTCATCGAGGATGCGTGTGTGCTGTAGCGCGCTCTCGACCATGGCCCCCACGTCGTCGTGTCCGAACTTGGCCTTCAGCACCGGGTCCACCGATCCGCAGTTCACACCCACCCGCAGCGCGATATCATTCGCCATCGCCTGATCCGCGATGAAAGCGACCTTCTCCGCGACAGGCTTGTCCTTTTCGTGGTGGTGTAGATGCCCGGGGTTGTAGCGCACTTTGTCGACGAACGGCGCCACGTCGCTGATTAGCCGGTAGCTCTCCTGCAAATCCACTGAGAGGTTCGCGTTCAGCTCGCGCGTCCGATCTCGCACCTCAGACAGCGCACGGACATCCGCCTTCGAGTCCACGGCGATTCTCACGAGGTCTGCCCCCGCTGCCTGAATCAGCTCGACCTGCCGCACCGTTGCGGCGATGTCCTGAGTCTTGGTCGCCGCCATCGATTGCACCGCGATTGGTGCGCCGCCGCCGATTTGGATGTTGCCCACGCGGACCGCGCGGGTGGGGTTACGTCGGGTCACAGAACTGCCTCACTGCTCAGGATCACGCCTTATGCTGAGGCTACCCGATCCCGTCCGGATCCGCGTTAATCGAGGGAGTGACCGCGAGCCTCGAAAGCGAACGCTAGCGGAAGAGCGAGTCGCCCGAGGCGATACGAGAGATGTCGAGGAATGTGACCACCAGCGCAAAGGTGATGAACACCAGGAATCCCATCATATGAACGAACGCCTCCTTCTCAGGCGCGATCCGTTTGCCTCGTCTCACCACTTCAATCAGCAGAAAGAAAATCCGCCCGCCATCCAGCATCGGCAATGGCAGCAGATTCAGAATACCGAGGTTGATCGAGAGCAGTGCCGCAATCTCCAACAGCGGCGAAACTGCGTCGCTCGCCGTCTCCTGTTGTCGAGCCACGCCGCCAACCGTGTCCGCGATGCCCACCGGTCCGGCGAACTGCGGGGCAGCCGATCCACGGAACCATCCCAAAATCTCATTGCGCGCCAGGAGCATCGTGTCCCACGTCTGCCGCGCGCCCTGCGGGATTGCGTCCCACGGTGCCAGTGCCTCTGTCTCGGTGAACGGCCGCCCGTCGGGCGCCACCACCGAGTGCGCAATGCCGATTCCGGTCGGCCCCTGTCCCTCTGGTGGACTCCACCGCGCCTCGACCGGGAGCGTGACGAACTCGCCGTCTCGCCGCACGACGATGTCGATCGTGTTTCCCACATTGATCCGGATGTAGCGACTCACCTCGGCAACGTTCTTAGCGTCACGACCGCCGATCTCGTAGATCACGTCGCCCGCCAGTAGCCCTGCTGCTTCAGCCGGTGCACCCTCTACCACCTGCGTGATCTCTGCACGACCAACAGGTACATCGTGCGGCCACATCAGCGCTGCGGCGAACAGTGCCACTGGTAAGATCAGGTTCACCACCGCGCCAGATCCAAGCACGATCAACCGCTGCCACCGCGGTCGCACCGCCAGTGACTGCGGGTGTTCAGCGTTCTCCTCGCCCTCCAGTCGCACGAATCCACCGATTGGTAGCCAGTTCACGGAGTACTCGGTCTCACCTAGCTTGGTCGCCCACGCTCGTGGCGGGAACCCAACACCGAACTCATGCACGTAGATCCCGAACGCCTTGGCCGTGAAGAAGTGACCCGCTTCGTGTGCCATCACCAACGAAACGATAATCACGATGAACAGCAGCGCCGAATTCATCGCATCACTTGCGAAGACCAACCCGGTAATAATTCCACCCACCAGTATCAGCGCCGTGATTAGCCGCCGCGCCCACACGTAATCACCGGTTGGCCCATCGGGCTGCGCGAGATCCGTTCGATGCTCTTCGTTGCGTTCGTGCCAGCGTTCGTTCATCTGATCCCCGCACTCACCGCGTCGTCCACCACCTGTCGCCCCCACGCTTCGGCGGCCAGCAGTGCGTCCAGTTCAGGTTCCTTTGTCGCTATATGTGTCTGTAGCGCCAGTTCTAGTAGTCGGGGGATGTCCGTGAATCGGCACTGACCTGCCAAAAAATGGGACACCGCTGCCTCGTCAGCACCTGAAACCGCCGCTGCTGTCGTGTCCTCGCGTCGTCCCGCCTCCAGCGCAATTTCCAGCGCCGGGTAGCGGTCGAAGTCCACCGATGAGAAGTGCAGCACTTCACGCGCGGCTAGATCCAGGGGTGGTGTCGGTCGTGCCGCTGCGCGTTTCGGGTAAGACAGCGCCACCTGGATCGGCAGGCCCATATCCGGCTCGCCAAGTTGCGCTTTTACCGACCCGTCGACGAACGTCACCATGCTGTGAATTACACTCTCTCGATGCTGTAGGATATCGATCCGTTCCAGCGGGATATCGAACAGCCAGCGCGCCTCGATCGCCTCGAGTCCCTTGTTGAACAGGGTCGCGCTATCGACTGTGATCTTCCGACCCATGTCCCAGTTCGGATGACTCGTTGCCTGCTCTGGTGTCACCGCGTCCAGTTCATCCGGCTCGAGGTCACGGAACGCGCCCCCTGAGGCGGTCAGCGTCAGCCGATCGATCCCCTCGACCGGCTCTCCCCACAGGCACTGCCAGATCGCCGAGTGCTCCGAATCCACTGGCCGCAGCTCCGCCCCGCGCGTTCGGCCCTGATCGAGCGCTGCAAGCACCGCCGGCCCGCCCACCACCAACGCCTCCTTGTTCGCGATCGCCACAGGCTTGCCGGCCCGCAGTGCCGCCAGCGTCGGTGCCAGTCCCACTAGCCCATTCGTCGCCGCCAACACCACGTCAACATCATCACGCGTCGCGATTGTCTCGAGGTCGTCCCAGCTCGTCAGGGACTCTGCCCGCAGCACATCGACCCCGGTCTCCTCCACTGCCGAAACTGCCGCGGGCTTGAATTCTCGCACCTGCTCGGCCAGTAGCGAGACGTTCCGCCCCCCGGCGAGCGCCACCACCTTAAATTGTTCCGGTGCGCCACGAATCACATCAAGCGCCTGCCGCCCGACAGAGCCTGTTGAACCCAGAATCGCAACACGAATTAGTTCAGCCATTTCACGATCCAATATATCCATGGTCCTGCGAACAGTAGTGAGTCGCTCCGGTCGAGAAACCCACCGTGCCCGGGTAAGAGGTTCGACACATCCTTCACTCCCAACCGCCGCTTCAGTGCCGATTCCACCAGATCCCCGATCATCGCCGCCACCGGAACACCCACCGTGATTGCCACAACTGTCGCGGAGGTCACCTCGAGCTCTAGTAACAACAGCGCTGCCGCTGCCGCTGCCGCTCCGAAGGCGTAGCCGCCCACCGCTCCTTCCCACGTCTTTTTCGGCGAAATCTTCGGCGCCATCTTGTGCCGCCCGAACAGTCGGCCGATCGCATAGGCACCAGTGTCTGTCGCGAACACCGTCACCAGCATCACCACCAGCCAGCGTTGCCCTTGGTCCAAATCACGCAACAGCACGAAGTGTCCACCAAGCACGGCCAAGTACAGCACAGCTCCGATCCACCACCCGGTCAGTGAATCGCCGAATGTCGTCCGACCTCGGATGATCAGCGCCAGCGCCGCCACCGTGGGGACCA
>Ga0115002_10007408_pt1 | contig 12372 bp, 12 predicted proteins | sample ArcticOcean_MG_C_8_FD_89576 | JGI IMG/M metagenome (GOLD analysis project Ga0115002, IMG submission 89576) | Marine microbial communities from western Arctic Ocean - ArcticOcean_MG_CB11_86 | ecosystem: Environmental > Aquatic > Marine > Oceanic | place: Arctic Ocean: Canada Basin | collected...
AGCTCATATAAAAAGATAAAAAAAATTACTGAAAGTAAATCAAAACTATTATTAAAAGTTAATGGGGGTAATTGGGGGTTGGGTTCAAATTTGATACATTATTTAGACTTATTTTCTTTTCTTAGTTCAGAAGATAAAATTGAATTAGACACACAATATTTAGATAAAAATATTTATCCCTCAAAAAGGAAAGGATTTGTTGAATTCAGTGGATCAATAATTGCAAAAACTAATAAAGGAGATGTATTGTTTGCTAATAATGATATTAATTCAACAAGACCAATAGTTTTAGAATTATGTTATGAAAACTTACGTATTATAATTTTAGAGTCTGAAAACAAAGCAAGAATACAACAGCAAAAAAATGAATGGCTATGGGAAGATATAGAATTCCAGATTACAAATCAAAGTTCAATGACCAATAATTTGTTATATCAAATAATAGAAATGGGGTATTGTGATTTGGCATCATTTGAAAAGTCTTATCAGTTACATAAACTAATTATTAATAGTTTTAATCAACATATTTCATTAATTAAGGGCGAGAAAATAAATATTTGTCCAATCACGTAATTTATTATGTATCGATCTGCATTTAGAATTATACCAAGGTTGGATATAAAAGGACCAAATCTTGTTAAAGGAATCAATTTGGAAGGATTAAGGGTTTTAGGTAAACCTGAAGATTTTGCAAGGTATTATTATGAACAGGGAGCTGATGAATTAATTTACCAAGACGTTGTTGCTAGTCTTTATGGAAGGAATAGCTTACATGAAATAATTTCCAAAACTGCAAAAGAAATTTTTATTCCTCTAACAGTTGGAGGCGGGATAAGAAGTTTGGCAGATATTTCAAATGTATTGCGCGCAGGAGCAGACAAAGTATCTATAAATACTGCTGCCCACAAAAATCAAAGTTTAATATCTACTGCTTCAAAGATGTTTGGAAAATCTACAATTGTTGTAGCTATAGAAGCGATTAAACAATCTAATGGTGCATACATGGCTTTTACAGATAATGGTAGAAACCAGACAAGTAAAGACGTAATTCTATGGGCTAAAAAGGTACAAGAGCTTGGGGCTGGTGAAATTTTGCTTACATCTGTTGATCAAGACGGTATTGGAAAGGGTATGGATTCAAAACTGATTCAGGAGGTCTGTAATGCTGTGACAATCCCAATAGTTGCTCACGGGGGTATTGGAAATCCTAAACAAGTTTTAGAAATAGCTAAAGAAATACCAGTAAGTGGCGTTGCTATTTCATCCATATTGCATTATCAAGCGATTAGTATGAATATTAATCTTGATTCTTTCAAGGATGAAGGAAATGTAGATTTTTTAAAGAGTAATCATATAAAATCACAAATACAAGTATCATCAATTAATGAAATAAAAAATTTGTTAAAGAAGAATAAGATTCAAGTTCGATAATATGGGTAAAACTATGCATATTTCAATTATTGATTATAAAATGAGCAATATGTTCAGTATAAAAAATGCACTAGATTCATTGGGATACAGTAGTGAAATAACTTCTAACGAAAAAAAAATATTATCTTCAGATGGTTCTGTACTTCCAGGAGTAGGTTCTTTTCCAGAAGCAATGAATCATTTACATAAATTAAATTTAGTAGAAGTAATTAAAGAATTCGTTATTAGTGGAAAACCATTTATGGGTATTTGTCTAGGTTTGCAGCTATTATTCAATAGGAGTGAAGAATTTGAATCATATAAAGGATTGGGAATTATTGATGGAACTGTAGAAGGTTTATCTAAATATCCAACTATTGATAGAGTGCCGCATGTTGGTTGGAATACGGTGAAGATAAATAGTTTAACAAAACAAAATTTATCTTATAGATCGTCAAAGATAAGATTAGACAACAATGAATATTATTATTTTGTGCATTCATATTTTGTAAATCCAGAAAATAAAGATGATATTTTTACAACAACAAAATATGGTGGAATAGAATTTTGTTCATCTATCGCAAGAGATAATGTATTTGCTAGTCAATTTCACCCAGAAAAAAGTGGAGCAAAAGGTATTAAATTATTAAGAGAATTTTTTAACTAAAAGGAGAGATTATGTCTTTTAAAAGAGGAAATTTGGAAAAACAAGTATTAGTTCTTCCTCAAGAGGTAAAATGGTGTAAGAGATGTGTTATCTCAAATCAAAGGCCTAGGATAATATTTAATAATGAAGGTATTTGCAGCGGTTGTTTGAATAGTGATTATAAGAATAATTCTGTTGACTGGAAAATGAGAGAAAATAAATTAAAAAAACTACTTGATGAGCACCGTAGATCAGATGGATATTGGGATGTTATTGTGCCAAGTAGTGGTGGTAAAGATTCGGGCTATGTGGCCCACCAGCTAAGATATAAATATGGCATGAACCCATTAACTGTAACTTGGGCTCCTTTAAGTTATACTGATATTGGATGGTCTAATTTGCAAGCTAATATACATTCTGGGTTTTCTAACTTACTTTGTACTCCGAATGGAAATCTCCAGAGAAAACTCGCAAGGTTATGCTTTGAAGAATTGGGTGATGCATTTCATGTCTTTGTAATGGGGCAAATGAGCTATCCTTTTCATATTGCTGTGAAACTTGGAGTTAAACTAGTTTTTTACGGTGAGAATGGAGAAGCAGAATATGCTGGAGATCCTGAATATGTAGATAAGCCTTATCGTCCAAGTAATGAATGGGTAGATCAGTATTTTAAGGGAGTTACATTTAGGGAACTTCTTGATTATGGAATAAATAATAAAGATTATCTCTCAAAAGAAGATTTTACAGATTCAGACTTGATATTTTACGATCCACCTAGCTCAACTGAACTGGAAAATGTTGGAATATTAGGAGAATATTTCTACTCTTATTACCATAAGTGGAATCCGCAGGAAAATTATTATTATGTTGTTGATAATACAGGATTCAAGCCAAATCCGGAAAGAACTGAAGGTACTTATTCAAAATATGCAAGTCTTGATGATAAAATGGATGGTTTCCATTATTATTTACGTTATATAAAATTCGGTCTTGGTAGATGCATGGAAGATGCGGCACATGAAATAAGAGATGGTCATATAACACGCGATGAAGGTATCACCTTGATGAATAGATACGAAGGTGAATTTCCAAATAAATATTTTGATGAATTTTTGAAATATTTAGATATAAATGAGGATCACTTTAGGAATGTTGTTGATAGTTGGCGCGCAAAACATTTGTGGAAAAAAATTGATAACGATTGGAAGCTTAAATTTCCTATTACTTAAATAGATATATTCTCTAATATAAAACTATATTATTATTGATTCTCAAAAAGTAATATTTCTATTATCTTTTGGACACACTGGTATTGATTGGTTGCACAGTCTATTAGATTCGCATCCACAAATTCTTATTATGCCTGAGTTCAGTTTTTATAGGTCTTGGAAAACATTAGATGCTGGATCAGCTAAAACTGTAAATAATATGTATGATATTTGGATGAATTATTTTAACAGCGCGAGCAATCAGGGTAAAGAGACTAGACAATTTTATAGTATAAAAGAGAAAGATCGATTCTCAACAAGGTTCCTAGAAAATTTACTTTCAAGAGGAATAAGTAGAAAAGAAACTTTTTTTTCAATCATTGATTCATATTCTTGGGCAAAAAATATTGATTATAATAAAATAAAAGTAGTAATAGAGCACGAACATGTGAGTTTTCCATATATAGATATTTTTGAAGATTATGTCGAACCAAAAATACTGATGATTTATAGAGACCCAAGAGCAAGTATTGCAGGCTTTTATAAGGGTATTGAAAAAAAATACTCAAATTGGCCGGATATCAATGAATATTTTACCAATATGTCATTAGAAGAATGGATGAATAGTTGTGATTTTTATAAGATGTATAAATATCAATTGAACGATAGATTAAAATTGGTAAAAAATGAGGAATTAAGTCAAAACACAAAGGAGGAAATGAAAAAAATAGCAAATTGGTTGAGAATTGATTACGATGTTTCCTTAATAAAAAGCACATATCCAAGCAGTATTGAATGGATTCCAGATAGTTGTTACTTATCAAAAGAAGAATATAATAATATTGAGAAATTTCCTGGAACGGTAGAAAACTTTTTTGATCCTATAAAAGTGAAACAAAGATGGTTATCTGTTCTAAAGGATAAAAGGGACATAATAATGATTGAATTTTTATTTAATGATTTTATGAAAGAGTTTAGATATGAACGTATAACCCCAAATACAATTTTTATGAGATTAAAGGGGCTATATTATTATATATTGCCACATAGAGGATCAATGAGATTTAATTATTATCCTGCGCATTACGATGAGATAGAAAGAGTAAGAAAAAGGTTATTGTTATTGGGAAAAAATAAATCACTTTTCTTTTTTAACATTCTACCATTATTTATTAAATCGTTATTAATCAATCTTAAATCAATAATTAACCATCTAATTATTTATTTTATACCTAGGAATAGATGGTCCCGTTATGATAATCCTAAAATTGAAATATTATACAGATCTGTTCCAATAAAATCAATTGACATGGATAAATCTTTTTAATAAATGCTCTTGATAAAAAATATATGTTAAAGCATATAAAATTAGTATAGATGATTTTTCTATCATATTATTTGTCTTTAAATACTCCGCTTTATGGAAATAGCAATGGAATAAAATTCATTTTAGATAAGCAAATTCGAAAAAATGATAGTTGCAATACAATGAATATTTCTTTTCCTAATCATAGTGGTACACATATTGATTTTCCAGTTCATTTTGATCCTGAAGGAAAATCATTAAATGACTATACTCCAGAATTTTGGGAATTTAATCATGTCGAAATTGTTGATTTATCAGGTAAAATAACTGATTCCCAAATTATAGGCCATGAATATTTTAAACTTGAGAATAATGTTAATACAGAAATGTTATTAATAAAGACAGGTTATGGAGATTTCAGAGGAACGGACCGTTACACATTGACACCACCTGGACTATCTTCTCGATTGGCTCCATTTTTTCGAAATAAGTTTCCCAAACTTCGTTGTATAGGCGTTGATTTGATTTCTATTTCAAGTTACGCTAATCGTGAGGAAGGAAGAAGAGCCCACCATGCTTTTTTGAATCCCAAAGAAGGCGATCCAATCCTTTTAATTGAGGATATGAAGCTAGATATTATTAGTCAGCTTAATATGGTTATTGTTGCACCCTTATTAATAGATAATGCAGATGGGTCGCCTTGTACAGTTTTAGCCTATGAAATTCCATGAAAATTGATTTTAATAATAAAATTGTATTGATTACCGGCGGTACGCGAGGTATTGGTGCCGCTACTGTCAAATTATTTCAAAAATATAATGCAAAGATTATTACAACAGGTACCAATATTAAACAGCTTGAAAAATTAAATAAAGAATCAAAAAGAAGCATGACAAATTATTATCATCTTGATTTTACCAATGTTGATTCTGTTAATAATTTTATGGACAAAATTAATGAATTTGAAGCAATTGATGTTCTTATCAATAATGCAGGTGTAAACAAGATTGAAACAATCGATAAAATTAGCGAGGATGAATGGGATTGGATAAATAACGTTAATCTAAAGGGCCCCTTTTTGCTTACACGTAAAATTTCTAGAATTATGAAGAAAAATCATTCCGGAAAAATTGTTAACATTTCATCAATCTTTAGTACAATTTCAAAAGCAAAGCGTGCATCTTATTCAGCAACTAAATGGGGACTAATTGGATTAACTAAGGCTATTGCACTTGATTTAGCTCCACACAATATATTAGTTAATGCAGTTTCTCCAGGATTTGTAGATACCGAACTCACTAGAAAAATATTGGGGAATAAAGGAATTGAGGATATCGAAGCAACCATTCCTCAAAAACGCTTAGCCAATGTAGAAGAAATTGCTAAATCTATTCTTTTTTTAGCTAGTGATTATAACACTTATATCACTGGTCAAAATATAATTATTGATGGAGGTTTTACTAGTGCTTGATTTCAAAGTAAAATCAATTATCCATAATTATGAGGTAGAGTTTATTAATAATAGTTCGAAAAAGATTGCTCAAGAAATTAGGAGCAGTGATGTTTTTGTTATAGATAAAAATATTATTGATTTACATCCACAAGTTGCAAAAGCAATTCATAATGATAATTTACTTATTGAAATAAATGCTAATGAAAAGAATAAAAGCTATCAGAGTCTTATTCCAATAATAAATAAACTAATTAAAATGGGGTTCCGAAAAAACCACAGACTAATTGGTATTGGTGGAGGTATAACCCAAGATATTACATCTTTTATTGCATCAATAATATATCGAGGAGTAAGCTGGATATTTTTTCCAACCACACTTTTAGCTCAAGGAGATAGCTGTATTGGTAGCAAAACATCAATTAATTTCGGAAAATATAAAAATCAGGTTGGCGGTTTTTATCCTCCAAATAAGGTTTTTATTGATGTTAATTTTCTTAATAGTCTTTCTGATAGTGAAATGCAATCTGGATTTGGTGAAATGTGCCACTATTTTATTATAGCAAGTAAAAAAGATTTTGATAATTATAAACTATATTATAAGAAAGCATTATTAGATAAATCTGTGTTATCAAAAATAATTTCTCGTAGTTTACTAATTAAGAAAAGCTATATTGAAATTGATGAATTTGACCAGAACGAACGACAGATATTTAATTACGGACATTCTTTTGGCCATGCAATTGAATCATTGACAAATTATAAAGTCCCTCATGGTATTGCTGTTAGCTTGGGGATGGATATGGCAAATTTTATATCTGTTAAAATGGGTTTACTTAAAGATGAAATTAGAAAAGATATAAGACAGTTTTTAGAGCAGATATGGCAGGGGTATAACATTAAAGAGATGGATGTAGATAAATTTCGTGATGCCTTGTCAAAAGATAAAAAAAATATAGGAAATGAATTACGGTTAATATTGAGCAGGGGATATGGGAAGGTTTTTAAAGCACCAGTTAAAAACGATATTCAATTACATAAATGGTTAATAGAATATTTTAATAGAGAATTATAACAATAATATTCTAGTTTAGAATTTTAATAAAATAAATAAATAAATAAATAAATAAAATCAATCTAATATAATATTTTATGAAAATATGGAAAAATACATCAACTCTAGATGGTTATGATGAGGGTCTTGATTTTACTTCTGATAAAAAGCTAGCTAACATTGCTTTACTCGGAAGTAAACCCATAGAACTTATTGATTTTCCAAAACTAAAAGGTATTTTTCGAGCAGGTATTGGTAAAGATAATGTCCCTGAAAATGATGCTATCAAAAGAGGTATTATTGTTAAATATCCATCACAGGATACAATAAATATTATATTTGACGAAACTGCGGCTTTTACCTGTAGTCTTATTTTCAGGATGCTTTATAATTTAGTAGGAACTATTGATCCTTGGAAAAAATATCCTCGAGGGGGGTTGGCTGAAAGAAAACTACTTATCATTGGTACAGGTAATATAGGTAGTAGAGTATATAATTGTATGAAACCGCTAATGGATGTAGTAAAATTTGATATTATTGATAATAAACTTTCAGAATTGCCGATTTTAATAAAAAATGCAGATTGCATTACCCTGCATATCCCCAAAACAATTGATAATGAATCATTTATGTCTAAGAATAAATTAGCTTTGATGAAAAAAGATGCAATTCTAATAAATACAGCTCGAGGTTCCCTCGTAGACGAAGAAGCTCTTTATAATGAACTTGAGTCGGGTAGATTAAAAGCAGCTTTTGATGTTTTTTGGGAGGAACCTTATAATGGAAAACTAAAAAATTTCCATCCAAATCAGTTTTTTATGACTCCTCATGTAGCAAGTACTTGCAATGGTTTTTTGAATGGTTGTAGGGAAGGTTTGAATATTCTTATTCAGGAATTATGTAATGATTAATGTAGGAATTATTGGTTATGGGAAAATGGGTAAAATCCGCCATGATGTCATTTCCAAAATATCTTATGCCAAACTTGTTTCTATTTATGAACCATCAAAAATAAATATTGATATAGAACAAGTACAAAACCCTGAACAGATTATTAATAATCAAAGTATTGAAGCTATATATATTTGCACTCCAAATTATCTTAACAAAGACCTAACGTTAAGGAGCTTAGAGGCTGGGAAAAATGTTTTTTGTGAGAAGCCACCTGCATTCAGTGCAAAAGATGTAAAAGAAATACGAAAAGTAGAAAAAAAATCTGGAAAAATTCTTATGTATGGTTTTAATCATCGACATCATGATAGTATAAAGCATATGAAAAAAATCATTGATGGAAAAAGCTTTGGAAAAATTTTGTGGATGAGGGGAAGATATGGCAAGTCAGTTGATAATACCTTCTTTAAGAACTGGAGATCAAAAAGAGAATATGCTGGAGGAGGAATACTTATGGATCAAGGAATACATATGCTTGATTTATTTTTATTTTTTGGTGGAGGTTTTGATAAGATACATGCATCTGTATCAAACTTATTTTGGAAACTTAATGTTGAGGATAACGTTTTTGCCACATTAGAAAATACAAAAACAGGTCTTGCTGCGTCTCTTCATTCGACCATGACTCAGTGGCGCCATCTTTTTTCTTTAGAAATTTTTTTGGAAAAAGGATATTTTGTTTTAAATGGGTTAAAAACATCATCTAATTCTTACGGTGAAGAAATATTAACTATTGCTAAAAACCGATCTATTGCCCCAGCAGCTAGCTGGAAGGGTGAAGAAACTATTACATATAAAACAGATAAATCGTGGTTATCAGAAGGAAAAGAGTTCTTCTCTGCAATTAATTCAAATAGAAAAGTTAAATCAGGAAATTCTTCTGACGCTTTAAAATTAATGGGAATAATTGATAAAATTTACAAATTCAGAAAAAAGGATAATTAATAAAATGGAAAATAATACATTTATCAAAGAATATTTAAATCGCTATAAGAAATCCCTTTTTGAAACAGATGTTTCAGAAAAGGCGATCGAGATGAAAAAATTACTATTAGAAATAAAAAATAATGGGAAAAAAGTTATTGTTGCTGGAAATGGTGGAAGTGCAGCAATGGCAAGTCATGTTGCTGTTGACTTTACAAAACAAGGTAAAATAAGAACAGTAAATTTTAATGAGCCTGACTTAATTACATGTTTGGCAAATGATTATGGCTATGAGAACTGGGTTGAAAAAGCTGTTGAATTTTATGGTGACAAAGATGATTTATTAATATTAATTAGTTCTAGTGGTAATTCTGAAAATATGATAAATGCCGCAAAAACAGCAAAATCATTAGGGATAACTGTTGTTACCTTTACAGGTTTCAAATCAAATAATCCATTAAAACAAGAAGGTGAATTAAATTTTTGGTTGGATAGTAAAGCCTATAATGTTGTTGAGAATACACACCAAATTTGGTTATTGATGATATGCGATTTAATAATCGGAAATGCCGAATACTCAGCATAATAAAATATTTTAAATAGAGTTGTAATGACTTTCTATTTTGAAAACCTAAATTTTTCTTCATTATATATTCTATTAAAAAGAATATTAAAGATTAAATATAATATAAGAAGTATGGATTGCTATTATATAGATAGTTCAAAATTAGGGCAGAATATTGCTGCAATAGCAGGGAATATATTCGGCTTAAATTTTAATAAATTATCATTTAAAATGGTGGATATTAAAGATGAAAACAATGAGCTAGTTAGAATTAGAATTGCAAGAAAAGATTTATTTGAGTTTGAAAAAAATATTCTTAATGGTGATGCTTACAATGAACTATATGAAAATCGTTGGAATAAGGATGAATTAATATTATTCTTAAAAAAGGGTTTGGTTTCTTCATCTATATCGTCAGACCCTGGATCAACTAGTAGAATGTTATTTATAATAGATGTTATAAACTGGCATATGAAAAAAATAGAAATAATAAATTCAGAATTATATATTAATCAGGGACCTTGGGTAAATGAATATAGTGAAGTTGCTATAAAATATGGAATCAATTTACATACTGTAAAGAAAAGTAAATCTATCTTTAGTGTAATAAAACTACATTTAAATAAAATCATCAAAAATAATCTGCGCTTATTAATTTTATTTCGAAATATCCAAATTCATGGATTGTTTAAAAAAAATAAAAAGCTTTATCATGATAGATCCTTTTTATTTTTAGAAGGAAGGGGAGATATTAATTTTAATAATGATGGCCAGCATTCTGATTTTTTTTGGGTTTTTAATTCAGGATTTAGTAGAAAAGATATTATCTATAGAAATTTTCCTGGCGAAGAAAAACATTTAAAGACTAATGGAGTTAAGTTCCTAAGTCAGAAAATCAAATATTATAAAATAAAATATTTTGTTCCAAAAGTTAAACGTTCAAGTAAGTATAATGAAGAAAGAAAAGAAATAAAAAAACAATTATTACTTTATAAATCACTAAGAGAATATTGGAGCTGTTTATTTAAAACTTATAATATAAAAATCTATTCAACCTGGTATAAATATGATAATGATCACATGGCCAAGAGTGATGCCATAAAAGATGTTGGTGGAATTTCAGTAATGCAACAGATTGCATTTGATGGATATAAGACTTACGAATGCAGTATATATGCAGATATTGCGTTTAGATATTCAAAATGGATTTGTGATAATGAAAAAGAACTTGATTCAAAAATAAAATATCAGATAATTACTGGATATCCTAATGATTATGCTTTACCATTACTAAAAAAAGAGGCAATAAGAGTACGAAAAAAACTAATTAATAACGGAGCTAAAAAAATAGTTTTTGTTATAGATGAAAATTCTGGTTATGATGAAAGATGGCATACTGGCCATGGTTTACAAAGGGAAAATTATAGTTTTATATTGAATAAAATGTTTGAAACTCCATGGTTGGGTATAATATTTAAACCAAAATATGCAAAAACGCTTAGAAAAAGGATAGGAGAAGAGACTTGGTTGCTACTGGAAGAAGCCCAGAAAACAGGTCGATGTCATATTTATTTGGATTCTGGTCGAATGGCAACCACCGCACCGCCATTGCTTGGTGGATTGAGTGCCGATCTTTGCATTCATGGACATATGGGAAATGCAGCTCTTGAATGTGCATTAAGTAATTTACCTACGTTAATAATTGATCGGGAAGGTAACCCAAACCATAAGTTTAGAGAATTAAAAGATAATGAGGTTGTCTTTTACAATTGGTCAGATACTATTGATGCAGTTATTGAACATTTTGAAAACCCTTATGAAAATAAAAATTTTGGTAACTGGGCGAATATTGTAGATCAATTTGACCCTTTTAGAGATGGAAAAGCGGCTTATAGAATTGGTACATTCAATAAATGGTTATTAGATGGATTTAAAGAAGGAAAAAATCGAGATATTATTTTAGAAAATGCTGTGGATCGATATGCAAATACTTGGGGTAGTGATAAAGTAATTGCTGGTTAATTAATAATTAGACTTACGCTAGATATTTAACAATTTTGAACAAGAATAAAAAATCAACTATTTTTTGGTTTACTGGGCTTTCTGGGGCTGGAAAAACTACTATTGCTAAAACCACTTATGATTTTCTAATTAATAAAGACTATAAAGTGAAAATATTAGATGGTGATGAAATCAGAAAAAAAATTCATTTTAATTTAGGTTTTTCAAAAAAAGATATAGAAAAAAATAATATTAAAATTGCAGAGCTATGTATTCATCTAATGTCGTCAAATGAAATAATTTTAGTACCAATAATTTCCCCTTTTAAATTGGTAAGAAAAAAAATAAAAGATATGATTGGACCAAGTTTTAATGAAATCTATATCCGCATACCATTGTCATCTGCAATTAATAGGGATGTAAAAGGACTATATAAAAAGGCCTTGGATGGACAAATTAATAATTTTATTGGTATCGATCCTCTCACTCCATATGAATCTCCAATAAATCCTGACCTTGTTCTAAATACAGAGGAAGAAAGTATATCGGAATCTGTTAATAAATTATTGAATTATATTTTATTAAAGGTTAAAAAATAATGGACGAAAAAGTGATTATTGCCACAATTGGTCCTTCATCTATGAATAAGAAAATAGTTCAAAAAATGGAAAAATCCGGTGTGGATATTTTTAGAATTAATTTATCTCATACAACAATTGAAGATTTTGTTTCGATTTATCAACAATTATCAAAATGGACTTCAAAACCTATTTGTCCTGATACTGAGGGGGCTCAGCTTCGAACAGCAAAATTAGTTACTCAAACATTAATTGTTAAACATAATAATATTATTGAAT
>Ga0115002_10007413_pt1 | contig 12367 bp, 11 predicted proteins | sample ArcticOcean_MG_C_8_FD_89576 | JGI IMG/M metagenome (GOLD analysis project Ga0115002, IMG submission 89576) | Marine microbial communities from western Arctic Ocean - ArcticOcean_MG_CB11_86 | ecosystem: Environmental > Aquatic > Marine > Oceanic | place: Arctic Ocean: Canada Basin | collected...
GAACGTGCCTTTTTGAGCCCCGTGTCCGGGTAGGTTCCAAGGCTCAAAGCCTTTTCGCGTCCCGCGAACCGGTACTTAAATCGCCACCATTTGGAGCCGTTGGGGTTGACCAGCATCAGGAGCCCGCCGGCGTCATACATCTTGTACGGTTTCTCGCGCGATTTGGCTGTTCGGATGGCGACATCCGTAAGCGGCACGGTTACCCCCAAGGACGTTAAGTTACCCCCAAGTTTACCCTGAGAATAGTCCGGAACGCAACGGACTTTAACGAATGCTGAAGTACTTTAAACTATTGTTTTATATAGTGAAGTAGTATCTATTCGTATCTCCTAGGACGTTACCGTACTCTAATTTGGTGGGCCCACCAGGACTCGAACCTGGGACCAATGGATTATGAGTCCATTGCTCTAACCAACTGAGCTATAGGCCCTTTGATCTATCTTGCTTGCGCAATTGGATCGGTCCCGAATTCTAAACAAAAACCCCGGGACTTGCCCGGGGTTTTACTAGATCAAACGTGTCCTACGGACGGCCGCCGCCAGTCTCCATCCATTCATCCAAGAAGCTTCTTAGATGCTCCGACCGGCTCGGATGGCGGAGCTTGCGCAACGCCTTGGCTTCGATTTGACGAATGCGTTCGCGGGTTACATCGAATTGCTTGCCCACCTCTTCCAAGGTGTGGTCGGTATTCATGTCGATACCAAAACGCATGCGCAGCACTTTGGCTTCGCGTGTGGTCAAACCACCCAACACACCACGTGTCGCTTCTTTTAGACCCTCACCGGTGGCCAATTCGATTGGCGACCCGATGGTGCTGTCCTCGATGAAGTCGCCCAGATGCGAGTCTTCATCGTCACCGATCGGCGTTTCCATCGAAATCGGCTCTTTGGCGATCTTAAGCACCCGGCGTACTTTGTCTTCCGGCATCTCCATACGCTCACCGAGTTCTTCCGGCGTCGGTTCGCGACCCATCTCTTGCAACATCTGACGGGAGACGCGGTTGAGCTTATTGATTGTCTCAATCATATGCACTGGGATGCGGATGGTACGTGCCTGGTCCGCAATTGAGCGCGTGATTGCCTGACGAATCCACCATGTGGCGTACGTCGAGAATTTGTAACCACGACGATACTCGAATTTGTCGACCGCTTTCATCAACCCAATGTTGCCTTCTTGAATGAGATCCAAGAACTGCAAACCACGATTGGTGTATTTCTTCGCAATCGAAATAACCAAACGGAGATTGGCTTCGACCATATCTTTCTTAGCGCGGCGGGCTTTAGCTTCGCCCAACGACATGCGGCGGTTGATGTCCTTGATTTCAACGACCGTGAGCTCAGTGACCTTGGTCAACGCCTTCAGCTTCTTCTGCGCCCGTAGAATGTCTTCGCGTTGATTCTCCAACGGCGCGGAAAACTCTTTTTTCGCTTTGACTAGTTTATTAATCCAAGTCACGCTGATTTCGCTGCCAACGTATTCCTTGCGAAAGACGCTTCGGGGCACACGAGCATGGCGTACAACACATGTCAGGATGGTTCGTTCGTGCCGACGCACAATGTCTAACGAATCACGCGCATACCTGACGAGTTCATCAAAGTGTTTCGGTACGAGCTTGAAACAGCAGAACGCTTCACCGAGTTTTATGAATTGCGCACGCGCCTCTTTGCTGTCTCGACCATGCTCGGCGAGGATCTTTTGAGCTTTGTTGTATTGACGCTTCAGTTTTGAAAAGCGTTTCTTCGCTTCTTCTGGATCCGGACCCGTTTTCTCCTCTTCTTCGTCGTCGTCATCGGTTTTCTGCGCCTTCACTTGCATGTTCTCGGCGCCGACTTGCGTTGCAGCAGGCACATTGTCCGTAGGGTCAAGATATCCGACCAAGAGATCGGTAAGTTTGTCTTCCTTGGTGACGTCGGCATAAGTTTCCAGAAGGTACTCAACTGGGCCCGGAAAGTAGGACAGCGCCGTCAAGACATCGCGAATGCCTTCTTCGATGCGTTTTGCAATCGCAATTTCACCTTCGCGAGTCAGGAGTTCCACCGTACCCATTTCGCGCATGTACATACGCACGGGGTCGGTCGTCCGCCCAGCTTCCGTCTCAACCGCGGCGATCGCAGCAGCTGCCTCTTCAGCGGCCACTTCATCGGCCGTGTTCTCTTCGCTGGATAGCAACTCATCGGCATCTGGCGCATTTTCATAAACCTTAATGCCCATGTCGTTGATCATGCGAATGATGTCTTCGATCTGTTCGGGATCAGTGATATCGTCAGGCAAATGGTCGTTTACTTCGCCATAGGTGAGAAAGCCCTGTTCCTTGCCTTTTGCAATCAGCTCTTTGAGCCGTGATTGCTGTTGTTCCGTCACGATTTTGTTACTCATAGCACCTCGAATTGGATGTAATGGTTTCTGCATTCCCAATACTTTTCGCAAGTCTGACCCGTAGTTGGTCTCATACACTTAGAACGTATGTGGGCGGTCTCGGTTCGCCGGCCTTCACCAAATCCGGCGTTGCTTGAGTTTTGCCGCTCGTATGTGTTGCCCTTAGCTCTAGGATCGATTTATCTCGTAGCTAGCGCGTTTACGGCTAACAGAACTTTCGTCCAGGCTGAATTGGGCCTACCCTGTGCAGGCAAGCGGGCAACTATAGCGGCTTATTCACCGACGAGCCAGCGTTAAATACCGCGCAGATGCCAGTGCCTCTACTACGCCTTCAGCTATGCTTTTCGTCGGACGTGCGTTCTTCGGGGATGCTTTCGTCAGCACTACCCTGCCGTTCTCGCCAATATTTGCGCAGTTCGTCTATGTTTGGGGCTTCTTTGAGGTCTTCAACGGTCAATTTGCGTCGCTCTGTCCGCAAATGATCCAATAGTCGTATGACCCCTTCGACAAATTCCTGCGCCAAAGCGTCGACGTCGAGTTCTAGCGGCCGCTGAGCCAGGCGCAACAAGTCGTCATAGCCTGTCTCGTCGGCCCATCGAACCAGCAACTCATTGGTATCGGCTTCGGGAAATTCATCAATGTATGCGACTATTTCGCCCAATAAGTCTAGCTGCGGCACTACATCGAGCACTGCCAAACGCACCTCTGCAGGAACAAATGTCCAGACCGGCGGATGCTTGAGAACATAGGTAAGTAAGCGCTCACTTAAGGTGGAGGTCTTTTTCTTAGATCCGTTCGATGGCAGGGTTCCCCGACGCCGCACATGCTGTGCTGGACCGGCACTGAATCCGGTCATATCTTTTACTCGATCTCTTAACACCGTTTGCAATATTCCTGGCGGTACTTTGTCAATGTAGGGACTGGTCAAACCGACGAACTTCGCACGATCGTCGACCGATTTGAGATCAAGTCCATGAGCTAGCTTCGCCAGGAGAAACTCCAACCCTGAGGTGGCATTAAGCAGAAACCCTTCAAACCCCGCCTTGCCTCGCTCACGTATAAGCGAATCGGGGTCTTCGCCATCCGGCAGAAACACAAACTTGATTTGACGGTGCTCGTTGAGCACACCGAGCGCATTGTCCAGCGCTTTCCAAGCCGCTTGCCGGCCTGCCTGGTCGCCATCGAAACAACAAATTACTTCATCCGCGTAGCGAAAGAGCTTTTCAAAGTGCGGTTGGCCGGAAGCCGTACCAAGCGTCGCGACCGAGTTGGCGACGCCAAACTGTGCCAATGCGACTACATCCATATAGCCTTCTACCAGAATAAGGGAGTCCAAATTCCGTAAGGCGCGGCGTGCCTCATACAGCCCGTAGAGTTCTTGGCTTTTGTGAAAAACTGGCGTTTCGGGCGAGTTGAGATATTTCGGTCCATCTTGCGCGCTCAAAGTGCGGCCGCCGAATCCAATTGTGCGCCCGCGCGTGTCACGAATCGGAAAGACGATCCGATCGCGAAAGCGATCGTACACATTACCTTTTTCGTTTTTTGTCAGAAGACCTGCTTCAAGTAGCTTAGCTTCGGTGGCGTCTTGCAATGCTTCACCCAAGCCATGCCATGCGTCCGGCGCATAGCCAACCCCGAAATCGCGCGCCACCTCACCCGTCAGCCCACGCCCCTTGAGGTATTCGATGGCCACGGCTGAGTCTTTCAGTTCTTTGCGGAAGTATTTCTCGGCCCGGCCCAAGACGTCGTAGGTTGAGCTATCAACTTTGTCGGCCCGACTATGGCCGCGTTCCCGCGGCACCTCTACTCCCATTTGTTGGGCGAGCGCCTCGACGGCTTCAACAAACTCCAACCGTTCAAACTTCATCAGAAAAGTCAGCGCAGTGCCGCTCTCTTGGCAGCCAAAACAATGGTAGAACTGTTTGTCGGGAGCGACGGTAAAACTCGGCGTCTTCTCATCGTGGAACGGGCACAAACCAGAGTAGTTTTTGCCGGCTTTCTTCAATTGCACGCGCCCGTCGATCACATCGACGATGTCGACGCGGTCGAGTAGGTCGTTGATAAAGGACTGCGGTATTCGTCCTGCCACGGGCTACGACGCTTACTGTTTTGGCTAGTCAGCGTATCACACAGATTGAGTACAGGCTGTCAGAGATTAGCTAGTGCGCGTCCCAAATGCGTAGGATTTGGCGGCGCACTTCGAGGGCAAGGATCGCGACAGGAGTCGCGACCCGAGTCATACCCTACGGTTTTGTGAGGTTTTCCTTCTGTATAGGAGGAAAACCGTGGGAAGAGATTCACAGGATGTGAATTTCTGGACAAGAACTAGCTATCGCAAACGGGTCGTGCTGGCACTTTGGCTCATGCGGTCTTCGAGAAAGTGTCTACTTCCTATCTAACGTCCGTAGACGTCATCGTACCGTTCAATGTCATCTTCGCCCAGATAGGGACCCACCTAAACTTCGATGAGTTCCAGCATAAGTCGACCAGGGTTTTCTAGGCGATGCTTTTCACCGCGCGGGATGTAAGTGCTTTCGTTCTCGCCCAGCGTGAATACTTCATCGTCACGCGTCACGCGAACCGTTCCGCGAACCACGATCCAATGCTCGGAACGGTGGTGATGCATTTGTAGGCTTAACGCCGCGCCCGGCTTGACCTTAATGCACTTAACCTGGTAACCGATTGCCCTCGGCGAGGCTTTCGTAACTGCCCCAAGGCCGGAATACTTCGCTATGGAATAAGTGTTCGCTGCGCTTATCCAACTCGAGTTGGCGCACGATCTCTTTTACATCTTGCACCCGGGAGCGGTTTGCCACGAGCACGGCATCGGCAGTGTCGACGATCACCAATTCTTCGACACCAATGGTGCCAACAAGACGCTTATCGGCGCGAATGTAGGAGTTCGAAGTGTCCACTGCCACGACGTCACCCACAAAGTGGTTGCCTTTTTCGTCGCTGCCGGCTTCATCCCAGATCGCCGACCATGAGCCGATGTCGTTCCAGCCAAAATCCACCGGTAGCACCTGGGCGCTCGCAGTTTTTTCCATGACCGCATAGTCGATCGAATCTTCTGGTGATTCCAAGAACGCATCGCTCGGACGCAGAAAGTCCATGTCGTTCTTAGCATCGGCCATTGCGCGTTTTGTCGCGTCCGCGATGCCTGGGCTGTAGCGTGCCAGTTCATCGAGATAAGCTTGCGCGCCCATTACGAACATGCCGCTATTCCACAAGAACTGTCCGGAGGCTAGATACCGTTCAGCCGTCTCTTGGTCGGGCTTTTCAACAAATGTCTTCACGCACTTCAGCCCGGCGGTGCTGTCAGCCACTTCGATATAGCCATAACCAGTCTCGGCACGGTCCAGTGTGACACCAAACGTCACCAAACCACCACCGGCCGCGCCTTGCGCTGCTGCAGTTACTGCACGTGCAAACTCCGCTTCATCGGCGACGAGATGGTCCGACGGAAGTACTAGCAGAATCGCATCGGAATCTTCGGCGACTACCGACCAGGCGGCTAACGCAATCGCCGGTGCGCTGTCGCGTCCTTCGGGTTCAAGAATGATGCATTGGTCGGCAACGTCGATTTCGCGACATTGCTCGGCCACCAGGAACCGGTGTTCCTCGTTGCAGACGATCAACGGCGCTGCTTGGGTAATCTTCCCAGCTCGCATGAGGGTGTCTTGGAGGAAGGAGTGCTCGCCGAGGAACGCATGGAACTGCTTAGGGAAATAGGTCCGCGAAATAGGCCAAAGCCGACTCCCCACACCACCAGCAAGAATTACTGGCACAACCTTCGTCATAGCCTCAACCGGCATGAAAACACATCCTCATTGTTTCGCCGGTTTGGAGTTTGCCCGAACGGATCAAATTTGACGACCTATTCCCGCTTTCCGGCAAGCTTTTCCTTGACCAAAGCGCTGGCGCGACCCATGTCGGCCCGACCTTCGGCTTGCGCCATTAGTGCGCCCATGACTTTGCCCATGTCCTGCATTCCGGCAGCACCCGTATCGGTGACGATCTTGTCGACCAATTCGCACAAATCGTCATCGCTCATCAGCTCAGGCAAGAACTCTTGGATCAACTCGATTTCAAAAGCTTCCTGCTTTGCAAGGTCATCTCGGCCTGCTTGTTCGAACTGGCCAAGGGAGTCGCGGCGTTGTTTGAGCATCTTGTTCAGAATGGCTTGGATGTCGCTATCGGATAATTCTCGCCGGTCATCCACTTCGACCCGCTTGATCTCCGAATTCACCATACGCAGCACGGCGACACGTTCTTTGTCTCGCGCTTTCATGGCCGTTGTCGTGGCGTGGCTTATCGTGTCTTTGAGTTCAGACATCAAATCCGTCCTCAATCAGATGCAATGTGGGGTAGGGATCCGTCTAGAGCTCTAACAGCGTACGTAATGAGGGCTAGTAAGATCGCTCGAACTTTCGCTCTTCGCGTTGTAGCTTTTTCATGTGCCGCTTGACTGCCGCTGCCGCTTTGCGTTTACGCACCGAAGTAGGCTTTTCATAGAACTCGCGCCGACGCACTTCGGAAAGAACGCCTGCCTTCTCACATGTCCGCTTGAAACGGCGTAGTGCTACGTCGAATGGCTCGTTTTCCTTAACTCTTACGTGCGGCATTGGTGCCCTGGTGTCAACGAAGGGCGCAAAGTCTACACATAGGCTCAACCGACAGCAATAGTCGGCGGTCACACTACAGCGGATGGCTTGAAGCTGTTGGGAAACAGCCTCTTTGTGCTGGCGCAAGTGGCCAAGACAGGATGGCTAAGCAAAATCGACCAGCTCGGTGATTGATTTTGGGTCAAATGAGCGCATTGATGTGTGAGTGCGGAGCGTAGCGGAGTGCTGAAGAGGGTGATTTGCGACTCCCTTCCTCCGAGCTCGGCACGCTAAAGGCTCTCATGGAACAACGCTTCTCCCACCTCGGTGCTTCCAGTGATGTTATATGCACGATTACGCATGTCCGGGGCCGCCACGCTGAGGGCTCCCAAGCAGAAAATAGTAGATAATGGCTACATGTTGGTCCTCGGCATCGAAACGTCCTGTGATGAAACCGGCGTCGCGTTGTACGACACCGACCTTGGCCTATTGGGCCAGGTGCTACACAGTCAGATCGAGCTTCATGCAGATTATGGCGGTGTCGTGCCGGAATTAGCGTCACGCGACCATATTCGAAAAATTGTGCCGTTAACTGACCGAGTCTTGGATGAAGCGGGCAAAACGCTAGACGATATCGAGGGTGTAGCCTTCACGTCTGGCCCGGGGTTAATGGGCGCATTGCTGGTCGGCGCATCTTTCGGGCGCGCGCTGGCGTGGTCCCTCGACGTCCCCGCACTCGAAGTGCACCACATGGAAGCACACCTACTCGCTCCGCTGCTTGCTTCGCAACTCGATCAGCGACCAAGTTTGCCTTTCTTGGCGCTCTTGGTCTCAGGAGGCCATAGCCAGATCGTCCACGTCCACGACTACGGTCACTACAAGCTACTCGGCGAATCCGTTGACGATGCGGCAGGCGAAGCCTTCGATAAGGCAGCCAAGATGCTGGCCTTGGGTTATCCGGGCGGGCCTGAAATTGCGAGACTCGCAAAAGACGGCGACCCCCAACGGTTCACTTTCCCGCGCCCCATGACGGACCGACCAGGCCTTAATATGAGCTTTAGCGGGCTGAAAACATTTACTTTGAACACAATCGCCGATCATCAACCATTGACCGATCAAGACAAGGCAGACATCGCGTGTGCCTTTCAACAAGCGGTCGTCGAGACGTTGTACATCAAATGCCGACGTGCTTTGCAAGCCACCGGCATAGATGATCTGGTCATCGCGGGCGGCGTTAGTGCAAATAGCGCGCTTCGGGCAAAACTCGAAACCGATCTCGACGCGACGGTCTATTACGCACCACTGGAGTTGTGTACTGACAATGGGGCGATGATCGCCTACGCTGGTGCGTTGCGCTTGGTAGCCGGGGATTCCTCGATTCTGCGTATTCAAACTCGGCCACGCTGGCCCTTGGAAGAGCTCGTTCGATTTGAAACAAAACCTGATGCTCGCGTCGATCTACGGACCACCCGTCAACTGACTTAGGCCGATGCGCGACACAATCTTCATCAACGATCTATCCTGCCAGGCAATTATCGGTGTGCTACCCGAAGAACGCACCGCGCCTCAGCCACTAAACATCAGTCTCGAAATCGAAACCGACTCCACCCTCGCCGCATTCAACGCCGACCTTGAGCAGACTATCGATTACGCCTACGTCGCACTCGAGGTCGAGGAATTGGCGATAAACGCCGAAGCACACCTTTTGGAAACGCTCGCAGAGAACATCGCGAAATGCATCCTCGTCAATCCAAAGGCAATTGCGGTGACGGTCTCGCTCGACAAGCCAAACGCCATACCTGGCGCGCAAACGGTGGGAGTGCGAATCTACCGGGAACGGTAAACTTTAATTAGTGTCTGTCCAAAAAGTGAAACGTTTTGGGTCAGACACTTTAAGGGCAGGAGCGCGACAGGAGTCGCGACCAGAGGCATTTTCCGTGGGAAAATGGGAGGTTTCCGTACGGAAACCGTTGGGAAGAAATGGCAGAGATGCCATTTCTGGACAAGAACTAATTAAGAGCCGGATTCTTACCGGAGCGGTATTCGTTGAGCCAGGTAACCCTCGCCGCGCGTAGTGCATTCCCATATTCGCTGCCACTTACTGATTCCTCAATGGTGACTCCAAGAAAACTCCGCACAAGCGCACGCAAGCCCTCGGCGTCGTAGTCTCGGTGACGCAGCGTCAATGCCAGTAATCGTTCCAGATCGTCTAGTTGGTGCACGACCCTCAAATCGGTCAGGCAATTGACCAAATCATCCGCGCTACAAGAGGTCCACTCGGCAAGGACCGCGGCGTACTTGCGATGGTGTAATGCGGTTCGCCGAAACCCCACTGGCGCTTTCAACCGGCGTGCGAGCGTGAGGATCTGGGATTCACTTATCGGCAGTTCCGCAAACCGGTCTATCGCATCACCCTGCGTAAACCGCGTGTCCCGATCCTCTAACTCAACCATCCAATCATGTAATCCACCGCACGCTTCGAGTACGTTGAAAAACTGCTGGGGTCGTTCGGCTGCCAGCGCTTTGTGCATCTCCTGCCACACACGCTCTGCCGCCAGTGTAACAAGCTCGCCGCTCGCACAAACCCTAGCCATTAGGTCATTTGTTTCACCCACCACTTCAAAGTCCGGCAATTGCGCCGCAAAGCGCGCAACCCGAAACACTCGCAGGGGGTCTTCAACAAATGCCTCCGACACATGCCGCAACTTGCCACGTTCGAGGTCGGTAACCCCCATAAACGGATCAACCAGTTCGCCATCCGGGGACTGCGCAATCGCATTGATGGTTAGGTCGCGTCGCGACAGATCTTCTTCTAATGTGACATCGGGATTTGCATCGACGACAAAGCCGCGATGGCCAGAGCCACGTTTGCGCTCGGTACGCGCCAACGCGTATTCCTCTTTCGTGTCTGGATGCAGAAACACCGGAAAGTCGCGGCCTACCGATTTGAAGCCTAGCTTGCGCATTTCTGCAACAGAACTTCCGACGACCACCCAGTCACGATCCTGTACCGAACGGTCGAGCAAGCCGTCACGGACCGCACCGCCAACCAGAAAGGTATTGAGCTTCTTTATCTGATTCTTCATGTCGCGCTAAGACTAGTCGCGAGACGGGTGGCACGCAAAACTGTTCTGCTCTCGGAGGGGCTTCAGCCGGAAGGTTTACGGCCTACCACTGGGCGGTTCCGCCGGACAAGCGAACGATGCGGTAACTTGGTCGTTCCATACAGAGTCAAGTTCGACTGGAAATTTCCATAGCCGGTACAGGCGTTTCAGGACTTCCTCGGTAGTATCGCCCATTGGCCGGTGCGAAAACTGTGTGTATTCCAGTTTGAGGCCCCGGGCTCCACACACGTCCTCTTCGACAACAAGGGGTTCGTTTAGAGGGCGTGGGTTGCTGATGCTGCTGGCAGTCCACGCGGGAAACTGCGGGGAGGGTTCAACGTAGGATAATCGTTTGTCGCTACTGTGACACCCATCACACCTCAGATTGGGCGCTCAACGCGTCGAAAACTCAGCGCTTGAGATTTAGACTTGGCGGAAGGGGTATCGTTTCAATTTTATTGGAATAAGCTTGTTCGTCGCTTATGCCGCGAGCTGCTAGAGCGAGTGCTCACGCGGCTTACAGCGCGTCTTGGCTGGTGAGTTCGTTTGTTTCCAAACATAACGCTGTCAATTTTCTTCCCCAAATACAGCCTGTATCGAGCGCGATCATATCGGCATGCCCGGTCACACCATCGAGGGCAGCCCAGTGCCCAAACAGTAATTTGCCCTTCTTCCATCGCTTGGCTGTAAGGTCATACCACGGCGTGAGGTGCTCGGGCGCATCGCGCAAGGAACCTTTGTGGGCAAAATCGAGTGCGCCGTCTGCGTCGATCATTCGCATTCGTGTTAAGAAGTTTGTTATCACCCGAAGGCGGTCTAGTCCGTCTAATTTCGGTCCCCAGTAGTTTGGTTCGTTACCATACATGTGGGTGAAATATTCGATATAGTCAATTCCGTTTATTGGTTTGTTACTACCAATCACTTCTTCAACTTCGGAGGCGAGGTCTTGCGCTTCACGCATGCTCCACTGGGGAGGGATGCCCGCGTGAACCATTGTCATCTTAAGGGACTTGTCGCAGTGCAACAGCTTTTGGCGACGCAGCCAATGTGCGAGCCTTTCGACGTCAGGCGCGGCAAGTAGCTCATTAAAGGTGTCCGATGGGCCTGGGCCGTGGCCGCCAAACAATATGGCCAAAAAGTGAAGGTCGTGATTACCGAGTACAATCTCGCACTGCTGGCGCATGTCATGCACGCAGCGTAAAACCTCAAGTGAGTCCGGTCCTCGATTTACCAAATCGCCCAACAACCACAACCGGTCCTGCTTCGTAAAGTTCAGCTTTGCTAGCAGCGCGTGGAACTCGGCCGCGCAACCCTGTAAATCGCCTATCGCATAGGTTGCCAAGGCTGCTCCAGCGAGTCGCTTTTAGTGAACAAGGTTGGGCTGCGAAAGTGAGAACGCGGTAATCGAGACATCGAATAAGGTGCCATCCGCCTCCTGAAATTCGTAGGTGCCCTGCATAGAGCCCACGGGAGTCTGCAGAATGGTACCGCTCGTATAACGGAAACCCTGCCCCGGATTGAGCTTTGGCTGCTCACCAACGACACCCTCACCTTGTACTTCCTCGGTATTGCCAGATGCGTCGGTGATGATCCAGTGCCGGTTGAGCAATTGGCACCAGCGATCCGAGTTGTTTTGAATCGTAATCGTGTATGCGAACGCGAAACGGGTCGCATCCGGATCCGACTGCTGTTCGATGTACTGCGTCTGCACGGTAATGTCGATGCGCGCATCGACCATTTTGTCGGTCATTGTTGCACCCAGCCTCGCGAGGCATTGCTAGTTAGTTTCTGTCCAGACATTCAAATCCTGTGAATGTCTTCCCACGGTCTTCCCCCTTACGGAAGGAAAACCTCCCCTCTTCTTAAAACAAGAGGCCTACGGTTTTTGACTCGGACTCCTGTCCTCGCCTAGCGCAGTCTTAAAATGCTGCGCATTTCGGACAAGCGCTAGCTAGTTCGAGGTACTGTTCCGCCGTCACGTTATCAGCTCTCAGACCCGGGTCCAAATCAACTTGATCCCAATCGATCGCAAAGCGTTGCAGTGAGTTGGACAGCCGCTTGCGTCGGCCTGAAAACGCCGCAGTCAACACACCGTTGAGCTGTTTTTGAGTCTGCTCGTCGATGGCGTCGGGGCGCGGCACCAGTCGTACGACGGTCGACCAAACTTTTGGCGCTGGAGTAAAGCTAGTCGGCGCGACATCAAACAAGTATTCGATGGAACACAACAACTGCATCGTTATCGAGAGCCGACTCCACGCTTTCGTGCCCGGCACGGCGCTCAAC
>Ga0115002_10007418_pt1 | contig 12362 bp, 10 predicted proteins | sample ArcticOcean_MG_C_8_FD_89576 | JGI IMG/M metagenome (GOLD analysis project Ga0115002, IMG submission 89576) | Marine microbial communities from western Arctic Ocean - ArcticOcean_MG_CB11_86 | ecosystem: Environmental > Aquatic > Marine > Oceanic | place: Arctic Ocean: Canada Basin | collected...
CCAATGGTTTCGACTTCCTTCTCGACTTCCTTTCGAAATTCCCAATCGGCGGCAGGCCCCTCAAATAACCCTCGCAGCATCGCCTTGAGATACAATGACGTGCCGCCGACGACGAGCGGAATTTTGCCGCGAGAAACGATGTCCGCAATGATCGAGTGGACTCGCCGCAGGTAATCCGAGACACTGAATTCCTCAACCGGTTCGAGAATGTCGATCATGTGGTGCGGAACCGTGGCCCGTTGTTCGACAGTCGGTTTGGCTGTGCCAATATCCATTTCTCGATAGATGGCCATCGAGTCCAATGAAATGATCTCGGCGTTAAGTCGCTGAGCAAGCTCGACTCCGGTGGCCGTTTTTCCACTAGCCGTGGGGCCAGTAACGTACCAACAATCGAGGGCTGGCTGAGTCGGTAAGATGAGTTTATGAGTGGTCATTTCGCGGTGTTCTACCCCATCGACGATTGTCAGCGATACCGAATGAGTCTACGATAAGCTTTTAAGCAGAGCTACTTTACTGTTCATTTACGTAGCTTATTTACGCTGTCATTTTACTAAACAATAGAATCTCGCACAGAGGACACCCGTGTCCGATCAAGACGCCGTCCCAAGCGGTTCCGTATTGGCCCAATTGATGGCCATAATCGAAGACCGCAAGGCGAATCCGCCCGAACGCTCTTATACAACCAAGTTGTTTCAGGGGGGTGTGCCTAAGATAGGTAAGAAAATCATGGAAGAGGCGGCGGAAGTCGTCGAGGCCGCTGGCGAAGAGGGCGATGAAGGTCGCAACCACCTCGTCTACGAAGCGGGCGACCTGATTTATCACCTGTTTGTCATGCTGGGACACCGCGAAATCCCGTTGACCGAAGTCGAATCCGAATTAGCGCGTCGCTTCGGCGTTTCTGGACTCGACGAAAAAGCCGCTCGCTCGCCAAAGCCAACAAACGACGAGTGAAACTTACAGCCGGTCGATGGACTTGGCTCTAAATACGAATTAAAGAAGCGATTCAAACGAAATTACATTAACTGAACTAACTCTCCAACATTAGCGACTGACATGAGAAATTTACGAATTGGAATCCCAAGCAAGGGTCGACTCTCTGAACTCGCCACCGAACTTCTCAAACAAGCGGGAATTCGATTTCGTCGACCAAATCGCAGCTTGTTCGCGCGAGTCAGCGACATGCCGATCGATATTACGTTCCTCCGCACCGACGACATTCCCTTACTCTGCTCCGAAGGAGCAATCGATATGGGAATCACCGGCAGCGATCTGATCGCCGAAGCGGAAGTCGATGTCACCACTCGCTTGGCACTTGGTGTCGGCAAGTGCCGGCTGGCGGTCTGCGTTCCCGACGACTCGGACATTACTGATCCCAGTCAACTCGACGGAACAAAAATCGCCACTAGTTTCCCCAACGTGACCTCCAACTACCTAAAAGAGCACAACGCCAAAGTCCATCTCGTTCCACTATCTGGTTCAGTTGAGATCATGATCGCTTTGGGCGTTGCCGACGGCATCGTGGACCTCGTCGAAACCGGCAGCACATTGGCCGCTAACCGGTTGAGGATCCTGACCGAAATCGATAAATACGAAACGGTGCTCATCCAAAACAACGATGTCGCTCAACCGGATGTCGCCGATCGCATCGTTCGTCGACTCGAAGGTGTCGTGATCGCCAGAGCCTACTCGCTACTCGACTACAACATTCCCCGCGTCAAGCTCGCCGAAGCAGAAAAGATCACGCCCGGCTTCAATTCGCCCACAGTCAACTCGCTGGAAGACTCCGACTGGTGCGCCGTTCAAGCAATGGTGAAAACCAAACAGGTCATCGAAGTCATGGAGAAACTCGAAACGCTAGGTGCCTCCGCAATCCTTGAAACGAGTATCAATAACTGCCGGTTGTAAAAGAAGAAAACAGGGAGACAAACCGCGAATAAACGCTGATATTCGCTAATGAAAGAAATAGGAACAGATTAAGATTAAGAAGTTAAGAGGAGAAGGAAGACAGTGGAGCAGGTAGGCAGCACATTGATTCCGAAATCCTAAGCAGTTACACAAATCTTCTTACAGGCCCCCTGTTCCTTGCAGACCCTGTTCCTTGCAGACCCTGTTCCTTGCAGACCCTGTTCCTTACTGGGCCCAATCTTCAATACAGGCTCCTGTATTTTTCAACTCTCCCTTTTGATTTTCTCTTTTTTAATTTCTTCCATTAGCGAATATCAGCGTTTATTCGCGGTTTCCTTCCCCTCTTTCATTTCAAACGCTTCCTCAATCTATCCAGAGCATATTTTACAGCTCTGGCTTCGAGGATATCGGGGTGTCCCGCGTAGATAACGCCGGCGGCTTGAACTCCTTCGCTATTTGCAATCGCCACTTGTACGAACTGTTGTTCTTTCGACGGGTCGATGTTTGGGAACGGTCCGATTGCCAATCCCCAATCTGCTTCGAATTGGTCCCGGCACTGCACGGCCATCCGCTCGACCATCAAGCGTTCGTCGTCAGGCGCATCCGATCCAGTGGAACCAATTAGACGAGTTCGGGGGTGTCGGTAAACTGTTCCTCCGAGGTAGTGATCGTCGGCACTGGATGCTTCGGTAAGCCACCGCGCGAGCAATCCTCCGGCATCACATTCAGCGGTTGCCAGCGATTCCTTTCGCTCGTTGAGTAGCCGCACGATCGCGTCCTGCAGTTCGTCGTTTTCATAACCGAAGATCAAGTCACCGACGCACTCTCGAATGGTCTCGATAGTATCCGTCATTTGTTCTTCACAATCGGCGATGTTTTTTCCAGCCGCAGTGATTCGCAAAGTAATCGTCGCTTTGCTCACCGTAATTCCAACTCGAGGTTCCCGCCTGCGTCGAATAAGGTCGGGAAGCTTGGCTTCCATGTCGCTTTCGCCAATACCAAAACACTTGATACTGTAGTGATGAATCACATTTCGATCGCTGCCAAGCAACTCGCACAATTCGGGATGTACCGTCTGCTCCCACATCTCCTTCATCTCGGCAGGGACTCCGGGGAGTGCGAACACGCGAGAAGGCGTTGTTCCATCGCGAACGATATCCATATCGATTCCGGGTGCCGAACCATGTGGATTAGGAACGACGCGACTTCCCTTGGGAAACTCCGCCTGTACTTGGTTTCGAGCAGGCATTTCGCGACCGCGACGAGTAAACAATTGCCGAATGTGCTCCAGCGCCGGCTCGTCTAATACCAACTCCGTTCCCGTTGCGTCGGCAATTACTTGGCGAGTTAAATCGTCGGCCGTCGGCCCGAGCCCGCCAGTGCAAACGACCAAATCAGCTCGAGCAAACGCTTCGCGAAAAACTCGGATATTGGCCGCCAAGTCATCGCCCACCGTGGAGTGATACATGACTTCGATTCCCAAGTCGCCAAGCTGTTGGCTCAACCACTGGCTGTTGGTATCCAGTCTCTGCCCGCTGGTTAATTCATCGCCAATGGAAACGACTTCAGCTCGCATGGTATTGTCCCTACGGTGTTTATAGATTCGCACGGACCAACAAAATCCGTGTGACACTGAGTTTAGCTTGGAGAAATTGATACGAATAGGTCACGAGAAAATTACTAACACGACTGTTTTGCAACCACTACTCATTTCCACGATAATAGACTTCCCCAAAACGAGTCGCGACTTATACCACTCAACTTACCACTCACATCACCATGCGGCTGCCAATCAATCGTAGAACACTCAAAGGCCCACCATGATTCGCCAACTTTCGCTTCTATCTGTGTCTCGACTTGTTATTAACATCCGCATCGCGATCATCTCGTGCTTTCTGGTCGGCTTGCCGGGCCTCGCTATCGCCGAACAGCCGTTGACCAAAATCGCCTTTGGATCTTGCATTCGACAAGACAAGCCGCAACCTATTTGGAATGCAGTGAATGCATACCACCCCGAGGTCTTTGTTTTGACCGGCGACAATATCTACGGCGATTCCGAAGACATGAAAGTGCTGCGAGCGAAGTACGATTTGCTGGGCAACGATGAAGGCTTTAAAAAAATGCGGCAACAGAGCCGCTTGCTGGCAACCTGGGACGACCACGATTACGGCGTGAACGATGGCGGTATCGAATACCCCATGCGAAAGGAATCGCAAGTCGAGTTCAATCGCTTCTTCAAAGTCCCTGCCAACTCGCCGCGTCGAAGTCGACCGGGAGTTTACGATAGTCTTTCAATTGGACCAAAAGGGAAACGAGTTCAATTCATCCTTTTGGACACTCGCTACTTTCGTACCAAGCTTAAACGTTGGCCCGATCCGAAAAAGCGACCGACGCCAGGGCCCTACGCACCCAACCCTGCCGACGATGCTTCCGTGCTTGGCGAAACTCAATGGAAATGGCTTGAAGATCAATTGAAACAACCTGCGGAGGTTCGCATTGTCGTCACCAGCATCCAAGCGGTCGCAGCCGAAAACGGTTGGGAGACATGGAACAACTTTCCCAAAGAACGACAGCGACTGTTCGACCTTATCCGCACCACCAAAGCCGATGGAGTTGTCATGGTGAGCGGCGATCGACACCTTGGCGAAATGTCTCGTATATCGGCCAAAGAAACTGGTATTGCCTACCCCATCGTCGACTTTACTTCATCCAGCCTCAATCAGCCGAGTAACCCGAAGAACAAGCACGAACCAAATCGGTATCGCGTTGGCGAAAACTATCTACTTGTCAACTTCGGCACCATCGAAATCAACTGGACTGGCAAAACCCCTGCTGTCACTCTTGCCATCCGCGATATTGATGGGAAAGTCGTTTTGAAACACAAAGCTTTCTGAGTCGCCTGCTAACTCGTTCAACCCAGCTTGCCTACCGTAACGAATATCAGCACTTTAAATTCCGTTTACAGATTTTGCATTTCTTTCTATTTTGGCAGCCTTGGCTTCCGCATCGAGAAAGACGAGCAAAGTCAAAAATGGACACTATTCGTTTCGCTCTAATCTAGGCAAGGGTTTCTCAATGCACATCTCGCACCTCCTATGGACGCTAGCACAAGATGCTGGAACTGTCGTCCAAAACGCCGACCCAACTGCCGACGCGCCGGTAGAAAAACCACTGACGCTGGAAGACCAGCTCCAAGGGGTTTATGTAAAGATTCAGGATCATGGACTAGAACTGGGGCTGAACGTTCTAGCAGCTATCGCCATTTTCATTATTGGTCGCATGATCGTTAACGGGCTCGTCAAATTCGTGGGCCGCAGGCTCGAGGATCGATTTGACGAGACATTAATCAGCTTCCTCTCGAGCATCGTCAAAACGCTGATGATGGCCATCGTGATAATGGCATCCCTCGAACGACTGGGTGTGAACACGACGTCGTTTGCTGCGATCCTTGCCGCAGCGGGCTTGGCAGTCGGCTTGGCTCTGCAAGGCTCCCTAGGCAACCTCGCATCGGGCGTCATGATCATTCTCTTCAGCCCATTTAAAGTCGGCGACTTCGTGGAAGCGGGTGGAGCGACGGGGGTGGTCGAAGATATTCAAATCTTTAGCACGATGATGAAGACCGGTGACAATTGCCAGATTATCGTTCCCAATAGCCAGATTACGAGCAACACGATCACAAATTACTCAGCCAAAGACACTCGCCGAATCGACCTGGTTTTCGGTTGCGGCTACGACGATGACCTCAAGGCTGTCAAAGCGTTCTTGGAAGAACTGTTGCAAAATGACAAACGAATCCTGCAAGATCCAGAACCACTTGTGGCAGTCGCTGAACTTGGCGACAGCAGTGTCAACTTCGCCGTTCGACCTTGGGTCGACTCAGCCGACTACTGGGCAGTGCGATTCGACATCAACGAAGCGGTCAAAGTCGGCTTCGATGAACGAGGATTTAATATCCCGTACCCGACTCAAGACCTGAACGTGACCAATTCGAATGCTTAGCGGAACCAGGAAAGTATGAGCCGAAGGCTATTGAGCTTCATTGCTCTAGTTCTTCGGCTCCGCGTTAATTGATGGCTCGTTAACTGGTGGCTCGTTAACTGGAGGCTCAGTTTCCAAGCCTTGGATCTCAAACACTTGTTGCTCGGGAGCCGCCTTTTTTACGCCTAATTGGTAGCAGGCGATTTGTTCGGCATTGCGCGCGATCAGCATGTCGTTGTAGAGACAAAGGGTGTTCCAAGTCTTTCCTTCCAACGCTTGAAATCGGCCCAGTTCAACGTGTTTATTTGAATTTGCTTCGAGCAGCACGACTTCACCTTCTTCCGCTTGCAGCAGGATAAGGTCGTTGACCCGCAGCAGCTGCCCGTGTCCGTACCGGCCGCGTTTCCAGCGTCTGTTCCCGGAGCTTAATTGAATGCATTCGAGGACGGCGTCGCTGATTCCGTAGACATATCCATCGTGCATTGTCACGTTAGTGAACTTCGTCTTCATCACTCGGCGGTTGGCCCATAGCTCATTTGTCTGCCAGGTACCGTCTTCGCTTTTCACGATTTCCAGCAGGGCGGCACCACCTCCGTATCCCTTCGAAACAAACAGATGGCCTTCGGGAGTGAGGACCGGTTGCGAAGTGTTTGCGTCGGTACTACTACTGCCGGGCCAATCGTAGGTCCACAAAACTTCGCCGGTAGCGACATCGTGGCCGCTAACTTTGTTTTCGCCGACGTAGACGATCTGTTGTTTGCCACCGAGATAGGCAACGATCGGCGAGCTGTAGCTGATTTGCCAACTACCGCTGGTCCAAATCAGGTCGCCGTTGTCCTTGCTATAGGCGGCGAGCGTCTTGTAAGAATTGTTTGCGGGTCCGCCGGCCGGAACAATAACACAGTCGCCAACGATTAATGGCGAGCCGGCTCGTCCCCAACAAACTCCGGCATCGAAATCGGCTCGATCAATGCCGAAACGCTGGAGGATATTCTCGATCCACTTGGCCTCACCAGTTGCTCCATTAATACAGCGCAAGACGCCGGTTGCTCCCATGACATAGACGAAGTTGCCGTCGATCGTCGGAGTGCTTCTCGGTCCAACGCCGCCCATCAACGTTTCGTGACGGGGTCGTGTCTCAATGCTGTTGACCCAAACTGGTTTGCCGTCGGAAATTCGATAACAACTCGTCCATTCTTCGATGCCCCGCTGCTCCATCGTAACGAGAAAGCCGTTGACCGCGGCGCAGCCAGACCAGCCAGCACCAATTTCACGTTTCCAAATTTCTTTTGGATGAGATTCATTCCAGTCCGAGGCAAGTTCGACGTGATTGGCTTCACAACGACGACCTGCTCCAAGAAACTGAGGAAAGTCGCCTTTCGAGCGAATGCTAAAATCGGGAGATGCTGCGACGAACTCGTTGGCAATCTCATTCTGTAACGACAGCATTTCGTCGACTTCAGGAGCACCCCGCCGCTTAAATTCGGGCACCAAATCGCCGTCCACCGCTCGGATCTCGTTGAACCATAAGAACACTCCGACGGCTCCGACGACCACCATCAAGGGAGAGGTCCGAACTGGCATGGACAAGTGACTGCGAAATGCCATCCATAGCACTGGAAGCATCACTGCCCACATACCGGCGAGGAATGTGAAGATATTCGCCAAATCGCCGCGTTCGAGCACATTCATCTGCAGCACGACGGCAACGACTATCAAGAAACCGCTGGCGGCAAATACCCAAACGGGAGGATATTTGGGGCCACCGACAATTTGGGGCTCCATCGCGAGCTTGGTGTTGGCGTCTTGCGTTTGCTGTTCGTCCATTCTTCTGTGCTCCACTCCAGTGTCGTGATTAGATGGCATTCTACGCAGTCCGGATCAAAACGTGAACGGCTATCGCGGGATTCTCGCGTTCCATTCGTCAGAATCGTGTCAGACACTCCAAGTCGTCCTTGCAAGGCCCATTTGTCTTGGCCTTCCAGGAATTCAGTTACTTCGATTTCACCGAATTGGGAATTTGGCTCTACGGTCCTTCAAATCGCTTGACGCGATATGATTGGGACCGTCTGCCAAACACCCGTGACGACTGTTTTGAGTTAAGCGAATTCCCGCAAGGCCCATTTGCCGCGACAATGCTACACTTGTAAATTGGAGACTACGGTCTCATTTGTCTGAAAATTCCACGCATTGTCTCTTTGGAGCCCGAGAGATGAAATTGCCAATATGGCTTGCCGCCTACGTTTCGTTTGCATCCCTGCTCGCCTTTCCCATCGCCGCTCATTCGGCAGGGGGAGAGCTCGAAATTCGCGCCGTTGACGCCGACACCAAACAACTAATACCGGTGCGCATGCATCTCAAAAACTCTCGCGGCCGAGCGATCGTGCCGAAAAACGAGGTCGGCTACAAAGACCATTTTGCGTTCAACGGGAAGACAATTCTGGAACTGCCGATTGGCATGTACACTTTTGAGATGGAACGCGGGCCCGAGTATCGAATTCGCCAAGGCTACTTCACGATCGAACGCGGAGCGACGGATAACAAGACCGTTGAAATGCAGAGATTCGTCGACATGAAAAAAGAGGGATGGTGGTCGGGTGATCTGCATGTTCACCGCGACCTCGAGGACATTCGGTTGTTAATGATGGCCGAAGACCTGCACGTCGCTCCTGTCATCACGTGGTGGAATGAAAAGAACCTTTGGGAAAAACACAAGATCCCAGAGAATTTGACGGTGAACTTCGATACGAATCGCTATTACCACTGCATGGCTGGCGAGGACGAGCGGGGTGGTGGAGCGTTACTCTACCTCAACTTGAAGACTCCCCTGCCTATCACGGGATCACAACGCGAATATCCGTCGCCCGTAAAATTCCTCAAGATGGCGCGTGGACAAGAGAATTGTCACGTCGACATCGAGAAACCGTTCTGGTGGGACATGCCAATTTGGGTCGCCAGTCGAATGACTCATTCTATCGGCATAGCGCACAATCACATGTGGCGTGACTCGGTGCTCGACAACGAAGCGTGGGGCAAACCGCGAGACAAATTCGTCTTCCCCGGAAAAATCGGCAATGGACAATGGACTCTGCGAATCTATTACCACTTGTTGAATTCCGGAATCAAGTTGCCGCCGTCAGCAGGAAGCGCGTCGGGAGTCCTGCCGAATCCAGTTGGATACAATCGAGTTTACGTGCACTGCGGCGAGGAAATGACATACGAAAAATGGTTTGAAGGGCTGCGGCGAGGGCAGGTCATCGTTACCAACGGTCCGATGATTCGCAATCCGCGGGCCAACGGCCATCTGCCGGGCCACACATTTCAAGTATCGGAAGGTCAACAAGTTGAACTGAGTGTGAGCCTCAATTTGTCGCTTCGTGAAAAAGTCGACTACTTGGAAATCGTCAAGAACGGCGCAGTCGTTCACGAAGTTCGTCTTGATCAATGGGCGAAAGCCAACGGAAAACTCCCGCCCATTATCTTCAAAGAAAGTGGTTGGATGCTGATCCGAGCGGTAACCAACAATTCCAAGACATTCCGCTTCGCGATGACCGGTCCCTACTACGTTCGAGTTGGCGATCAGCCTCGCATTAGCAAAACGTCGGCGAAGTTTTTCCTGGACTGGGTTCACCAGCGCGCCAAACAATTGAAGATTGACGACGAACAACAGCGCGAAGAAGTGGTTTCCTTCCACCGAGGTGCTCGCGACTTTTGGCAAAAACTAGTCGACAACGCGACGGCTGACTAGCCGGCACGCCAAGTCAACCTCCCTCTGGCAGGGTCGGAGCGGGGCTAACCAGGGTGGGTTTAGGAACTTCGCTAGACGAGGCCATGGCATGACAAGACCATAGCCGACGGGCCCTAGCATCGCCTCAAATCCTTGGGGAAGAATCTGTCATTGAACGAGTTGAGGTCCAGTGTTGGGTCGAAGGCATTGCCAACTACGTTATTTCGCTCGATGCCGGCGAATTGCCTCTTCGTGAGCTTCCCGCCCTTCCTCACCGCCCGGACGATCTTGTAACTCGTCGAGTTGATCGAGCCGTCCATAGATAATGAGCGTGTCGCGTGGCTCGACAATGCTATTGCCAGCCGGAGCGCCGTCGAAACGACCGTTGGCTCGTTGAATTCCCAGAACGAGAATTCCTTCTGCTGTTAACTTGAGATCGATCAACGTTTTGTCCGCTAGCCAACTTTCGGGCTCGACGAGCATTTCGGTAACCGCAAAACCCCGCGCCAACTGCAAAATCGATGTGTAGTCGATGACGTCGAGGTGAGTCCATTTCTTCAGAGCCCACGTGATAAATCGCGACAATCGCCGATCAATGAATTTGCTGCGAGCAAATAGGCCGAGCAAAACGAGTCCACCGGCGATCCAGCCTAGCTTGGTATACAGTTCGGTATTGGTAGGCGTGTTAGTTAACGACCCCATCAAGGTTGCCGCCAGAGTGATAAAGCCAACGTTCCCCAACAACATTAACATCATCACGATTCGACGACGGACGGGGTGCCTTGTACAGGATTCCGATTCAGTTGTTGTAAAACCCACGCCGGTGAGAGCGGAACGAGCTTGAAATCGGGCCGACTCTTGGGAAAGTCCAGTTAGAGTCAACGCGACCGTGCCAATCCGATTGATAAGCAGAGTCAACGAAATCGTAACGAGAAAGGACGTTACAGGTAACAAAGGTCTAACTCCCCAGTGATTTTTTTGTCGGCTTGGCCGAGACTCCTACATCGCGAGCCGGAAATGCCTACAATGGAAGGGCCCACCTTTTGGCGGACATACTTTATAGTACATCTCCCATCAGCGCGGCTATTTCGTCGTCGCGTATGATAATCGCCGCCATTCAGCGATGAACAGGGTAGCTCTCGAAATCATAACCGCATTCCTAATAATACTTTGTCTTTCGATAAATCATAGCAACCAATGAGCCAGGACTACTACAAAACGCTCGGGATAAGTCGCGACGCCGACGACAAAGAGATACAAAAAGCGTATCGAAAGCTGGCCCGAGAATACCACCCCGACTTACATCCCGACGACGCTAGCGCGAAAGAGAAGTTTCAAGAAGTCCAAGAAGCTTACGACGTGCTTAGTGACGCAAAAAAGAGAGGAATGTACGACCAATACGGCTCGGCAGACCCTCGAGCTGGATTTCAACCTGGTGGTGGCGGACAAGAATTCGATTTCTCACAAATGTTTAGCGGTGGCGGTGGCGGTGGAACCGGTAATCCGTTCGCAGATCTGTTTGGAATGGGTGGCGGTCAACGCGGTGGAGGGCGACGCGGAGCCCGACAACAGCAACGTCCTCAAAAAGGGCAAGACGCCACAGTCGAAATTCACGTTCCCCTTAACACCGCGGTCACTGGCGGCGAAGCACAAATCGCCGTTGGCACGGGCGAACGAGTCACGGTCAAAATCCCGCCCGGAATCGAAGATAAGGGAAAGCTGCGACTCAAAAAGATGGGGCACCCGTCGCCGACTGGCGGTCCCAAAGGCGATATGCTGGTCGTAGTGAATGTCGCTTCCCATCCATATTTCCAACGCCGCGGGAACGACTTGGAAATCACCGTCCCAATCACTCTCACCGAAGCTGTCCACGGGGCAAAAGTCGAAGTACCTTCGCCACACGGTCCTTTGATTATTTCGATTCCACCTGCCTGTTCGAGCGGAAAACGACTTCGACTCAAAGGACAGGGAATCAAACCTAAAGGCAAATCGGCTGGCGACCTATTCGCCGAAGTCCAAATCGTCTTACCAGAAGAAATCGACGAAGAAACGAAAGATGCCATCCAGCAACTCGACGCCTTGCAATTTGAACCCAGGAAAGACATTCGCTGGTAACGCACAAAAACAAATATCGCGGCTCACTTTAGAATCTCAGCTGACGGATCTCTAGAAACTGTGATTTCATGGACAAAAGATATGGTCCCATCCACCATTACTATTAGTCTCTTTGCGATGAACCTTTTCGGCCTTAGAGGGCTCCTTGCCGATAAAGGCGACATGGGACTGACTCGAATTCCGCCCGACCTTCGCGGTCCGCTCATGTTGATCATCGCGCTGATCATCTTCATCGGCCTGACGCTGATTGGATTCGCTTGGTGGTGGGGACGGGTCACTCGACGATACATGAATTCAAGTAGCAAACCCGTCCAAAACCATCCCGTTCCCACCGACGATGACTGGGCCACCAAACCGATCGTTTCACCAGAGAACGACGATTTGTAGAGTCGCGTTAAGCGGCCGACTCGGCCTCAATCAACTTCGAACAACCGACGAACCTAGAAAACTTAAAACAAGATGAACTCCGCTAGATTTCCAAAATCCGCTCGAGTCCGCAAGCAAGACGACTTCGTTCGTGTCTACTCCACCAATGCGTATGCCGCCGATGGAGTGCTCGTTGTTCAAGTCGGTAAGAACACCGAAGACGAAAACTGCCGACTCGGCCTTTCCGTCTCGCGCAAAGTTGGAAATGCAG
>Ga0115002_10007421_pt1 | contig 12359 bp, 11 predicted proteins | sample ArcticOcean_MG_C_8_FD_89576 | JGI IMG/M metagenome (GOLD analysis project Ga0115002, IMG submission 89576) | Marine microbial communities from western Arctic Ocean - ArcticOcean_MG_CB11_86 | ecosystem: Environmental > Aquatic > Marine > Oceanic | place: Arctic Ocean: Canada Basin | collected...
TGAAGGGGCGGGTCGAGATCGACGGGGCAGAAGTCGCGGACGTGTCGTACCCAGGGTTCCTGCGTGAGCTGACGGCCCTCGGAGGCGCCTTGTGAGCGGCAGCGAGCTCGGCATGGACGCTTTGCCAGCCACAGCTGCCGGCCATCGTCAGATTCACCTGTGGGGCTTCATGGGCAGCGGCAAGAGCACGGTAGCAATGGCGCTGGCACGACGCCTGGTGTGGAACTACCTCGACCTCGACATTCTCGTGGCGCGCCATGCCGGCAAGTCCGTCGCACAGATCTTCGCCGACGATGGCGAGTCTGAGTTTCGGAAGGTCGAACGCCATGCCCTGCGCCAGGCCGTACAGAAGCCGCGAACCGTCGTCGCCCTGGGTGGGGGGACGCCGATGGCCAGCAGCAATCGCGAATTGGGCGAACTTCACGCGACGAGCGTTTGGCTCCAGGTGGGCTTTGATGTCTGCCGGGATCGGGTCGGCGCAGACAACAGGCGGCCGCTCTTTGACGATCCTGAAATCGCGCGACAACTGTTCGACGCGCGCCAGTCGGTGTACGCGAGCGCGGACCTGGCCGTGGACGCCACGGCCGAGTCTGCTGTTGTCGCGGCGGCGATTGAAGCGCTGGTTCGCGGTCCCGGCGAAACGCTCGGCTAGTACGCCTTGGCGAAAATCGCCACGTGTTTGGCCGGCTTGCCGGTGTAGAAGCACGGACCGGTGGGCTCCTCGTCCGCAAGCAGGCAGCGGATCGTCGCAGAGGTCTTCTGCTGGATCTCCACCTCGAGATCGCCGTCACCACACCAGTTGACCTTCAAGAAGCCGCGCGGGCCGCTCATGATCTCGCTGAACGCGTCCAAATCCTGCGCGGCGTGGGTGTTCTCTTCGACGAAACCCCGCGCGGTGGTCAGCATGCTGGTTTGGATCTCGTCCAGCAGCGTGGCGGCCGCAGCGGGCACGTGGTCGATCGGGACGAAGGTCTTGTCGCGCGTGTCGCGGCGTACGAGAACGGTCTGCTTGTTCTTCACGTCGCGAGGCCCGATCTCGGCGCGCAATGGGACGCCACGCATTTCCCACTCGTTGTACTTCCAGCCGGGTGTGTACTCGTCACGATCGTCAAGGTAGACGCGGAGGCCGGCCGTGCGCAGCAGACCCTCGAGCTGACGGGCTGCTGGCAGTACCTCTTCCTCGTAGTTGCCGGCTTTGATCGGCACGATCACCACTTGGTAGGGCGCAACCCGCGGCGGAATCTGTAGACCGTTGTCATCGCCGTGCGTCATGATCAACGCGCCGATCGTGCGCGTCGTCATGCCCCACGACGTGCTCCAGACGTGCTGGATCTCCTGATTCTTGTCCTCGAACTGGATGTCGAACGCCTTGGCGAAGTTCTGGCCCAGGTTGTGCGACGTGCCGGCCTGCAGTGCGCGGCCATCGGTCATCAGAGCTTCCACGGTGTACGTGCGGTCAGCGCCGGCAAACTTCTCTTTCTCGGTCTTGATCCCGCGGATGACGGGGACAGCGAGATCCTCTTCCAGAAAGTCGCGGTAGACGTCGAGCATCTTCAGCGTTTCTTCCTGCGCTTCCTCGGCCGTCGCGTGCGCCGTATGCCCTTCCTGCCAGAGGAATTCGGTCGTACGGAGAAAGAACCGGGTGACCTTCTCCCAGCGGACGACGTTGCCCCACTGGTTGATCAACACGGGCAGGTCGCGCCACGACTGGATCCACTTGCTGTACATACTGCAAATGATTGCCTCTGACGTAGGCCTGATGGCCAGCCTCTCCTCGAGTTCGTCGTCGCCGCCATGCGTAACCCAGGCAACCTCAGGGGCGAAGCCTTCCACGTGATCGGCTTCCTTCTTCAGCAGGCTCTCCGGGATCAACAGCGGGAAATAGGCATTTACATGTCCCGTCGCCTTGATTCTGGCGTCGAGCAAATCGCGGGCGTTCTCCCACAGCGCGTAGCCGTAGGGGCGGATCACCATGGAGCCCTTGACCGGTGAGTAGTCGGCCAGCTCGGCCTTACGTACCACGTCGGTGTACCAACGCGAGAAGTCTTCAGACTTGGGAGTGATTTCGGTGACGCGGTCGTCGTTGCGGTTCTTTGCCATGACGCAGTGATACCAGGAGGAGTGCGGTCAGGAGGGCGAGGCGGGCAGATCCGCAAGCTAGCACGGGGGTATGGGGCCTGCAACGCACTGAATCGCGGCGTCCTTGACCGTCTGTTACTCACCGATCGGAACATCACCGGTCAGCCGACGGCGGGTTTCGCCATACTACTGACAGGGGGGGGAGATGCACGCGATTCTCGCGACGCGCTACCCCGGCGTGCAGGTCGGACTTCCCAATGGCGTGCCGCCAGTGGCAGGAGGTGTTCGGCCTCCTGATGGAGTGGCGTTCGGACGCTCCGATGTGCTCGCCGTGCACCCGGCTGGCACGACGAGTAGTGGCACGATCTATCTATGCGGGGCCGGCGGCCGCTGCTCGGCCGTTCGAGCGCTCGGCTCTACCGGCAGAGTGACGGTATGGGGGATCGCTGCGACGGGCTCTGGATGGCGCGAGCGGTGATGTTTGCGGGGGGCGCCAGAGCCCCGTCTGACGGGCCCGGAGCCGGTAGCGCACCCCCCGTCGCTATGGTACGTTTCGTCCCGGTTTCGACCCTGCCGCGGCGTCTTGTCGCCTTCTCTGCGCGGAGTTCTTCTTGTCCGAGATTCAGCAGACACCATTGCATGATTGGCATGTCCGCCAGGGCGGGCGGATGGTCGACTTCGCGGGCTGGCGTATGCCGGTGCAGTACAGCGGCCTCGTCGATGAGCACACGGCGGTTCGCGAGCGGGCTGGACTCTTCGACGTCAGTCACATGGGAGAGATCCGACTGCGTGGCGCAGATGCCCTGGCGACAGTTCAGCTGCTCACGGTCAACGATGCGTCCGTAATCGAGGACGGCCAGGCGCAGTACACCGCGATGGTCAACGAAGACGGCGGCATCATCGACGATCTGTTGGTCTATCGAGTGGCGGCTGACAACTACCTGCTGGTAGTCAACGCCGGAACGACTGGCAAGGATTTCGACTGGATCGTCGCCCATGCGCAGGGCGATACGAGCGTGGTCAACGAGAGCGCCGACTGGGCGCAGGTCGCGTTGCAGGGACCGGTGGCCGAATCGGTGCTGGCGAAGGTCTTGAGCGACGACCTCGCCGCGATCGGCTACTACCGTTTCATCATGTCCGAGTACGGCGGCCGACCGGCGATCGTCTCGCGAACCGGCTATACCGGCGAGGATGGCTTCGAGGTGTACCTGGCACCGGAGCTGGCGGCGGAATTCGCGGACGGGCTACTTGAAGTCGGCGCCGAGTCCGGGGTAGTTCCGGCAGGGCTCGGATGCCGGGACACGCTTCGCCTCGAGGCCGGGATGCTGCTGTACGGCAACGACATGGACGAGACCCGCTCGCCGATCGAGGCCAAGTTGGGATGGATTGTGAAGTTGGACAAGGGCGAGTTCATCGGCCGTGATGTCCTCACCCAGCAGAAGGCCGACGGTACCGCTCAGCGGATCGTCGCCCTGAAGTCCGTGGGCCGCGGCATCCCGCGCCACGGCTATCCGATCCTGGACGGCGACGGTAACCGTGTCGGTGAAGTGACCTCCGGGACCTTCAGTCCGACGCTGCGTGAAGGCATCGGAATGGGTTACGTCGCTAGCGAGCTGGCGGTTGCCGACCAACAGATATTCGTCGAGATGCGAGGTAAGGGCGTCGAAGCGCTTACCGTTAAGCTCCCCTTTTATCGCCGAGAACGCTGAACCTGCGGCGCAGCCGCCACCAGCTCGGTTACCCGCCGGGCGGAGGAAGATCTCCATGGCCGACTATCCGGATAGCTACAAGTACACGCCCGAGCACGAGTGGGTCGCCATCGATGGCGACGTGGGCACGGTCGGGATCACCCATCACGCACAGGATGAGCTGGGCGACGTAGTGTTCGTGGAGTTGCCTGTGGTGGGCTCGAGCTTCGACCAGAACGCGGTGTTCGGCACGATCGAGTCGGTCAAGGCCGTGTCGGATCTCTACGCGCCGGTTAGCGGCGAAATAGTAGAGGTCAACGAGGAGTTGGTCGATCGCCCTGAGGTGGTCAACGAGGATCCACACGCGGGCGCGTGGATGGTTCGAATCAAGTTGTCCGAGCCGTCTCAACTCGACGCGTTGATGACCGCCGCCGCCTACCAGGCCGAGATCCAGGAGTAGCGCGGCCCATTCTGGAACGTTCGGTAATCGGCCGGGTTTCCGAGGCCGTTGACTGGCGGCCAGCAACCGCGAAGGCAGAACATGCAGACGATTGGGGTTCTCGGGGGTATGGGGCCCGCCGCCACGGCGCATTTCCTCCGGCGGCTCGTCGTGCTGAGCGCGGCGGAGGAAGATCAGGATTACCCGCCGTGCCTGGTATACAGCGCTTCGCATATTCCGGACCGGACGCGGCATCTGGTGGGTGACGGGACCGACCCGACGCCGGAATTGAGGAAGGCAGCGCGCGTTCTTGAGGCCGGCGGTGCGGGCGTCATTGCGATTCCCTGCAATACCGCGCATGCGTACCTCGCAGCGATCCGCGAGTCCGTTGAGATCCCTGTCCTGGACATGATTGATCTGGCGGCACAGGCCATCGCCGAGGCGCACCCCCGAGCCCGAGTCGGCGTGCTGGCGGCCACCGGTACCGTTCAACTGGGCCTCTACCAGGAAAAGCTCGCGCACAATGGACTGGGCGTAGAACAGCCCGACGAAGCCCAGCAGGAGCAAGTGATGGCGGCCATTCGCGGAGTGAAGGCCGGAGGCAGCGGTCGGGACACGCGCCTCGACCAGACCATCGCGGTTCTCAGAGATCGCGGCGTCGAAGTCCTCGTTCTTGGCTGCACTGAGCTGCCCCTCGCCGTGGATCCTGCCAGCACGGGGATTCCTGTCGTCGACGCTACCGAGGTTCTGGTCCGCGCCTGTCTGGCGTGGGCCGGCGGCACGGTGAGGCCGTGATGGCCGCTAGTCGGCGGGTTGCTGTCGAATTGGCGGCGACTCGGGGCCACAGCTACGAGGTGGTGATCGGCGCGGGGCTGTTGGGCGAGGTCGGGGCACGACTGGCGCCGCATCTCGGCGCAGGGACAGTTTTCGTCGTTTCGGACGCCACCGTCCAGAGCCTCTACGGGGACGCTGTGGTTACGGCCCTATCGGCAGCAGGACACGAGTGTGTTGATCTCGTCATGGAGCCCGGCGAGTCGGCCAAGAATCGAGATACCGTCGCCGCCATGCAGGACCTCGCCCTGGCGAGCGGCGTGGATCGCGATAGTCGGGTTGTCGCCCTGGGCGGTGGTGTGCCGGGCGATCTTGGAGGCTATGTCGCCGCTACGTTGCTGCGCGGTCTGCCATGGATTCAGGTGCCAACGTCGTTGCTCGCTATGGTCGACAGTTCGGTTGGAGGTAAGACGGGCATCGACACGCCCGCCGGCAAGAACCTGGTCGGCGCCTTCTGGCAGCCGGAGCTCGTACTGGCCGACATGGATACGCTGAAGACCTTGCCCGAAGTCGAGCTCGCCGCCGGAATGGCGGAAGTCATCAAGTATGGCGTCGTGCTCGAGGAACAGCTCTTTACGGATCTTGAGGACGGCCTTCTCGAATCCTGCCTGGCGCGCGTGCCGGAGGCACTCGCCATGATCGTGGAGCGCTGCGTTGCCTGCAAGGCCGCGGTTGTGGCCGAGGACGAGCGCGAGATGAACCGCCGCCAGGTTCTGAACTTCGGCCACACGGTCGGGCATGGGATCGAAGTTGCGAGCGACTATGCGTTGCGCCACGGTGAGGCGGTTGCCATCGGCATGGTGGCGGCCGCGCGTCTGTCCGAACGCCGCCTGGGCGGAACGGGTGATCTGGCCGATCGGATTGCCGATCTGTGCGTCCGGGCAGGGTTGCCAACCCGCCTGCCTGACGGAGTTACGGCGCAGCAGGTTGTGTTGGCAGCGCGCAACGACAAGAAGGGCGCCCGCGACGATCTGCGCTGTGTCCTGGTGGGCGAACTAGGCCGTGCTGCCGACGATCAGGGCAACTGGTCGCATTCGACGACGGCAGCAGAGATCGTCGGGGCTCTTGGCTGAGTCGAGGTCGGCAGCCTAGTCCGCAGCCTGCAATCTGGCGACCTCGGACTGGAACCACGGCAGGGTCCGTTCCAGGCCCTCGGCCAAGTCGACTTGCGGCTTCCAGTCGAACGTCGCCTCCGCACGGCGGGTATCGGGTCGCCGCACCTTCGGGTCATCGACGGGAAGGTCCTCGAAGATGAGCTTACTGTCGCTACCCGTGACGTCGATCACGCGCTCGGCGATCTCCCGGATCGTGATCTCGTTCGGGTTGCCGACATTCACCGGCTGATGCTCATCGGATCGGAGGAGACCGACCAGGCCGCGCACCGTGTCGTCGACGTAGCAGAAGGAACGCGTCTGCTGGCCGTCGCCGTAAACGGTTAGCTGCTTGCCCGTAAGTGCCTGCAGCATGAAGTTCGGTACGGCACGGCCGTCATCGATGCGCATCCGAGGACCGTACGTGTTGAAGATTCTCGCGATCCGAGTGTCCACCCCATGCGTCCGGTGGTACGCCATGGTCATGGCCTCGGCGAATCGCTTGGCTTCATCATAGACACCGCGCGGTCCGATCGGGTTCACGTGACCCCAGTAGGTCTCCGGTTGCGGATTTACCTGCGGGTCCCCATAGACCTCCGATGTCGACGCGATCATGAAGCGAGCTTTCTTCGCATACGCCAATCCGAGAGCCTTGTGGGTGCCGAGCGCGCCCACCTTCAACGTCTGGATGGGGAACTTCAGATAGTCGATGGGCGACGCTGGCGACGCGAAATGCAAGATGTGGCCGATGGGTTCGTCGACGACGATGTAGTTGGTGACGTCGTGTTCGATGAACAGATAGTCGCGATTGGCGAAGCGCGAGATGTTGGAAGTTGATCCCGTCAGCAGGTTGTCCATCACGATCACCCGGTGGCCCTCATCGAGGAAGAACTCGGCCAGGTGGGAGCCGATGAAGCCAGCTCCGCCGGTGATGAGGATCGTCTGCTTCACATCGTTCATGGAGCTTCCCTGTGAATCTGAAGTGGGGCTCGAAGGCGTGCCGCCTAGTAGGCGTGCTCGTGGACCGTGCCGTCGGTGACGGTCATCCACAGAATCTTGAAGTCGAGTGCGAGTGACCAGTTCTCGATGTAGTACAGGTCGTACTCGATGCGCTTGTCGAGCGACGTGTTGCCACGCCAGCCATGCACCTGTGCCCATCCGGTGAGACCGGCACGGACGCGGTGGCGATGCATGTAGTGCGGAATGTGGTCGCGAAATTCGTCCACGAAATGAGGGCGCTCGGGTCGCGGGCCGACGAGGCTCATATCGCCGCGAACGATGTTCCAGAACTGCGGCAACTCATCGAGGCTCAGCTTGCGCAACATCGCCCCGATCGGCGTGCATCGCGCGTCATGCTCGCTGGCCCATACAGGTCCGGTGGCGCGCTCCGCGTCGACGATCATCGAGCGAAACTTCAGCAGCCCGAAGGAACGCCCGTCAAGACCCATGCGCTGCTGCCGGTAGAACACCGGGCCTGGAGCGGTCAGCTTTACGGCGATCGCAATGAGCGGAAACAGGGGCGCGAAGAGGAGCAGCGCAGCCCCTGCGGCGACGATGTCGAAGGCGCGCTTCATCACGGCCGGCAGCCCCTCCATCGGAATGCGCGACAGGTTGACGATCGGCACGCCATCGAGGTCCTCGACGCCTGCTCCGAGAGTGATGTACTGCAGGAGGTCCGGAACGACCTTGATATCAACGACTTCGTGCGAGACGTCACGCAGAAGCTGCAGGATCTGCTCGTGCGCGCTCAGCGACAACGCCACGTAGAGTTGATCGACGTGGTCATCGCGGATCAGCTGTCGGGCGTCCGTGAGTTGTCCCACGATGTTCACGCCGCGATACGAATTGCCGCGGCCGCTCTCGGTCAACATGCCCGCGATCTCGAAGCCGAACTCCTCGTGCAGGCGGATCTTGTCGATCACGACCTGGGCGAGCGGCCCGTCGCCAGCGATCAACAACTTCTTCAGATTGCGGCCTGAACGGCGTACCCGATCCAGCACCTTCTGGATCAATACGCGGCCGGTCACAGTGAAGGTGGTCGCACCAAAGTAGAAGAAGATCAGGAACCAGCGCGAGATGTTCCAGCGCGTCACCCGGACGAGTTCGAAATCAGCTGAACTCGGTCCCGTTGCGACCTGAACGAACTGCTCCGGACGGAACAGGAGCGACACGATAGCGGCGAGAAGGATGACGCCGAACGACAGCGCGCCGGCGACGTGGATGTACGTGTCGATCCGAGCGTAGGTACGGCGCACCCGGTATAGCCCTGCTGACGCAAGCGTCAGTGGCAGCACCAGCAGCGCCGGAGTCAGGACGTTGATGGAGTAGGTCAGGAGGGTAGGGATGTCCTCCGGCCGCCCTTCGACGATCGGTACCGGCACCTGTGCCGTAAACCGGAGCCAATAGGCAAGCAGGAAGGCCACGCTGATGGCCGCGATATCCGAAATGAACAGGACGATCGCTTGCTGAGTGCGTTGCTGCCGGATCAAGGTTCCCCGTACCCCACTTGATGCCCGCCCTATGCCTGGCGCGCCGAAACTTCGCGTTGGATGAAGCTGGTCACTCGCTGATCGAAGTTGCTCACCGAGTAGTGTTCGGCGTGCGCGCGGATTGCCTCTGTATTGAAAGTTAGGCCTTCGGCCGTGTCAACAGCCTCAATGATCCCTGGCGCGCCGGTATCCGCCATGTACAGGCCGGTCTCGCCGTCTACCACAGCCTCCGGTGCGCCGCCCGCGTTCAGCACCAGGGCCGGCCGGCCGCACGCCATCGCCTCAATGGGCGCGATCCCTGCGTCCTCGACTCCCGGCAGGATGAAGCCTCGGCTCTTCTGGTACAGGTCGAGAAGAGCGTCTTCATCCGCCCGCCCGAGGAGCTCGACACTTGGCCCCGCCATGGCCTGCAACCGGTCACGCTCCGGTCCCTCGCCCACGATCAGTAACCGGCGCCCCATGGTGTTGAAGGCTTCGATAGCCGTGGCCACGCGTTTGTAGGGGCTCAGCGCGCTCACCATGAGGTAATAATCCGCCTGCGTGCGGCCTGGTCGAAACCGTGTGGTGTCGACCGGCGGCGAGATCACCGTTGAGCTGCGATCGTAGTACTGCTGAATGCGTTCCCGGACATAGCCCGAGTTGGCGATGAACCCGTCCACGCGCGGAGCCGTCGCACGGTCCCACCAACGGAGCGCAGCAATCGTGGGTCGGATGAGCAGGTGTCGCGGCCAGCCCACCTGTCGGGGCGAGAAGTACTCATCGAATCGATCCCAGGCGTAGCGCATGGGGGTGTGGCAGTAGCAGAGGTGCAGGGCGTCGGCCCGAGTTCGCACGGCCTTGACGGCGCAATGGCTACTCGACAGGACAAGGTCGAAATCTGAAAGGTCAAGGCCGCGCACTGCCGCCGGGAACAGCGGCAGGTACCAGCGGTAGGCCTGACGTCGGGCGGGGAGCCTCTGGACGAATGAGGTTTCAATCCGGTGCGACTCAAGCTCTGAACTGACACTCCCTGGCTCGTGGATCAGGGTGTAGATGGGCGCCTCGGGATACATCAGGGCGAAACGTTCGAGCACCTTCTCGCCACCGCGCATACCGGTGAGCCAATCGTGGACCAGCGCCACCTTCATCGGGTGCCCCCGACCGCGGCGACGTAGCTGCTGCAGGTGCGTTCGGCGCAGAGTTCCCAGGTCAACCCGCGCGCGCGCTGCCGGCCGGCGGCGCTCAAACGCGACGCGAGATCAGGGTCTGCGAGGATGTTGCCGAGAGCTGTCGCCAGACCGGCGACGTCGCCAGCGGCGACCAGCAGGGCGGCGCCTCCGGTTACTTCCGGAAGTGCGCCGGCGTCCGATACGACAACGGGCACTCCGGCGGCCATGGCCTCGAGTGCCGGCAAGCCGAAGCCCTCGTACCGCGACGGCATGCAGAAGACCGTCGCCGCGCGATAGATCTCGCGGAGTTCCTCGTCGCTGACGAACCCAGGTGTACGAATGCGGTCACCATATTCGTGGCCGGCGCAGCGGCTAGCGATGTCGTCACTGCCTGCCAGGGTCAGTTCGAGGTCGGGGTCGTCGGCGGCAAGGCGGGTGAATGCGTCGAGCAATACATCCAGGCCTTTGTGCGGCATGGGGTTGCCGACCCACGCGATGCTCCTGCTCCTCGTCGCGTTCGCCGCGGCACCCTGGTGCCAGAACGACGCGGCGCCGTTGTGGATGACGTCGATGGGCACTTCGTCGGCGGCGAGCAGGTCGATCACGTCGCCGCGAGTGGCCTCCGATACCGCGATCAACCGTTCGGCTACGCGGGGAGTGCGCCGTAACAGCGTCCGTGCGTAGCGCGCGCTCCAGGAACGCGGGAGCACCCCGAGCGGGCGCGGCAAGTACTCCGGGAAGCGCAGGTGGATGCAGTCGTGGATAGTCACGACCATGGGTACGTCGAGACCGATCGGCGTTACGTAGTGCGGACAGTGGAAGACATCCGCGGGTGCACGACGGGCAGCGGCCGAGAGGGCAACGATATCGGCGGGACTGTAGCCGCGCCCACGACAGGGCAGGCAGTCCACGTTGGTCCGATCGGCCAGAGCCGGAACCGCACTCGGCCCGATCAGACTGAATTGCCAGTCTGGCCGAATCCTGCTGGCGGCAGTTACCAACGAGAGGATGTACGTGCCGATGCCAAAATCGTTGATCTTGCGAGCATCCAGAGCGACCTTCATCAGCCTACCTTCACCCGTGGCTGGCCGGCGCGCAGCCACCGCCACACGGCTTTGGCTCGCGCATCGCCCAACAGGGCGCCTACTCCGGACTTGATCTCCATGTAGGCGCGAAGCAGCCCGCGGCTCAATGCGCCGCGGTGCTTGGCGTAGAACGCGACCTGGCTGGCTCGGTAGACGAGATCCGTATCGGCGGCGGCAGTGACGCCCGAGGCACCACGCGCATGCTGCACGGTGACGCCGGCCAGGTAGCGCAGGCGCCAGCCCTCGTCGCGGAGCCGGCGACAAAAATCAACGTCTTCCGCGTATAGAAAGAACGTGTCGTCCAGACCGTCGACTGTGTCGAACGCGTCGCGACGTACCATCAAGCACGCTGCCGTCAGTGATTCGGAGTCGTGGTCGGCGGCATATCGGCGCCGAATGGCCGAGCCGATCAGCGGGGCATTGGCGCCACCCAGGCGCATCACGCACTTGAACCAGGCGTCGTTCGCCAGCGACATTGTGCGACCCGACGTGAGCTCGAGGTGGCCTTGCTCGTCGTTGATCCGCGGACCCGCGGCGCCGACGCCATCGTCCTTGGTCATCACGTCGACGAGCGCACCGATTGCGTCGGTGGAGATGCGAGCGTCCGGGTTGAGAAGAAGAATGAACGGCGCCGCGCCGCGAGCGGCGCCGCGGTTGACTGCTGCCGCAAAGCCCAGATTGGTAGAATTCGCCAGCAGGTCGACCTGCGGATAGGTGTTCTCGACGAACTGCGCACTGGCGTCGGCCGACGCGTTGTCGACGACGACCACGTTCGTTGGCTGTGATGACGCGGCAAGTGCGTCGAGACATCCGGGCAGCAGATCGCGGCGATTGTAGCTAACGATCACCACGTCGACGGAGGTCATCGTGCCGCTCCGACGCAGGCCAGGAGTCGATCGCGAACGGCGCTAGACGTGGCCTCCCAGGTTTGAGCCACGGCCCACTGTTGCGGTTCTTCGTCGGCGGTCGAGCCCATTGATTTCGTGAGCGCATCGACCCATGCCGCATCGTCGCCGTGCGGCACCAGAGTGGCCCGACCCTCGAAGACCTCCGCAAGCGCGGTCGCCCGAGAGGCGACGACGCGAGCGCCGCATGCGAGTGCTTCGAGTACAGGCAGGCCGAAACCCTCGTAGCTAGACGGGTAGGCCACCACGCCGGCGGCAGCGTACAAGGCCGGGAGGTCGGCGTCGGGAACGAAGCCGAGCGAGCGGACACCGGGCAGCGCGTTGTCCTCGTGACCCTGCCCGGCCACAACCAGTCGCGCGCTCGTGCGGGTTCGGGCTACCTCAGCGACCTGGCCGGCGAGAGCGACCAGAGCCCTGCGGCGAAAACCCGAGCCGACAAAGAGAACAGTCTGATCGTCCACATCGTAGCGAGCACGAACCGTGGCGATCGACTCGGGCGACGAGACTCCGAACTGGCCCGTCAGCCCCCAGGGCGCGACGAGGCAATCGTCAGGGGACGCCCTAAGGTATCGGCAGGCCTCGTCCGCGGCGAACTGAGTTCCCA
>Ga0115002_10007422_pt1 | contig 12359 bp, 11 predicted proteins | sample ArcticOcean_MG_C_8_FD_89576 | JGI IMG/M metagenome (GOLD analysis project Ga0115002, IMG submission 89576) | Marine microbial communities from western Arctic Ocean - ArcticOcean_MG_CB11_86 | ecosystem: Environmental > Aquatic > Marine > Oceanic | place: Arctic Ocean: Canada Basin | collected...
TCGGACCATTGTGACCTCTCGATTTACCGCATCAACGTCGCTTTCTCCCGAGCGTCGGTAGAATTGTGGTCGTAGCCATGCGCCGACGTCACCCCCGATTTGAGTAGCGCGAGGATTTAGAGTCCAATTCATCCACCCGAGGAGATTGGACATGAAGAAGCGATATTCGGAGGAGCAGATCATTGGTTTTCTGCAGGAGGCGGATGCCGGACTGACGGTCAAGGACCTGTGCCGGCGGCACGGGTTCTCAGAGGCCAGTTATTACCTCTGGCGCAGCAAGTTCGGCGGCATGAAGGTCCCCGATGCTAAACGGCTCAAGACTTTGGAGGTCGAGAACACGCGCCTGAAGAAGTTGTTGGCCGAGGCCATACTTGAGCAGGAGGTAACCCGCGAGGTCTTGCGAAAAAAGTGGTGAGCGCACCGGCTCGCCGCGAGGTGGTGTGTTGGATGAAGGACGGAGGTCTGACGGAGCGCCATGCCCTGCGAGTCGTTGCTATGAGTGCGAGCAGCCTGCGTTACCAGAGTGCACCGGATCGCAATATAGCTTTGCGTTCATCGATTCTGGCGCTCGCACATCGCCACCGTCGATACGGGGCTGGCATGATCTATCTCAAGCTGCGTCAACGCGGCCTTGTGGTCAATCACAAGCGTGTCGAGCGACTTTATAGGGATGCCGAGCTGCAGGTGCGCAAGCGTAAACGCAAGAAGGGTCCGATGGGTGAACGCCAACCGCTCACACGTCTTGGCGCTGCCAACGAAGTCTGGTCCATGGATTTTGTATTCGACCGTAGTGCTGATACACGAGTGATTAAGAGCCTGACCATCGTTGATGATGCTACACATGAGTCGGTGGCAATTGTGCCTGAACGTGCCATCGGAGGGCTAGCCGTCACTCACATACTTGATCGACTGGCGATGACACGCGGCCTGCCACGCATCATTCGAACCGACAACGGCAAGGAATTCTGCGGGCGAGCGATGTTGACCTGGGCGCACCAACGTGGCGTTAAGCTGCGCCTCATTGAGCCTGGCAAACCCAACCAGAACGCCTACATTGAATCATTCAACGGCCGGCTTCGTGACGAATGTCTGAACGAGCACTGGTTCGTGAATCTGGCCTACGCCCAGACATTGATTGAAGCCTGGCGGCGTGAATACAACGAGGAACGACCGAAAAAGGTACTAGGGGGTTTGACCCCTGCCGCCTACGCCAAGCAGTTAGCAACGAAATCAACTAAAGTAGCAACCGGACTCTAGACACAGATGCTACTCAAGAAGGGGTGACGTCGGTGTAGGTCAAATAGCGTCAGGATTGTCGACCGATCCCGCGTGTATGTGACTGATTGTGATTCAAGCGGATCGGAATGGACTGCTGTCGGTCACATTATGGTCACAGTGATCTCCACTGTTGCTGGCTGTAACGCAGACGGGTAGGGGAGGGCTAAACCTCCTTCGGGCGAGAGTAGAACCCAGTGAGTCCGTTGTCTTGCCAGAGAGTCAGGGACCGCCAGTTGGACTGGCCCATGGGCTGCTCGGCCACCGAGCCTTAAAATGACCAGTTGCATCCAGGATGCTGCGCTCAGGCCACCGCGGCAGGGATTCGTTGTGACGAATGGCGGGAGGGGTCGATGGCTGCCAAGAAGGGGGCTGGATTTCAGCGCCCCTGGCTCCATAGCGGCCGGATTCGGGGAGGTGTTACACAGTTACCGGGCGATGCAACAGCAGTCATCGGCTGTTGGACTTGGGTGAAAAGGGCGTATATTCTTCCTATACTCCGGGCGAGTGCATACATGTTGCTTGGGTCGTGCTGTTGTTCGTCGGCTGAGGTATGACCTGTTATGGGGCTGCGTGTGCATCGAAGATGTGCGCCGCTGCGAGAGCTGCTTGAGTTCGCCAGAGTGCAAGGAAAACGGTCGATACAAGGTCAATGGAAACCAGTATGTCAAGTAGGGCTGAAGCCGATGCGGCGAACACACAGGTGAGTGCCCTTCCTGCCCACAAAGCGCATGGCGTCGGCGCCGATATCTTCGGCGCGGCGCGACTTGCTCTCGCCAAGCTGGTGCAACCGGCCCTGAATGCAGCGGACCTCACATGGTACCTCGATGCTGGCACCTTGCTCGGCGCGTATCGCAGTGGCGAACAGATCGCGCACGACGACGACTTCGACATCGCGGCCTACGTTCCGGACTTTCAAAACGATGACCTCGAAGCGATCCGACGGAAGATCGCAGCCACGCTACCGGCACCGTACGAGACGCGTGTCGTCACGAGCTACGCGCGCAAGGTGGAGGTCTTCGATTCCAGGTCGAAGACCTTCCTGTTGCCTCCGGCGTATCAGGGGGCCGACTTCCGCGTCGTCACGGTCGACGTTCAGATCATGACCGACGCAGCTGGCGGGGTCCGATACCTCCACGACATGCTCGACCATGTCCGCGTCCCCAAGCACGCGATCGCGCCGACCGGCGAGATCATGCTCGACGGTCACATGTTCAGTTGCCCTCACGCCGTCGTCCGCTTTCTCGAGGCCCAGTACGGCTACATCGGGAGCGACGCGCATTTCGACACCCGAACGAAGTTGTACGTAAAAAACTGACGCCGCGTGCCCTAGCGGCGCGGTCATGACCTCACCCCGGCCGACGGCCAAGAAGCATGCTGCGCTCAGGCCACCGCGGCAGGGATTCGTTGTGCCCAATGGCGGGAGGGGTCGATGGTTGCCAAGAAGGGGGCTGGATTTCAGCGCCCCTGGCTCCATAGCGGCCGGATTCGGGGAGGTATTACACAGTTGCCGGGAGATGCAACAGCAGTCATCGGCTGTTCGACTTGGGTGAAAAGAGCATTTATCCTTCCTATACTCTTGAGAGGCAACCAGACGTTTCATCCCACTATCGCAAACCCAAATAATAATGTTGTTATGCAAGACAAACAGGATCAAAAACGACCTTAAATGCGCTGCGAACCACCTTTTTGTGTTCTGATTCGGCTAGATTGAATTGATTGGGCTGAGAGGGTTTCGAAAATCGACCGTAAGTGATTGATTTATTGGTGGACCACGCAGGGATCGAACCTGCAACCAGCTGATTATTAAATCCACTATCTATGATAATTCGCGCTCTGTTTGAGCAGAAGAGTACTATTACTCGATGAAAACTAACTGGACAATTCTAAGCGCCAAACTTGATGAGATTAGTCGCCACGGCGATATTGGGATTAGCGTTATGTCACATACTGGTGAAGTATGGAGTAGGCAGGGAGACATCCAATTTCCGGCTGCAAGTGTCGCCAAAATCCCGGTCATGATAACAATATATCGACTAATAGATCTGGGACAAATCACGTTAGACCATGAACATGTTTTACAAGATGACGACAAGTCAAATGGCTCGGGTGTACTACGTCATATGCACAGCGGCATTGTTCTATCTCTATCGGATTTAATTTTCCTTATGGTGTCGATCAGTGACAATACAGCAACAAATATTCTGATTAGAACAGTCGGGATGAATTCAATTCAATCAACTATACGCGAGCTTAGAATGTACAACTCAAACCTCTCAAGGTTTTTTGTCGGGAGACTTGCGATCGAAGGAGAACGGGAGAATATGGCAACTCCAAATGACTATGTTCATGCTCTAGATGCAATTGTCAGTGGGGAGGCTGCTTCTACATCTGCATGCGAAGCCATGCTCACAACACTTTCACTACAACAAAACAGACACCGTATCGGACGTTATGTGCCCAAAGATTCAAACTTCCGATGGGGCTCAAAGACTGGCACAAATCCTGGAATTACCAACGATGTCGGCTTCGTCACCTCATCTCTTGGCACGATGCGGATCGCAATTCTGTGTCGTGACCTCCAAAGCGAGGTTGTCGGTGAGCAATTAATCGCTGATGCCACTCTGGCTGCAATGCAGTCCACGAACATTTTTCCTTGAGGACTTTCCTCTACCAGTACTAATTGCTTGAACTATGTTGTATACGAATCTAGTATCACACAATCAAAATTAACGCCTTTATTGCAGGTCGTTACTAATCACGACTTGACAGGCATTGCGAGAACATCATGAAAAATATTGCAATCTGCGGATTCAATCTCGAATCGAATCGTTTTGCCTCTCCCTGTGATAGACAAGACTTTGAAGAAAGCATGTATCTTCGAGGTGACGAAATTACACAACAAGCGCGACATAAACATCCTAGTATTCATCTAAGTGTTTGTGGGTTTTACAAAGTAATGGATGAAACATTTGGTGGACCAGATAACTGGATCGCACGACCGTCAGTCTTAATTAGCTCTCAACCTGCCGGAGCTGTCAAAGAAGACTTTTTTAATGAATTTCTCGAAGAGCTCAAAAGTGATCTGCAGCGGATTGGGCAAATCGATGGCGTGTATATATGTGAACACGGTGGAGCAATCGCAACACACACCCATGATCCGGATGGAGAGGTGTATTCCTTGGTCCGTAAGACCGTAGGCGCAACGGTACCCATCGTCACAACACTTGATCTACATGCGAATGTATCTGAAATGATGATGAGCAACGCCGATATTCTTATCGGCTATAGAACTAATCCTCATGTTGATTTATTCGAACGTGGTGAAGAAGCCGCTAGATTGTTGCTCGAAATTTTTGACGGTGTTGAGCCGACTAAGCATCGAATACGTCTACCATTAGTAGCGCCATCAGTAACCCAACTTACAGCACCTGGACATCCTTATGGAGATCTCATTCGGCTAGGTCAAACCCATGTCGATGAAACGGTCATGAATGTGACTATTCTTGCTGGATTTGCTTGGGCTGATACTCCCAAGAACGGCATGACTATAATCGTGACAACGCGAAATGATCCCGACCGAGCTAAAAGAGTTGCGGTTGAACTAGCAGAGAACGCGTGGGCTGATCGAGAACGCTATCGACCAGCTATGATGACACTTAATGACGCAACCGCACTAGCACTCGAGGTAGATAAGAACCCTCATCTACCTGCAGTGCTGTTTGCTGACCCAGCCGATAACCCCGGAGGTGGGGGGCGTGGAAATACAACAACAATTCTAAAATCGTTTCTAGATGCGGGCGTTCAAAACTGCGCATTGGCAGTGTTTTATGACCCGGCTGCGGTTGATGCCGCTTTTGTATCAGGTGAAGGCGCAACTATAAAATTGATCTTGAACTCTAATGAATCCAGTCCTTTCTCTGACGAGCTCGATGTTGAAGCCCGAATAGAAAAGTTATCACCGGGAGAATTTATTGGAGAGCATGGGATGGTCGCCGGAAAAACCGTCGACACTGGTAGAACTGCTGTGGTAAACGTCAGTGGAATTCAGATTGTGATCATTTCGAAACGACAACAGTGCTTATCAGTAGACTTTTTGTCTGCCTTCGGAATAGATCCTAAAAATTGTCGCGTAATTGTTGTCAAAAGCCGTGGACACTTCCGTGCTGGTTTCAAGCATATGTTTGAGCCTAGCCATATTAACGAGGTCGACGTGCCAGGGCTTACATCACCAAATCTTTCAACGTTCGAATGGAAGTATCTGCCTCGGCCAGTGTTCCCACTAGACGAAGTTACCTGGTCCATAGACAATGTTGAATAAATTCGAAACTACCCCCTAATTCACACAGTCGGATTATTTTAGTCTGCTGAAAGATCGAATTGTTCAGTGGGAAAGTATTTACGTAAACGATCATCACCTGATAAGGCATGACCCACCATACCTTCTGCACGTGAGATCCTGGCGCTGACCGCACCCACATTACGGTTCGCCTCACGGGTCATCCGCTGCCAGGTTACAGTCTTTATGAACTTGGCAACACTAAGACCGCCGGTATAACGCGCACTTCCCTTAGTGGGTAGTATATGATTTGGCCCGGATGCTTTGTCCCCATAAGTAACGGTTGTTTCCTCACCAAGAAATAGTGATCCGTAATTGCGTAAATTGCGCAACCACCAGTCCAGATTTTCTGCATGAACCTCAAGATGCTCTGGCGCGTAGTGATCACTCTGCGCAACAGCAGATTCGCGGCTATCAACCAGGACTACTTCACCGTAATCCCGCCAGGCTGACTCTGCGGCAGAACGGTTGGGTTCTTGAAGCCGATTGATACAATCTGGAATCTTAGCCATCACTGCTTTAGCCAACTCTCTTGAAGTTGTAATCAACCATACTGGAGAGTCCGGACCATGTTCTGCCTGACCTGCGAGGTCAATTGCAATAATGTCGGGATCTGCCGAATCGTCGGCTATTACCGCAATTTCGGTAGGCCCAGCGAAAAGATCAATACCGACCCGTCCATATAGAAGACGTTTCGCCTCAGCAACATAACGGTTGCCCGGACCAACCAATATATCGGCTGAATGACCGGAAAATAATCCGAAAGCCAGCGCCGCAATTCCCTGTACGCCTCCAAGTGACAGCAAGGTATCAACCCCAGCTAAGTGAGCCGCGTAAATGATTGAAGGATGAATGCCCTCGGCACCGCGAGCAGGTGAACATGCGATGATATTATCTACACCAGCTACTTTTGCGGTCGTGACACTCATAATTGCTGACGCGATATGCGCATACCGTCCACCCGGTATATAGCAACCAGCCGTTCCAATCGGAATCAATTTCTGACCCGCTACTAAACCAGGAGAGAGCTCCACCTCAAACTCAGTCAGCGAGTTGAGTTGCGCTTCGGCAAACTTTCGAACACGATCGTGAGAAAACTGAATATCATCTTTCATTTTTTGTGACAACGATGCTGATGCACTTTCGATCGCCTCCTCGGATACGACCGGATCGCCAGACCAATGGTCTAGGGTACGAGCATAGAAAAGCGCTCTCGACTCGCCGCCACTTTCTATGTCTTCAAGCATATCGTGGACTTTCCCGCGAGTAGCATCTTCTTCTGTCTTTGATGTTTTGCTCGCTGTTTTAAGAAATTCAGTCATAACAATTTACCTATAACAAATATCTACGCTAAATCTATCTCCAAGGAATAGCTACTGCGATTGCATATAAGTGGAGACGTTTGATGCAAGGCCGAGAATTCGGTGCTACTCCACCTTAGTCTTGCTAGCGACGGCTACAGCTTCGGTGATGATCTCCCCGATGAGTTGGCAGTCTTCTACGCTGAAAGTCAGTGGTATTCGCATGTCTAAAAGTTTTGAAAGAATCTGGTCTGTTTTAGAAAGATCCTGTTGCTCCATATACCGCCAACTATTATGACGACTTGTATATCCTGTTGGTTTCTCTGCCCCGAACCATTTCAGCTCTACGCCACGCGCACGACACTCAGCAATGACTGCCTCAATCTGAGTCGACGACATGCTGTTCAAGAAGAATTGTATTGAACTACCAACGTACTTCTCGGAATCCTTCCGATGCGTCAAAGCAATTTCTGTGCTACTCGAGAGTGTTTGTTCCAGGGTGTGGTAGCGCTCATTCCAACGTTTACAATTCGAATCGAGCAATCCCAACTGCGGCCTTAATATTGCCGCACGTAAGTTGTCCATGCGCCCGCTACAATTAGGATTATCCAGTCTAATTTCTGTATATGTGTCTTGACTAGGCGCGGCCTCGTGGTGTTCATAGAGCATGTAGGAACCGGATCTTACAACTGCACGCGCCATCAAATCCGGATCGTCGGTAGTTATAAATCCACCCTCACCAGAATTGATGTGTTTATAAGTCTGGGTGCTAAAACACGCCGCCAGCCCAAAAGTGCCACTTAAACGGCCGTTCCAACTTGCACCCATCGTATGCGCACAATCTTCTATTAGAAGAATCGACCTAGTTTCTAAGAGATCACATAACTTTTCCATATCAACTATATGCCCACGCATATGAGAGAGCAAAAGCACTCTGGCACCAGAGCTACGTATTTTTTTGTCAAGATCGTCAAGATCTATCACCAACTGATCAGTCGTCTCAACTAAAACTGGGTTCGCACCGACATTGTGTATTGCACCTGGGACCGGGGACAAAGTAAACGCATTGGTGAGAACAGGTTCGTTGTGCTCAAGCCCGATACTTGCTAACGCCAATTGCATTGCGTACCCACCGGAGGCACATGCCAGGCAGAATGTAGAACCCTGGTATTGTGCAAACTCTAGCTCAAGTTGCGTAGCCTCAGCCTTCTCCCCAATAGCTACGTTGTACCGATGCAGACGACCTGAGCGCATCACTTCAATAGCCTTGTTTATAGCCGAATCTGGAATTGCTTCCTGCTGTGTAAAGTTACCGGTAAATGTTTTCATAAGTAGTTAGAAACCAACAAAACATAAATGGTGATACAACACCGATCTAAAGCACCGGCGTATTAAACCGAAAATCTTTTTTATTTTTTGTATTCTGCCTAAGCCAACGCACAATCTTAATTTGTCCAGTCACGTAACCATTTGGTTCAACGATGACGTGTTTTGCGACTAACTGGTGGGTTTCGGGCAATCTGTAGAATGGAAAATTAGGAAATAGATGATGTTCGGCATGGTATGGCATCTGCCATGCGAGCAAATGAACCCATCGAGCACTCAATGTTGTCCTCGTGTTACTTAAAATATCTGAGGTTTCTGAACAACCAACATGCTCAGCAACACGAAGAATCCTTTGGATCGGCTCACCAATTAACCGGGGCAATAGCCAACATATTATTAGCGCCAGACCGGCGTCAGCTGAAATAGCAAAACCGAACAACGTACAGTAAACGATTATCATAACCCTGGCTTCCATCACCATTAAGTGAATCCGCTTATGGGGGACATAGGTCTTGCTGGCTGGATCCACCTTGCCAAATGCATGCCTGATTATCCAACTAACGTTCCTCCACCAAAACCACAATCCTGCACAGTACCAAACATACTGCCTAATCGTTGCTGGCTCAGGTAGAACCAGTGATGGATCTTTACCAGGAACTTGCGTGTAGCGATGGTGTCCTAGATGGAAATATCGGAAAAAATAAGGTGGTACAACATAAGCCAACGCAGTTACCCACAGGATGCTCTCATTTATCCAACGACTCTTAAATGCCGACCCATGAGCGCACTCATGTAAGGGAGAAAACAAAAATCCTATAACAACTGCCTGACCTAGCATTGCGAGCAAACACCAATAACTTGGAAATGTAGTCCAGACAAACCATCCAAGAATAACAATTAGGCCATAGTGGTTCAGAACATAGGCCGTCGGGATAATATCCGAGCGCGCGCTCAGACGAGTCACCTGCTCATCCGATAGAAGCCCGACCGGCCGCCTAGAGGTCACCTTAGGGCCTCTAGCTGACTCATCAACCTGACGGAAACCAAATTCCGTCTCGTTGATCAATTGCTCTTTCATATAAATGCTGTTAGTTCAATTAATCAGGCAAAAGGCGCCCTCAACACCGTCCCGTTGTTTACGCTCGTACGCTCTCCAGAGGAAATGGTTTGGCGGCCATTGACGAAGACATGCTCAATACCTTTCGGATAGCTTCGGGGTTCTTTAAAAGTCCAGGTACTTCTGATGGAACCAGTATCAAATACAACAATATCTGCTTTCATATTTTCTTTCAGGATGCCTCTGTCTTTTACACCTAGTCGCTTAGCCGGAAGACTCGTTATTCGGCGAATCCCTTCTTCAATGGAGATGATCTTTTTTTCATTGACGTATTTACTTAGGAATTCCGGCGTCCATCCGTACCCACTCAGTGAACCGACTTTCTTCTCGAGCGGACCATATGGTGCCAACGCCAACGTATCCGATATCACAGCACACTCTTCTTGTTCCAGACAAAGTTCTAGATCAGACTGACTGAACGAATTAGACGTCCATAAGAGTTGGTGCATGGCCGCACCTTCTTCCAGCAGAAGATCAAACACTAAATCGTAGGGATCTACACCTCGCATTCGCGCTATATCGGAGAACTTTTCCCCGATTAGGTCGACATTCTCGATCGAATTCAGCAGGACTATCTTGTCCCAAATTCGATCCGCCACAAGCAACCACATTGGATTTCTGTTCTTCTTTATTCGTTCCCGACAGGCCTTATCCTTCAATCGCTCGATGATCTTCTCAGCCCCACCTTCCAACGCCCATTTAGGCAGGATTGCCATAATCAAAGTATGGTTCCAGTCATGGGGAATGACATCGAATGCCACATCGAGGCCATAGCCTCGGTTTGTATGAACCATTTCGAGGGTGTGCTCCATAGCGTAGTCGGGAGCACCATATTTAGGTTGAATATGCGAGATTTGCAGCCGGCAGCCAGCCGACCGGGCAGTCGCCATCGCCTCACCGAAACCCAAATCGTAATATCGATCGCGGTTGCGCACATGAGTTGCGTAAAGGCGATCGTGTTTGGCAGCGACCTGACACAGCGGCTCAATATGATCGGGCGTCGATTGGCTGCCTGGCCAGTATTCCAGCCCGGTCGAAAACCCAGCAGCACCCTCCTCTATAGACTGCTCGACCAGCAACGCCATTTGATCAACTTCTTCTGGCTCCGGCAGCCGAAGATCATCTCCCATAACAGCGTGGTGAACCGTCCCGTGTCCAACAAAGGCCGCCACATTGACACCCAACGCCTGCGAATCTAGTGTCTCGAGATACTCACCAAAACTCTTCCAGCTTTTGATCTTAGAGTCAGTAACAAACCCAAGAGCTGTTTTAGCAATATAATCATGATTACACACTGGCGCCACGCTGTGCCCACACTGCCCGATTACCTCTGTCGTAACACCTTGGTGTACCTGACTCTCTGCGCTACCATCAACAATCAGTGTGAAATCGGAATGGGTGTGTAGATCAATAAACCCTGGCGAGACAGCCAGGCCTTGCACATTGATTCTCTGCGCACTGTCGGCATCTTTTAGGTTACCAATGTGTTCTATCCTGTCGCCTACGATACCAATATCCGCGACTGATCCAGGATGGCCTGTCCCATCATACACTGTGCCATTTTCTAGAACCGTATCAAATGAATTCTTGCTCATTAATGCATCCTCTTCTTTAATCTATACCGTTTCAAAGTGGCAGGCTTCCCAATGTCCTGGAGATTTTTCAGTAAGCTCTGGTTCTACGCTCCTACAAACGTCCTCAGCATAACGACATCGGGTATGAAAACGGCAACCAGTGGGTTTGTTAATCGGATTGGGTATATCTCCCACTAATCGAATGCGCTCTGTCCGCTTGCTTTCTTGATTCTGGAGTACAGCCGACAACAAAGCTTTAGTATAGGGATGACGCGGCCCGTTAAATAATTGCCTGCGAGTTGTCTTCTCTACTATTCTCCCTAAATACATTACAGCGATTTCATCGCAAACGTGCTGAATAACGGCCAGGTCATGGGATATGAATAAATAAGTCAAATCAAGCTCGTCTTGCAACCTACAAAGTAAATTCAATACCTGGGCTTGTATAGCCACATCTAAAGCAGAAACTGGTTCATCACAAACAATAAACTCTGGGTTCAATGCCAGCGCTCGGGCAATACAAATCCTCTGTCTTTGTCCGCCAGAGAATTGGTGGGGGTAAAGTTCTTTCTGATTTTGGCGCAATCCGACCATCGCAAACAGTTCGGATACTCGTTCTTTCCGATCGCTTGGCGTGCCTTCCTGATGAATAGTCAGTGGTTCAGCCACTATATCGCCAGCGGTTTGTCTGGGATTGAGAGAAGAATAGGGATCCTGAAATATAATCTGCATCCTTCTGCGCATTGGAAACATTTGCTTAAGATTTAAGGAAGACAGATCGATTCCATCGAATAAGAGTTTCCCATGACTTGGTTTTACAAGGCCTAGCAATGCCAAACCAGAAGTTGATTTCCCGCACCCACTCTCACCCACGAGTCCGAGAGTCTTTCCTCGATCGATTGTAAAGCTAACCCCATCTACAGCATGCAAAATCGGTTGTGCACTCAGCAGGTTTTCACGTTTCAGCTTGAATTGAACTTTCAAATCTTCGACTTCAAGCAAAGCCGTATTATTTCCACTCGCACTCACGCGGCATTCTCTTGCTGAGCAAGCCAACACTTGACGGATCGGTTTTCGCTCAACGCATAGCTTTGCGGCATTTGCAGGCATTTGGTCATTGCGAATGAACATCGCGGACCGAAAGGACACCCCTCTTGACGATTAATCAGATCAGGCACGACACCGGGTATTTCGGGTAGTGGTTCTCGATGCTCTTTCGGATCCGACTTAATTTCGGGCATAGACCGTAACAGACCCTGGGTATAAGGATGCTTCGCTTCATCGGTTATTTGCCCGAGTGTTCCTTCCTCAATTTTGTGACCCGCATACATAACCAGAACGCGGTCTGCCATTTCAGTCACTGCACTGAAATCATGCGTAATAAGAATGATGCTTGTCTTGTTTTGTTCTTGAATATCTCTGAGCAA
>Ga0115002_10007424_pt1 | contig 12357 bp, 12 predicted proteins | sample ArcticOcean_MG_C_8_FD_89576 | JGI IMG/M metagenome (GOLD analysis project Ga0115002, IMG submission 89576) | Marine microbial communities from western Arctic Ocean - ArcticOcean_MG_CB11_86 | ecosystem: Environmental > Aquatic > Marine > Oceanic | place: Arctic Ocean: Canada Basin | collected...
AACAGAAACACAAGAGGCTACTGAACAAGGCTCTGGCTCCACTCGGCCTACGGCCTCCTTCCGCCAGAACCTTGACTTCCTCTACAACCTTAACCACATAATAATAACATCCAGACTAACTAATCACATGGCCCAGTTTGGGTAACTCGATCACTAGGATTAATAATCCGAGAAAACAATTACCTGGTAATCGTTGACCTTTATCAGATATTTTACCGTCGTCCTTGGACGAGAAAGTTAATTACCTTTTCATAATGCCACTTCACATCATCAACCACCCCTTAGCCCGGATACTCATTACTCAGCTAAGAAATAAGGAAACATCGAGCGATGCATTCCGCACAGCGAGTAAAAGGATCACTCAAATGCTGGTGATCGAGGTTTCAAGGTCTCTCAATACGGAATTAGAAACTGTATCTACACCGATCGAAGAAACAGTAGGATGTAAATTGGAGGATAAGCTGACGATTGTTCCAATAATTCGAGCCGGCATATCCATGGTTGAACCTACCCTGGAAATTTTACCACAGGCCGTGGTTGGATACATCGGATTGGAAAGAGACGAAAAAACAGCCATCAGCCGAAACTACTATCGAAAAGTCCCATCCTTAAAGGGACGTAAAGCATTCATAGTGGATCCGATGCTGGCTACCGGTGGCTCCACGTTAAAGGCAATAGATGTATGTATCGAAGAAGGCGCTGCCGAAATCACAGTAATAAGTATCATTTCAGCACCGGAAGGGATAAAAGCTGTTGAGGAAAAGCACCCTGCCATAAATGTATATACAGCTTCGTTGGACAGAGAATTGAGCAGTCAAAAATATATCCTGCCCGGCTTGGGAGATTTTGGTGACCGTCTCTATAACACCTGAATGCTTTCGACGTACAAGAATCTCATATATAAAAAGAGAGATTTATGAGAAGCGAGGCTTGTGAAGCATTTTTAAAGATAGCAGACCAATTCAAACTTGGTTCGCTGGATACGGAGAAAACCCAACCCCTTACTGAAAACCTTTCACAAGAAGCTAATACCGACCTACCCTTGGCCATTAAAAGCCTAAAGCGAGTGGACACGGAAGCTCTTTCCCGGCTCGAAGATTACTTGCCGACAATAGCCAAACTTGGTGAGGATATCCATGACACCTTGACACAAGGTGGAAGAATATTTCTTTGCGGATGCGGAGCTACGGGAAGACTCTCGATTGCCCTTGAGGTGTTTTGCCGACAGGGATTAACGCAAAGTAAATATAAGAATCGGTTTATTGGGTTTATGGCAGGGGGGGACGTTGCTTTAATCAAATCGATTGAAAATTTCGAAGACCGCCCCGATTACGGTGAACGACAATTAAAAGAGTTAGGTTTTAAAAACGGCGACCTTTTAATCAGCTCAACAGAAGGAGGAGAAACACCGTTCGTTATTGGTGCAACCGAGGCAGCCATAAAATTATCAAAGAGAAGACCCTGGTTTCTTTACTGCAATCCTGATACTCAACTTAAGAAATTAGTCGAACGCTCTCGGCGCATACTGGAAGATCCCAGGATCCAATCGCAAAGCTTAGCCGTCGGCCCTATGGGATTGTCGGGCAGCACACGAATGCAAGCGAGTACTGTTCTAATGGCAAGTATCGGCTGGGCAATTGAAACCGGTGGAGACGCCGTTCTCCTCTCCCAACGATACCGACGTTTTTGTGATACCTGGGCAGCAATCGATTTAGATGGACTCGCCACATTAACAGAGGCGGAAGCGGATACTTATAACGAAGGTGATTACGTCATTTACCGAACTAAGGATTACGGGGTTACGGTGTTAACAGATACGACGGAGCGATCTCCAACTTTCAGCTTACCTCCGTTCGAAAATGACCAGAGCACGGATCAAGCTATTGGTTGGTGCTACCTTACTGTTCCAGAAACAGCCAATGTCGAGCAGGCTTGGAAACACCTTCTGCAGAGAGCTCCTCGCTGCCTTGAATGGGAGGGGATCAGTTCGTTTACAGGCTACAATTACATCCTTGGTTTCTATATAGATAGTAGCTGTCAGCTTAAACGATTGGAAAACAAACAAGAATCAAAACAACATCTCTTTGATGTAGATAGAACCAATGACGGTTTTGAATTTGAGTTCCGTGGCTCCAGATGGTCAGCAGATATAAAGCACCTATTCTTTTTTGATCAAAATTTGATTCTTAAACAGGTGTTGAATATTCACTCGACGCTGATCATGGGTCGTCTTGACCGTTTTGAAAGCAACCTGATGACTTACGTAAGAGCGTCAAATTTCAAACTCATAGATCGAACTATACGCTATGTTCAGCTCCTGTCTGAATACCGATCCAAGCAGATCCCAGCTTATGAAAAAGTCGCAGAGGTCCTTTTTGAATTGAAAGACAAGTTGCATCAGGACGAGCCAGCGGTTTTTCGAATTCTCGAATCTTTGGAATAACAGAAGGCGGAGACCGGCCTTCAAAGGTAATTTACGAAGCCGACAATAGCTAGAACTGGACTGTAGGGCTTATGTAAGAGGCTTGCTAAAAATGCGACCACTTCCTCGGTTAACTGGAAGCTTATAACTAATTAATGGGATGGTTTGAGTTCTTTCATCCTTAAATCAATACATTCCGATGAACTCTGCAAAAATTAAAACCATAATAATCGGCCTTACGCTGATACTCGGAAACATACTTGGCTCAGCCGAAAACCTGGATATCAGTCCACGTCCGATTAATACTCCTAGTCCGAATTTTTTCGGTAAATTCATTTCTTCCGATGCCTATGTGAGCGTAGCGATTGAAATTAACGCTAAAGGAGATGTTACGAACGCAATCGTCAGATACTCCTCTCATCCTGATCTGGAGAAGCCGACATTGAGAGCTGTTAGACAATGGGAATTCGAACCTGCCTTTTGGAATGGAAAACCAGTAGCGAGTAAAATCGTTCAACCATTAACTTTTGGTTCATCATTTTTAACATCCGTAGACGAAAAAGCCATTCCTCTTTACAGCCCAAAGCCTGAGATTGCTAAAAAACTTCAGGACGTTGAAGGCGCAGTTGGAGTTGCTGTATCCGTTGACTCTGCAGGTTTTGTTACCCGAGTTAAAATGCTTTACTCAAGTGACCAGCGGTTGAACTTACCAGTTTTGAAAGCCATCCGTAATTGGAAATATGAGCCAGCTAAGCGCAAAGGCCGTTCAGTGAGCTCTAAGCAGATCCAACCGTTTGTTTTTGGAAATATACGAAATACAAGGACAACCAAGTTCAAAATGCAGCCGCGACCTCCATTTCGGTTAATCCTCAACGCGAAGTTAGTCCCGCTCTGGCTCAGGTGAATTCAGACGATGATTAAACTCGATTTAAGCTAAAAAAAATCAATCCGACTATCCAAAGAGCGTTATGCCCGAATTCGGGCTAACCCAATCAAAAGGTCTGCCTTTTGTTGTTTCGAATATCAGAGGACTAAAATGTTGCTTCCGCTCAATCGGTTCAATTCTTATACTAGAACCTTTTTAGTTTTCTGATGCCCATAAAAATTCCAGACAACCTCCCAGCAAAGCAAAGGCTGGAAGCTGAAAACATCTTTGTGATGTCCGAACATAGAGCCATGAGCCAAGATATCCGACCGCTTGAAGTTGTGGTATTAAATCTGATGCCCAATAAAATCGATACGGAAACTCAGCTCATGCGTCTGTTGGGGAATACTCCAATTCAGGTAAACATCACTCTTTTAACCACTGCTTCCTATACATCCAAGAATACGAGCGAAGAGCATTTGCTCAACTTCTACAAAACATGGGACGAAATAAAGCACCTAAAGTTCGATGGATTAATTGTGACAGGTGCTCCAATAGAATTATTGCCATGGAAAGAAGTTGCCTACTGGTATGAGTTAAAACAAATCCTGGATTGGAGCTGCAGCCATGTTTGGTCGTGTTTCTTCATTTGCTGGGGAGCACAAGCCTCGCTGCAACACTTTTATGGGATTGAGAAGCATGTATTATCTTCTAAAAAGTTTGGGGTATTTACCCATAAAAAGTTAAAATCCGATTCAATTCTGCTCAGAGGTTTTGACGATGAATTCCTGGTGCCGGTTAGTCGCCATACTGAAGTGCTTAAGGAAGACGTCGAAAATGAAGAAAGTCTTGAAATTCTATCAGAATCCAAGGATTCCGGTCTTTATATTGTGAGAGATAAATCAACCCGCCGCTTATTCATTTTCAATCATTCTGAGTACGAAGCCGACTCCTTAAAGAATGAATACGACAGGGATGTGAACAAAAACCTCCCAATTGAGGTTCCTGAAAACTACTTTCCCGATAACGACCCAAATAGACAACCAGTTCTAAGTTGGCGCGCCCATTCCTATCTATTGTATAACAATTGGATAAACTATTACGTGTATCAGTCCACGCCTTTCGATTTCAACAAAATCGGTTGAAGCACAGCTACGCCTTATCACTATGGCCGAGGTTACGTATGGGATCTATACGATCTCTCACCAATTGCTTTAATTCCTTGGATTCAGGGAAACGACCTACCTTTTTGCGATCGAAAATAGACTCTCCATCCAGACTAACAATAAATACCCCTCCCGTTCCAGGGACTAATGTAACCTCGCTCAAATCCCGACCAAAGGTAAACAATAATTCTTGAGCCAACCAGCTTGCACGAAGCACAAACCTGCATTCACTACAATATTCTATTCGTATTTGGTTTTTCATAAGGTGATACCAAGAGTAAATCTGGAGACACTTTAACCAAAGAACCCTTATCTCCAATCATTTTCACTTCATTCTGCATTCCAGTTGATTTCAGGACAAAGTTTGCCCATAAACCGGTGATTTTCATTTACCTAACCTGTATCACTGCCAAGGCTAGCAATCTTCTTCAAATCTAGATTTTTCGAATTTGAAATCTTCTTACCATAAGGACCCGACAATCGAACACGTGGCTATCATCATGGATGGCAATGGAAGGTGGGCGAATAAGCGTGGCCTTCCTAGAAACGAAGGCCATAGCCAGGGAGTACAAAATGTTGAAAAGATCGTGGGGAAAGCAGGTCAATTAGGAATCCGCTACCTTACCTTGTACGCATTTTCAGCTGAAAACTGGCAACGGCCCAAAAACGAAGTAGATGCACTTATGAATCTTCTCGAGTCGTTTTTGGTGAAGCAGAAAAAACAGCTGTTGGAGAAACAGATTCGACTGCACACCATAGGCCACGTAATCGACCTGCCAACCAGCATTCGTGAGTTATTGTACGAGGTAAAAAAAGATACGGAGCATTTTGACGAAAACCACCTGATCTTGGCCCTAAACTACGGGGCTCGAAACGAGGTAGTCGATGCCGTTAAGCGCTATACCAAAGCCGTAAGAATTGGGACGGAAGACGACAATAACTTAGACTGGAACACATTCTCGAACTACCTTGATACGGCTGAATTTCCGGACCCAGAGCTAGTCATAAGAACTTCTGGTGAACACCGCCTAAGTAATTTCCTGCTTATGCAAAGCGCCTATTCCGAATATTTTTTCACTCCAGTTTGTTGGCCAGATTTTGGGCCAGATCTATTTGAGGAAGCCTTAGTAGATTACCAGAACCGGGAACGGCGTTTTGGGAAAACCAGTGAGCAAATCCGAGAAGAGCAATCCCAACCATTAAATACCAACAACTCCTAAACTGTGGGAAAACGTTTAATCAGTACCATACTACTTTGGAGCCTGCTATTAGGCATCATTTATATCGGGCAACTTACTGCCGTGGTTTGGTTAATTTCTGCTCTATCCATAGTAGCGCAGAATGAAATTTACAACATGGCTAAAAAGCTGGATTGGAAAGCATACCGGGTCTATGGACTGGTGATAGGAGGGTGTCTCCCACTTGTAACATATTATGAGGGTTGGTTGCGGGAATACACCGGAGGTATTGTCGACGATGTTACAATTCTAGCTATAGGGTTCACCGTGTGTGCTTTAGTTGGAATACGGACACGCGAAATTCGGGACAATTTTCAACGGCTCGGAGGGACATTCATAGGTATACTTCTGATACCGTTTATGATGACATTTTATATTCGTATTGCCCAATTGTTCCCTAACGAATTGGTGGGTATTGCAGTAGGTTGCTGGGTGGTTCTGGTAGGAAAATTTTATGATGTTGGAGGTTTAATTTTTGGCAGCTGGTTGGGTAAGCATAAATTTGCGCCAAAAATTAGTCCGGGGAAAACGTGGGAAGGTTTTGCAGGAGGCGTCTTTACGTCGACCGTTTTGGGGTTTTTAGCGGTGTATTTTCTTCCGGATTATTTTCCAAGAAATTTCCATCCTTGGGTTGCAGCACTTTGCGCGATTCCAATCGCCTCAATGGCCGCATTTTCTGACCTGATTGAGTCCGTGATCAAGCGTCAAGCGGAAGTTAAGGATAGCGGTAAATGTATACCCGGCATTGGTGGAGCATTCGACTTGATGGATAGTTTACTTTTAAGCGCACCAGTTGCCTTCATACTTCTTTCATTTTTTGCTCCTCTATGAGTCTAACGCCCAAGAAGTTAGTCATCCTTGGAGCAACAGGCTCAATTGGAGACAACACTCTAGCGGTTCTCAGGAAACATAGAGAAAAATTCCAATTAGTCGGAGTTGCTTGTGATCAATCATCTTCAAAGTTGGCCAAAATCTGCGAGGAGTTTGAAGTCCCTCATGCCGTCATTTTTGATGAAAGGGCCCACTCAACGGCATTATCCCAAAACCTATTTCCTAACTCTCAACTCGAAACGGGAATGGAAGGCCTGATAAAATTGGCCAGCTTAGATGAGGCCAATACCGTTCTGGTAGCGATCGTAGGGACATTAGGACTGAAACCAGCACTAGCTGCAGTTGAAAAAGGCAAAGACCTAGCACTTGCCAGCAAGGAGATCCTCGTACTGGCAGGAAAGTTTATTACGGAGGCTGTAAAAAAGGCGAAAGTTAAACTGCTTCCGATAGACAGCGAACATAACGCAATATTTCAGTGCCTGAACGGTGAATCCCACGAATCTATTAAAAACATCATTTTAACAGCCTCAGGTGGGATTTTCAGAAACAGAGCTCTAAATACCTTTGACTCAATAACCCCAGAGGAAGCAACGCAGCACCCCAATTGGTCCATGGGCAAAAAGATCACTGTAGATTCGGCGACTATGGCAAATAAAGGCCTTGAGATCATTGAGGCCCATTGGCTGTTTGGAACGTCTCCAGAAAACATTAAAGTAATGATTCACCCGACGAGTATTATCCACTCTCTCGTGGAATTCGTAGACGGTTCTATCCTCGCACAATTAAGCCCTCCATCAATGACATTCGCCATCCAACATGCTTTGCTCTACCCAGAACGTTGTGATAAAACGGAACCCAGTTTAAATTTCTCGGAAGCAATAAACCTAGATCTATCGCCTCCAGATATGACCCGATACCCATGCCTTCGCCTTGCTTACGAGGCGCTTGATATGGATGGAGTCGGACCAGCTGTTTACAATGCAGCTAATGAAATTTGTGTAGATGCATTTCTGAAAAATCAGATTGGATTTAAGCAAATTCCGGTAATTATAGAAAAAACACTAGAAATAACACAATTAAGAGAACCTCATTCATTAGAGGAAGTCCTAGAAATTGATCTGCAAGCACGCCAAAACGCCTCACAAATTTTACAACCTCTGTCCAACTAATGGAATTTTTTTCCGATTTTAAAGCAATTGTCCTAGTCATATTCTTCTTCGGCGCATCCATATTCGTCCACGAATTGGGACATTTCCTAACCGCTCGATGGCGTGGACTCAAAGTAACCCGGTTTTCCATAGGATTTGGCCCGAAATTGTTTTCTTGGACTACAGGCGGAGTGGAATACATCGTAGCAGCATTGCCGATTGGGGGATATGTCGCCCTACCCCAACTTGGTCATATGGAAATAATCGAAGGGGAAGCAGAAGCTAGCGACTCACCCGAAGTTTCCTGGACATCAAAAGTAATTGTTCTCACCGCGGGCGCCATCTGTAATGTGATCTTTGCTCTATTCCTGGGCTCGGTTCTTTATTTCATGGGGGGCAGACCCGTTTCCATTTATAACAACATTACGGAACTTGGGCAGGTCGTTGAAACCCTTGCTATTTCAGAAGATAATATAGTTCCCGGTCCTGCTTTTGAAGCGGGATTGAGACGGGGCGATATTGTAAAAGCAATCGACGGCAAATCAGTTTCAAAATGGGAAACTATCGAAAAACGTATCATCATGGGTTCAAAAAGAACTTCCGATGATAACCCTCTCTCAATTTTTTCGATCGAAAGAAACGGCGAATTGCTAGAATTCCAGGTTCAACCAATAATTGCGGGGCAAGAAAGACTAAGAACCGTAGGAATAACACCCAAATCTCCAGAGTTCCCCGCTATTGTTGGTTTAGTCAAAGAAGGATTTCCAGCCGAAGAGGCTGGTCTACTTGCGGGCGATCAGCTTATTCAGATGGATGGTCAAACTATTCATTCAACAGATCAAGTAGCCCAATATATAAAGCAAAGACCTGAACAGGAAATCACTTTTATCATTTTGAGAGGTGACGAAAAACTCACCAAAATCATTCAATCAAAAATCGCTATTATCAATGAAGCCGGAGATAAGACTCCTCTAATAGGTGTTGAATGGTTTTTGATGAAAAAATACTTAAAAGAAACTCCACTGGTCCTGTTGAAATCTGTGGTGGTTGAAACTTTTGAAACCTTAGAAAAATTGATAAACCCCAAATCTGATCTCGGAATCCGACACCTAAGCGGACCTATCGGGATGGGAAATATCATCTACCAATCAGCTAAGTGGGACATAAGAATGGTTTTTTGGGTAGTCGTAATAATTAATATAAATCTAGCGATTCTGAACCTTCTTCCCATCCCCGTTTTGGATGGAGGGCACATCGTTTTCGCTACTATTGAAAAAATCCGCGGCCGAGCATTACCTCAAAATCTCTTAATGAGCATGCAAGGCGCATTTATGATAGTTCTTCTTTCGCTAATGCTCTACGTCACGTTCTTTGACGGAAAAAGAATCCTCCTGAATCGCAAACAAGATAAGGCCGCTGAAGAAGTGGTCCCATTCCAACCTACTTTGGATTTAGAAAAAAGCGAAGGTTCCGAGCTAGAGCCATGAAGGCTTATTGCACCTCAAGACTAGTCTCTAAAAGGAGAATTACCCGAGAGGTTAAAGTAGGAAACATCGGCGTTGGTGAATTAAACCCGATCCGTATCCAGTCAATGACGACAACATTGACCATGGACGTGGAGGCCACTATTAGACAATCAAGAGCACTAGTAGAAGCAGGGTGTGAGATCGTAAGGATAACCGCTCCCAATGTAAAATCAGCAAAAGCATTGGGAGAAATTTCCAACAGACTTAAGAACGACAAAATCAACGTCCCTCTAGTGGCTGATATTCATTTCTTACCTTCAGCCGCAATGGAAGCGGTTGAACATGTTGAAAAAGTTCGAGTCAATCCAGGCAACTATGCAGATAAAAAGAAGTTTAAAGTAATCGAGTATTCCGATGATGAATACAATTTAGAATTGGAAAGACTTCATGATTCATTCTCTCCTCTAGTTAAGCGATGTAAGGAATTGGGCAGATCCATTCGAATTGGCACAAACCATGGATCGCTCTCAGATAGAATCATGAATCGGTTTGGTGATTCACCCTTGGGCATGGTTGAGTCCGCGTTGGAATTTATACGAATAGCTGAGTCGTATAGCTTTCACGATATCATCCTTTCAATGAAAGCGAGTAACCCAAAAGTGATGATTCAAGCATACCGGCTTTTAGTCGCAAAAATGGAGGAAGAAGACATGCACTATCCACTGCATCTTGGAGTAACTGAGGCAGGTGATGGTGAAGACGGAAGAATCAAGAGTACCATTGGAATAGGTAGCCTTTTGGTTGATGGACTTGGAGATACCATAAGAGTTTCTCTTACAGAAGATCCCGTTTACGAAATTCCGGTAGCTCGAGCTTTAGCAGAAAAAGCCACAAAACTGTGGAACAACAAAAGTTCAGTTGATCTCCAAATGGAAGAAGCCGTTGACCCATTTACATTCACGCGAAGAAAAATTCAGAGCATTGAACTAAATCAAAAAATCAAGATCTGCTCCACTCTCCCCCAAAAAGTATTTTTAAAGACTGCGACCCAAGGAAACATTACAAATTCAATTGATCAGCTTTCTGCATTGACCTCAAATCCGGCAAAGGTCGATACGCCTATTGAGGGTTGGATGGTTGCGCTTAAAGACATTAACGACATTAGCGAACTTAGCAAAACACCTAAAACTGTCGAAGCGCAAAAGATTCCATTGATTGCCGAAGTAGGAGAAAGCTTAAACAAAGATCCACAACTCCTGAATGAGCTGTTAAGTTTACCCAATACCTTAATAGTCGTACTGGAGTGGCACCAGATTGGCAAAATTGGACTACAAAATTGGAGCTCGTGGGCCATTAAAAATAATGTTCCTTTGGCTCTTGGAATTTCCGCAGAAGATCTAGCCCAAAATGCATCATCATTTATACAGAAAGAGCTCCCGCCCATCATCCTTTTCACCCAATCAAAGGATTCCAATTCACATACCGTTGGAGCTTACAGACTTCTAATTGCTGTACAAAATTCAATGGGTCTCAAATATCCGACTTGGCTACGAATAAATGAGAAGTCATTTATCGAGCAAGCCCCAGGATTTTTAAATGACCTCCTAGAAGCTTCTTTCCTGGCGGGAAGCCTCCTATCAGACGGATTTGGAGATATACTTAGCATTGAAAGCGTTGAAAACCCAGAAAAGAGCTTATCCTTAGCTTATAACGTCCTACAAGGAGCCGGAGCTAGGATTTCAAAAACCGAGTACGTAGCTTGCCCCAGTTGCGGACGCACTTTGTTTGATTTACAAAAAACAACTCAAACAATTCGAAAAACAACTGAGCATTTAAAGGGTGTGAAAATTGCCGTTATGGGATGTATCGTGAATGGCCCAGGTGAGATGGCCGACGCTGATTTTGGTTACGTTGGAGGAGCACCAGGAAAGGTGAATCTCTATATCGGTAAAGATTGCGTCGAATACCATGTCAAAGAAACGGAAGCGGTTAGCCGTTTAATTAATTTAATCAAAGAAGAAGGTAAATGGGCTGAACCGAAGGTGACCACGGAATAAGTAAAAACTTAACCATTAATTTCTCGCTTCACCCTAATTCAACCCCTTCCTTATAAAAATGGAAAGAAACGATACATTCGCAAGACCTGATGGCCGCAAAACCGACGAGCTTAGAGAATTAACTTTTATAAAAGATTTCGCCCCCAATGCAACAGGGTCAGTTCTGTGTTCTTTTGGAAATACTAAAGTTATTTGCAGCGCAAGCATTGAAGAAAGGGTTCCGAGATGGATGAAAGCTCAAGGCGTAAAAGGCGGTTGGACGACCGCAGAATACTCAATGCTACCCTACTCGACTCTGGAGAGAAAATCACGTGATATCTCAAGAGGCAAACAGGATGGACGCACTGTAGAAATACAGAGATTGATTGGTAGATCACTAAGAGCGGTTATAGATTTACAGAAACTCGGGGAAAGAACTTTATGGATTGATTGCGATGTTCTACAGGCAGATGGAGGAACAAGAACGGCTTCGATCACCGGAGCCTACGTGGCTAGCAAGCTAGCTTTTGCAAAACTAATCGATCAGAGTTTGATTACAGAGGATCCATTTTTGGATTCAATCGCTGCTATTTCCGTTGGAATCTATAAGGATCAGGAAATATTGGATTTAAATTATCCAGAAGACAGAGATGCATCTGTGGATTTTAATGTAGTAAAAACCGGAAACGGAAATTTTGTTGAAGTACAGGGAACAGGTGAAGAAGCGGTTTTTAGCCAATCACAACTCAACACCATGTTAGAGTTAGCTGGCTTGGGTTGCGAAAAAATTGCCGCGATACAAAATAAAGCTCTTGCATAAGAATTGAGAGAGGAATTTTGTTCAATTATTCATAAGGCGATAATTGAGTACAAAAAAAGGCGGGCAAGAACCCCCTCATGATTCCTTACCCGCCATCTCTGAGCCATGCAGTCAGCTTGGGTCGTGAAAACATTGCTGTTTCCAATTTCTGTTCAGCTTTTGCCGTGCCAATAATCAAGATACTTTCTTAAGCATCTCATTACCAATCATATATAAATGTTAAAAAAGGTAATAAAAATTAGGGGCTGTCCTAGCTAAGGAACTAATCTAGGACAAAAATATGTATGAAAGACGTAGTCGTTTAGCAAGTCATCAGCAAGGAGAACTATTGAAGATGTTCGTAGTAGGAGCCACGGCTCGAGCAG